>Ga0209652_1004046_pt1 | contig 10423 bp, 9 predicted proteins | sample SaaInl74LU_5_DNA_FD_184641 | JGI IMG/M metagenome (GOLD analysis project Ga0209652, IMG submission 184641) | Marine microbial communities from expanding oxygen minimum zones in the Saanich Inlet - ESP_74LU_5_DNA (SPAdes) (version 2) | ecosystem: Environmental > Aquatic > Marine > Intertidal zone ...
AAAAAGCGCGCCTCGCATTCGACACAATTTGCCTAGAGCCGCCGACGCTGTAAACTGCGCTTAGACAAACAAAGATCGCGAAGTATGCAGGCACAACAATCAAAACGGGGGCGCAGGCCAAACCTTTCTCGGGAAAAAATTATCGAGAAAACACTTAGCCTATTAAATTCTTCAAACCCCGAGAACTTCAGCGTCCGAAAACTCGCGCAAGAACTTGGCGTGACTCCCGCTGCGATTTACGTGTACTTTTCCGGCCAAGACGATCTACTGCGATATGCCGCAGAGGAGGTGGCTTCGCGCGTTGAGCTCGACAAAATACCCAGTGACGCCTCATGGCGAGACACATTAAAAGCCTGGGCTTTTGTCGTTAGAGCCAATCATCGAACCTTTCCACATGCGACCATGATGCTAAAAATGAGTCAGCATATCCCCACTGCTTGGTTTAGAGTCATCGAGCCAGTCTGGACCGTGTTCGAGAAATTGGGCATTGATGAACCGGCAAAAATCAACTTGGCGCAAAGCTATATTCGGGGCATGGCTGGACTGGTGCTGATCGAGATAGAGCATGACGATTCAATCAACACCAAACCACCTATTGATTCCGAGAGCGCAGCTACAGATGAAAGACGGTCGCACCCAATAACATCAATGGATTTCGTAGAGAAAATTGGATCCAGCGACATTGATCAGCTCTTCGAACAAAGCCTCGATTTGTTGCTTGACGGCATTGAATTTCAACTCAAGAGGTAAGCGACTGTACACTCACACATACAGCTCTGCATCACATTAGAGCTCAGAATAAGGATAACTGTCTGCGTAGAATCGCCTTACTGGTCTTAGCGTTGACGGTTGCCAATAGCACAGGGGCACAATCATCCGACTCCAATAAGTCACTGATCATTGAGGAATGGACCGCATTCACCAGCGCTTTGCAGCAAGCAGGTACTCAAATCTTAGAGCAAAGCTCGACGCGCGACGATATCGATGCAGCAGAAGCAAACTTGTGTCTAGTGCGACAGCTCAATGCCGAGAGCAGGTCTAGAAAGGCGTCGACACATCCAGAGCCGATGGGCACCCTAAGGGCTCTTCAAATCGAGCATGACAACAAAGTAAAGATCACCCTACGAAAGCACGCTCGATCACGTAATCGCCAATCGTACCTTGGTTGGGCGAAATCTGTAGTCCCATCTCGTCAAGCATAGCCGACGTATCTTTCAACATTTCCATGCTGCCACAAATCATGGCGCGATCGTGTGCCGGGTCAATGGGTGGCAGGCCCAGTTCCTCGCACATTTTGCCTGAACGGGTAAGATCTGTAATACGCCCACCTCGCTCGAAAGGTTCACGCGAGACAACGGGGTAATACAGAAGCTGTTTACTGGTGTATTCACCCAGAAACTCGTGCTCCATTAAATCCTTAGTGATGTAATTTCTGTATGCCAAATCTGACACACGGCGCACTCCGTGCAGCACAACCACATGCTCGTAGCGCTCGTAGGCGGCAGGATCACGAATAATCGACATAAATGGCGCCAAACCGGTGCCGGTCGAGAACAGAAACAAATTACGTCCAGGGTTTAGGTCCGCCAGCAACAGCGAGCCGACTGGTTTTTTACCGAGCAGGATCTGATCGCCGGCTTTGATATTGCACAAATGAGAGGTTAGAGGGCCATCGGGCACTTTGATGCTTAAAAACTCGAGGTGATCATCGTAACTGGCACTGGCAATCGAATAAGCACGGAGTATGGGTTTACCGTTAATTTCAAGACCGATCATAACGAATTGGCCGGTTTCAAACCTAAACTCGCGTGCGCGTTCGGTTTTAAAACTAAATAACTTGTCGTTCCAATGGGTAACTTCAGTGACGGTTACGGGTGAGGCTGCGGCCATTTGTCTGCCCTATCAATCGGTGTATTATGCGTGCGCGCGCACTATAGCTAAGTGATCAACAATTGACCACCCGTGACTAAGAATTAGTGGTGCTAACCTTATGCTTTTTGATACATATCAGCGAGATAACCGAGCATAAACGTCTGACCGACGTAGTGAGCGGCCCACCTAAATCGCTCAGTACCTTTTGAGTGTAACCCATAAAAGGTTACTATTTCGGAGTAACGATAACTCAATAAAGGAATACAAGGCGAGCTGATGTGGTATCAAACTGAAGTGACACTGCGCCCTCGAGGCCGAGGCTTCCACCTGATCACAGGTGAAATTGAAAGAGCAACCGAGCCCATGGGGCAACTCGACATAGGCCTGTTGCACATATTTATCCAGCACACCTCAGCATCACTAACCATTAACGAGAACGCTGACCCCACGGTTCGCAGTGATTTTGAAAACGTTTTTAATCGACTGATACCAGAAAATGCTCCCTACTATGAACATACCTTAGAGGGCCGCGACGATTTACCCGCACATATAAAATCCAGTTTACTGGGCTCTGAACTTACCGTTCCCGTCCGCAGCGGTCGATTATGTCTAGGCAATTGGCAGGGCATTTATTTATGCGAGCACCGTGACTACGGCGGCGGTCGCACCCTGATATTAACCCTACAGGGCTCTCAGACCCCTTAAATCACTAGAGGCTGCCGCACAGGCTTGGGGGGCTCTCTAGCACCGCATGGATTTGGTTTTAGTTTGGTTAATACAAGACCCAGCGATTAAGCTCTGTCGCCGACGGTCATTCACCTGCCTCTTGTTACAAGCCCGCCGTGCGATACAGAGTTACACGATTGAATTCGATCGATTCATCCAAATCGGGTACTGTATGACTGGCCACAACACCGAGGGTATGTAAACCGGGCAAAGGCATGCCTTTAAGGCGAGAATCGGCGACAAGCACTTCTTTGAAAAAGGCGTTAAAGTGATCAAGCAAAGGTAAATTGTCACGATCGTAAAAGACATCCGCCACCGTAACAATAGATGAAGCCAGCGATACATCAGCCAGCAAGTCAAACACATTATTACTGTATTGTAGGATCACACCGTTTCGTTTCGCGTTGACCTCACAAACTGCCAAGGCATTTGGATCTAGATCGCAGGCAATAACGCGCGCGGCGCCGGCTAGCGCAGCCGCTATGGCGACGATACCGCAACCGGCACCAAAATCGATCACCGTTTGCCCCTTAATGATACCGGGATTTTCCAACAAGTATCGCGCCAATACCTGTCCACTGGCCCAGCAAAAACACCAATACGGCGGGTTGTCCATGAGCGCCTGTGCGATCTCGCAGGACAAACCTTGTCGAGGGTAGTCATCGCCAATTAGCAACAGCGGTAACTCAGGTGTTTGTGGCGGACGTTGCCAGCTAAGATCTGAGCCCGGTATTCTTGATTTGAGGTGTTTCCGCAGTTGCTCGATCTTCATAGGGGCGGGGGCTTGCCGTTAAAGGGCTCACCCTAGCTCATAGCAAGCGACGCGCCAAGCAGAATTTTGCTCTTGCTAGACTTCCCAGGGGCCCTGTTCATGCGTGCTAACGCCCAACGATTTAATCGCTTGCTGAACTGTCTCTGCGCTCACCGAGCCTTGCTTTTGAAGCGCGTACAGTGCGGCAATAACAATACTGTGTTTGTCAATCTCGAAAAACTCGCGCAACTTAGAGCGAGTATCACTGCGACCGAATCCGTCGGTCCCCAGAACAGTAAAAGGCGCATCGACATAGGGCGCGATCAACTGCGGTAGCGCACGAATGTAGTCGGTGCAGGCAATCACTGGAGCACCTCCCGCAAGAGCTTGACTCACCCAAGCAGACTTCGATGCGTCACTCGGGTGCAATCGGCTCCAGCGCTCGAGACTGCGAGCTTCGCGCTCCAGTTCGGTAAAACTGGTCACGCTCCAAAGTTCAACCTCAACAGACCACTGGGCGGCGAGCATCTCTGCCGCCGCTTTGACCTCCAGCAACACACTGCCTGAACCCAACAAGCGCACCGATGTCTTCGCGTTTTTGGGCTGATAATGTGCCAAGCGATACATGCCTGCGATAATCTGGTCTTCGACGCCCTTAGGAAGTGAGGGGTGCGGCATATTTTCATTGGTGACTGTTAGGTAATAAAACTCGTCGTGCTGATCTTGTAGCATTCGCTTCATGCCGTAACCAACAATCACTGCTAATTCGCCCGCAAAGGCCGGGTCGTAGGCACGACAGTTTGGAACAGTCGCGGCCATCACGTGGCTTTGTCCGTCCTGATGCTGCAAACCTTCGCCGCCCAGGGTCGTTCTACCTGAGGTCGCACCCACTAAAAATCCGCGAGCACGCTGATCAGCCGCTGCCCAAATCAAATCCCCGATACGCTGAAACCCAAACATCGAATAGTAGATATAAAATGGGACCATTGGAATACCATGAGCAGAGTATGCCGTCGCAGCAGCTACCCAGGAGCTAATGGCACCCGCTTCGCTAATACCCTCCTCCAAAATTTGACCATCTAGCGCTTCTCGATAACTCAAAATTGATCCGATGTCCTCGGGTTCATAACGCTGCCCTACGCTCGAATAAATCCCCACCTGTTTAAACAAGTTGGCCATTCCAAAGGTTCGCGCTTCATCGGCCACTATCGGCACAACGCGAGGTCCAATGTCCTTATCTTTGAGCAGATTCGTCAACATTCGGACGAAGGCCATGGTGCTCGACATCTCTTTGCCCTCAGCTGCTAGCGCGAACCCAGCAAACTGGGGGGCAGCAGGTGTCTCGATAGCGTCCGAAGCCCTTACTCGGATGGGAATATAACCCCCTAGGGCGGCACGATGTTCTCGCAAGTAGCGCATTAGGTCACAGTCGTCAGCGGGCTTGTAGAAACTGAGCGCTTCAGTTTCTGCATCGCTCAATGGCAGATTGAAGCGATTACGAAAATCCAGCAGGGTCTCGCGGTCCAACTTTTTTTGCTGGTGCGTCGTCATTTTCCCCTGACCCGCTTCCCCCATGCCATAGCCTTTTTTGGTTTGCGCGAGAACAACTGTTGGCCGCCCTTTGTGTTGCACCGCCGCAGCATAGGCTGCATATATTTTCACCAAATCGTGCCCGCCACGCTTCAGCTTATCTATCTGCTCATCCGTTAACCCCTGAACCAATGCTCGAAGTTCCGCATTTTGCCCAAAGAAATTGTCGCGATTGTAACGCCCATCTTTCGCCGCGAACGTTTGTAGTTGACCATCTACCGTCTCGGCAAAAGCCCTTACCAGCGCGCCCGTCTTATCTTTAGCAAATAAGCCATCCCAGTCAGATCCCCAAACCAACTTGATCACATTCCAACCTGCGCCACTAAACAGCGCCTCCAGCTCGTCGATAACACGGCTATTACCGCGCACTGGACCATCCAAGCGCTGCAAGTTGCAGTTGACCACCCAGGTCAAATTATCTAAACCCTCACGCGCCGCCATCGTCAATGCTGACATGCTTTCAGGCTCATCCATTTCACCATCACCAAAGACACCCCAAACGCGCCGCGCCTTGGTATCCGCTAAGCCTCGGTGGTCTAAGTAACGCATGAATCTAGCCTGATAGATCGAGCTAATCGGACCTATGCCCATAGAACCGGTAGGAAATTGCCAAAAATCGGGCATCAGCCATGGGTGGGGGTAACTGCAAAGTCCTTGCACCCCTCGTTGTTTCGCCGAGACTTCCTGACGATAATGAGACAGATCAACCTCACTCAAGCGCCCCTCTAAGAAGGCTCTGGCATAAATACCCGGAGCCGAATGCGGTTGGTAAAATATCACGTCGCCCCCAAAACCTTCGCTGGGCGCTCGAAAAAAATGATTAAAGCCAACCTCGAACAAATCCGCTGCACTCGCGTAGCTAGCAATGTGGCCACCCAAGTCACCGTAAGCGGTATTGGCTCGTACGACCATTGCGAGCGCGTTCCAACGCATGATAGATACCAGCTGTTCTTCCAAAGCCAAGTCGCCTGGGAAAGCGGGTTGTTGATCGAGCGTCACCGTATTAACGTAAGGTGTGCCCAGTGTGGGTTGCCAGCCAATCGAAGGGTCACGGGCAATCTTAGTAATGGCATCTAAGAGTTGCCGAGCTCTCTCGGGGCCCGCATGAGACACCACTCCCTGCAACGCATCACACCACTCGGCGAGCTCCTGGTGATCATCGTCTTTCGCTTGACTGGTCGCGCTATGTGCATTCATGTGTGTCTCCTCTGGATGCCTACAATGTAGAGCTTACCCGCGAAAATTTCCTGCTGTTTTAAATCAAAAACCGAGATTTAGTCGGCATATTATGGCTTGTAATTTTTAAATTGCGGCATAATATGCCATCAATATCGCCGATAACACTTCCGATTACCTGAACAGGTCAAACCCTCTATCACACAACTAGGCTCACAGCGTATGCAAGTCGATCGAATTGATTTGAAAATCTTAAAAATTTTGCAGATGGATAGCAAAGTATCGAACGCTGAATTAGCAAAGCGAATAAACCTGTCACCCTCGCCCTGTTTAGCTCGGGTGAAGCGCCTAGAACAACAGGGGCTCATAAAGCAGTATGTCGCGCTGCTCGACCCCAAGAAAGCGGGGCTTGAGCTGAACGTATTCGTTTTTATTACGCTCAAAACGCAATCGCGAGTCCTACTGAAAGACTTTGAAGAACGTATCAGCGCACACGCAGCGGTAATGGAATGCTATCTGATGACAGGCGCAGAGGATTATATGATCCGAGTGGTCATGCCCAACGTCGCATCGCTTGAGCGTTTTATCGTTGATGACTTATCACCAATGCCCGAAATAGAGCACATACGCTCGAGCATCGCACTGAAGCAGGTTCGGTACAAGACGGCTCTTCCACTTTGAGCATCCTAACAAAAAGCCCGCGAGCCTTAATCAAGTACTGCGCAGCCTACCCCGCTACGCCGTTTTACACAGTCGGTTCGCTGCCATCCAGCATGCATGAAAGCCTTGGGGTACACGAATCGGCATTTTAACTCGTGCAACAGGGCCCTTACTGATGTCGCGTGCATCAAACACTTGCAACTGCTGTTCTTTCGTTAAATCGTTCCAAACAAAGGTCACCACGTAGCCGTGATCTTCACTCTCAGGGTTATCAGCCGGTGCAAACCAGGGCTCGTTATACCACGCGTGTACTGGGTCATCGGTCCATGCGCCGACACACTCACCTGTTGTGGTATTGAACTTCCGAATCCCGATCCAGTGGAGAGTATCGGGATCATGGTCTACTAAATACCCCCATTGAGTGAAACGACCCGTTTTGCTGCTATCAAACGAGGGGAATTCAACATTAAACTCGGCGTTGAGGCACTTCTCTTTGCCCTGTCCGGTGACGACATTCATGCGGTATTCCCATAACCGCGCATCCATACGTAACTCGGCAATATTTTTTGCCGTGCGCGCTTCGTCTATAGTGCCATCTTCTGCTAAGACCGGCATAAAGCGGCAAGCCACCATCACTATCTCGTCACCTTCTTCCCAAGAGTTCACGACGTGATATAAGAAGCAAGGCGAAAACTCGAACCATTTAAGCTCTTCGGTTTTACCGTACCGTGGTATCACTCCAAAACGGGCTGGCGTATCGGCGTTAAAGAGTATTTTGTGGCGCCCTGCCTTGTAGGCCTCCTCGCAATGCCATACGGGTAAATCATGCAAAATCGAGTAATGCTCGGTAACCGCCATATCATGAGGCAGGCGGTTGCCCGGTAGCGGAATTTCTACATGATGTCTGAGCTGCCTATCGGGACCCACGACCCCATAGGCCATGTGAGGCGCCTCATGAAAATAATCGAAGTAGAGCAATTCTTCGCTGACCTCATCGACTTTAGGGTGCGCTGAAAAGCCATAACCCGGTGCCGCCGTGTAAGGCGCAGGGCCCAAAGTCTCTAGGGTAATGGGGTCAACCAAATAGGGTTCGCCGGCCAAGTACCAAGTGGCAACCGCTACGCCTGCATGACCGATGACATCGGTGTTAGCGGTATCTTTCATCGGCTGAGTTTTTGATTCTTTCAGCGACGACATTATACCCCAGTACTCAGAGCCCCCAGATTGATCTTCCTTTTGCCAGCCCTCAGTACGAACCCACTTGTTGCGGATAGTAACTTTGCCATTATCAAAATGGGCGTTAAATAACATGCCATCGCCATCAAAAGGATGATGCATGGCTTTTGGCTCAAAGCGCTGATCGGGTCCATTACGCAGGTAGACGCCGTTCAAATCGGCAGGGATCTCACCTTCAACCTCAAGATTTTCAAGGACTTTTTCATCAAAAACCGGAGCATACGCGCCCGTCAAATAGGGTCCATGATCAATCCCAAAGGGCGCCTCATCAAAACGCTTACCCATAATAAACCTCACATACTCTAAGTTCGAGCGTCAAACCTTAACGCAAACCAGTTCACTTATACAAGCTATTTTAATTAACCCAGATCAAGTTTCAGCGGCTAAAAATTCAATCGACATTAAGACCTAGAACGAGACCTCGCTGGCAATAATCTCATGATGGCACTGATCGCAACGAACGACACCTTGTAAAGGGGCTCCACACGTTCGGTGGGTCAATCGCATAGGCGCTCCGTTACCGTGGCTACACCAGTTATCGCCCCACTGGAGCAGGGTAATAAAGTACGGCAGCAAATCGGCACCCTTGGCGGTTAAGTGGTACTCGTATCGCAGTACCGATGGGCGATAGGGTTTTTTGTAGAGAATACCGTTGTCCACCAGCAGCTTTAACCTATCCGACAAAATATTCGTCGCAACCGGCAGCTCTTTGTGGAACTCCTCGAACCTAACCAAACCATGGTAGGCCAAGGCAATGATATTAGAGGTCCAGCGATCGCCGAGTAATTCGGTCAGGTTGCGATACAGCGAAGTCCCCTGGCCATCATCTACAATAGTTTTAGTTGCCCGACGACGCGTTTTGATTTCGCGAACATCAAGGCCTGCGCCCGGGCCCTCGTGGTATTCGATATCCTGCCACCTGACCGCTTGAGCACACTGTTTACAGACAAATTCAGGCCAGAACGAGTGGCCACAAGGCTGATGATGAAGATCGATAGCATCTAAGTCAGGGTTACTGTAATACCGACGCTCCCACACAATTGCCATCAGCGCATTGTTGTACAAAGCAATAGACTTTTTGGTCAACCGATAAACAGGTTTACGCGCGTCGCCGTCAATGCTCTTTTTTATACAACCAATGTCTTGCAACCAGGCAAGACGGTTAGACAGGATGCCTCGAGATGCACCGGTGGCTTCTAGCATCTCGCCGAAAGTGTTAATACCCCAGAATACCTCTTGAAGTATTAACAGAGTCCACATGTCGCCTATTTCATCAAGCGCACGATTAATAGAACTCGCTCTCGTTTGAATACTGCGTCGCGATTCGTTGGAATCCGCTACTGTAGGTTTTACTGCCACTATTGAATAACTTCCCATTCAGTCTTATTATGCAATTAAACAAGCAGGGTTTACCATGTCCAATCAGTCTACTAAGCTGCGCCTACCGATCATCCAGGCACCCATGTTCTTGCAATCGGGCCCCGAGATGGTCATCGCAAGCGCCAAAGCCGGCATCATGGGCTCATTTCCGACGCCAAATACTCGCACCCCCGAGCAGCTAGAGCAATGGTTAATTCAGATTACCGAGGCGTTAGCCGATACGCCTTTTGAGCATAACTGGGCGATCAACCTCATTATGCACCCGACCTATCCACGGCGCGAGATCGACCTAGCCTTGGCCGTCAAGTACAAGGCACCCGTAGTAATCACCGCACTGGGTAGCCCCAAAGGCGCACTAAATGACGTGCACTCTTACGGTGGAAAGGTGTATGCCGACGTAATCAACTTAGACTTTGCCAAGAAAGCGGCCGCCGCCGGGGCCGACGGGCTCGCGCTAGTGTGCGCAGGCGCCGGCGGACACACTGGGTTTTTATCACCTTTCGCATTTCTTGAGGAAGTACGCTGCTTTTTTGATGGCGATATCATTTTATCGGGCGCCATCGGCAGCGGAAAAGCTATTCATGCAGCCAAAGTTCTTGGCGCTGACTACGTCTATATGGGCACACGCTTCATAGCATCTGAAGAGAGTATGGCGGTTGACGCCTACAAAACCATGGTCACGGAATCAAATATCAGCGATATTGTGACTTCCGACGCGATTACCGGCGTCAAAGCGAACTGGCTCAAAGACAGCCTGGTCGCCGCGGGCTTTGACCCCAACAATATGCCCGGCGCGGCCAACATTAATTTTGCCGAGGCGGGCATCGACTCGAAACGCTGGAAAGACATTTGGGCGGCCGGACAAGGCGTTGGCGCCTCGACTCAAGTAGACACTATTGCCACCATAGTCGATCAATTAGAACGTGAGTATCGTGCGTCTGTGCAGGACCAACAAGGAGAACAACAATGAGTGCATCCGAAATATACGTACTGGGCGGAGACCAAACCGATTTTTCAAGAAATTGGGCGCGA
>Ga0209652_1004048_pt1 | contig 10420 bp, 8 predicted proteins | sample SaaInl74LU_5_DNA_FD_184641 | JGI IMG/M metagenome (GOLD analysis project Ga0209652, IMG submission 184641) | Marine microbial communities from expanding oxygen minimum zones in the Saanich Inlet - ESP_74LU_5_DNA (SPAdes) (version 2) | ecosystem: Environmental > Aquatic > Marine > Intertidal zone ...
TGTTATGGACGCCCGTGACTCGGCATTAACCCACAAGAAATTGCTGCGAGATACGGTGCGCGACCAATGGGCACTAGAAGCATTAGCCGAGGACTACACAGTGCTGATTGGTCGCTACCGCGGATTGCGGCAGGCCCTCGACAAGGGCAAGCTGCCGAGTAATGAAGAGGCTTTTCAAGCACGGTTATTGCTCATTCATGACTATCGCAGGATCTTGCTGCGCGACACGCCACTCCCTGAAGACTTACTACCCAGCCGGTGGCCAGGTACAACCGCCAGACAGCTGGCAGCCAGTCTCTATCGGGAATTAGCCAGCCCGTCGATCGCGTTCATCCGCGAGAAATTGGAGTCACAACAGGGACAACTCGGAAACCCAATTGCCGCTTTTAATACGCGATTTGAGCAGGTCTAAATGATGTGGCAGCAGGGGCGTCATGTCAGCTATTAACTAAAAATAGCAAAAAACGCGCATCGGAGGCCGGTCGAAACCCCCATTAACCTGAAAGACACACGCAGCAAACGGCAACAGGCATGAATGATCAACACAAAATTTGCTGGGTTGTCAGCCCTTAGCGGGCTCGAACCCCAGCAGGTTATCGACACCAAAACGTTGTAACCAGTCTGTAGACTTACCGCCGGTCAGACCAGACAAAATCAAAGAACCACGCAGTGATGCAGACAACGCGGTGGCCATCATGCGTTGTTGATAGGGCAAGTTTATCTCGTACACAGGTAGCGAAGACTCTAGAGTCTTCGCATTGCCCAGCCTCGCAGCGAAGCCCGCTATAAATTGCTGTAACGCCATCACCAGCTCGGCATCATCGGCCACGTTCTCCGTCAGTGCGATCGACCAAGTCATGTCTTTTGCCAACTCGCAGCTCGCGACCGGCGCGCCCGGTAACCGCGCACCCCACTCCTTGGGGGTAATGAGTGACAATTGCCATTCACTACCCACACGGTAGAGGTAATAAGTATTGCCGGGCACGGTGCGGAATTTAAATACCGCCGACAACACCAGTGAGGACAGACAGTAATCGCGCAGTATTTGCTCGGGAGACTTTACCGCCACATCCCAAGGCGCTACCGCACGCAGCTGATCCAAAACCGGCACCATCCCCTTGCCTTGAGGGTTTCCCGCTGGGTGTCTATGGTCATTCATGAGCTGAGCGCCCCCTGTGGCGACTATGCACGCTTGGCTGATACTTACGCGAGGCGCTCGCGAGCGGATGACTCAAGCCAGTTCTGGCTGCCTGGCGACAATAGCGGCGCGAAATGCCTCGGGAATGGGCATGCTTTTACGGGTCACCTTGTCGGTAAATACATGGGTAAATTTACCGCGAGCGGCAATTTCCCCAGTGCGTAAATTTTTGAGTTCAAAAGCCGTATCGGCACTACTGTTACCCAGTCGTGAAAAGCCCGCCGCTACCTCAAGGACATCATCCGCCAAACACTCGCTCAAGAAATCAATATTGGCATTGACTGCAAACGTCAGGCTGGGTGCGCGATCCAGTCGCGCAAAACTCATACCCAGCTCGCCCCAAAATTCACCCAATATCTCATCGGCAAACACCAAATAATTGGCGAAATACATATGGCCTTGTGGGTCGGTATCGCTGTAGCGAACTTTCATCGTGTTGCTGTAGGGAAAAACCATAAAAACTCCTCTAGAAACGCTTAAAGATAACAGTGACCAGGCCTTAGCCATCGATGATGCGGGATCGCCCGCGACGCCGATGAGCGGCGCTCCCAAGCCGAGAGCGCATCGCCACTTTAAGGCAGCATTGCCCGTTAATTAATTAGCTATACGGTAAACATCGTATTATGTTGATTGCGTAGGCGGTTGGTAACACTGCGCCGCAGACGCCTGCGAAACCTGCCATGAATACGCCAAAAAGGCGAGAGGGAACACAATGTCTGAGATCGATATTGGCATTAACGAAGAAGATCGTCTGGAAATCGCGCACGCACTACAGGGCCTACTTGCCACAAGTTACACCCTGTATTTGCAGACCCACAATTTTCACTGGAACGTTACCGGCCCGCACTTTCGTGATCTGCACCTCATGTTTGAAGAGCACTACACCGAGCTAGCTATTGCCGTAGACGATATCGCCGAGCGCATACGCACGTTAGGGGTCCCGGCGCCGGGCACTTACGCAGCCTTCGCACAGCTGAGCGCGATCGACGAAGTCGATGGCGTGCCCTCCTCCGACGACATGGTGGCAATACTGCTCAAAGGGCATGAGCAAATCGTACGCAGCTGCCGAGAAGTGTTAGATCTGTCTGGCGATGCGGACGATGAATCCACCAGCGCGCTGGTCTCTGACCGCATGCGGGTTCACGAGAAAACCGCCTGGATGCTACGCGCGCTGCAAGGTTAAATAAACCAAGGGCTGGGTCAGTAACCACTGACCCAATCGGGTTCAATCACACCGTTTTCAGCACTGTACTGGGCATATAACGCCTTCATTTCAGCAAACACCTGTGGATGTTCTGCAGCGACATCGTGCTGCTCAGCCAAATCATGGCTGAGGTTGAACAATTCAAAGCTGTCAGTGCCGTAGGGCGGCGGCAAGTGTAATAACTTCCAATGTCCCCGGCGCAGTCCCTTTTTATTGAGAAACTCAACACCTAAGACCCGCTCACGCACTTCAGAGTCAGGGTTGTTGATCAGCGAAAGGAGAAATGAAAAACCCTCCGGCTCAGGCTTTAGATCCGCAGGAGGCTTGATGTTCGCCGCGGCCAACACAGTAGAGAAGACATCTTTTACCGATAAAGTTTGGTCAAAAATACCTTTAGAGATGTGTCCTGGCCAATGTGCAAACGCGGCAACACGCGTACCACCCTCACTGGGAAAGGCTTTGAACAGGCGTAAATGGGGCGCCGCGGCATCTGCCCAGCCAGGCCCGTACAGTGTGTAGGAGCCGGGCCGGCCCATATTTGCAGTGCTGTGATCAAAGCGTTTATCAATCTGCGCACGGATATCTGGGAACAACTCTGCGGGCCAGGTTTGATCGAGGTCATGGCCTTCGGCGCCATTGTCAGAAAAGAAAACAATCAGTGTGTTGTCAAAATCACCGCTGGCCTTCAACGACGTAATCAAGCGGCCGATATGCGCATCGATTTCGGCGATCATGCCGGCATAAACCGCCATAGCACGGGCTTCACGTTGCTGCTGCGCCGGTGTTAGCGAAGACCATTTAGGCACAAAGCCCGGTAATTCGCGCAGCGCCGCAGTTACTGGAATCACAGCTTCGGCTTTCATCTGTTCGAATCGACGCCGTCGCAACACCTCGTAGCCCTCGTCGTAACGGCTCTCAAACGCCGCTATTGCGGCGTCCGGCGCCTGCAGGGGCCAGTGTGGCGCGGTAAAAGACAAATACGCAAAGAATGGGGTATTGGCATCCGGTTTCTGAGATGTCGAGGTAGCCATGTAACGCAGTAGCTGATCCACATAAAACTGTGATGAATAAATAAAATCCGAAGGTAACGCTGTCAACAACTGGTCGTTCTCAGCGTACGGCGCAATGGCGGTCTCATCGGTTGCATAAGCGGGAATCGCATCGACGAAGTGACTCGCGCCCCCTGAGAGCATGGCAAAGGATTGATCAAACCCAAAATGCTTTGGCCCACGACCATCGGCAAATCCTAGATGCCATTTACCCGCCATCAATGTTCTATAGCCGGCGCCTTGAAGCAGGCGCGGTAGAGTCTGTAAATCAGCAGGCAAATGCCCCTGATAGGCGGCACTGTCACGCTGACTGGGCGCGATTTCTTCCTCAAGACTGCCAAAGCCGACTTTATGGGGGTCAGCGCCCGAGAATAATGCCGCTCGAGTGAGCGAACAGGCTGGCATTACCTGAAAATCGCTAAAACGCGTGCCCGCGCGTGCCAGTTGATCGAGGTTGGGGGTGGGAATGTCGCCACCAAACGCCCCCAAGTCGGAAAAACCCATATCGTCGACAACAATCAATAAGATATTGGGCTTGGATAAATCACCTTGATTTGCCGAAACGCCCAAAGCAGGCGCCAGCAGCATCGACAGTAAAATAGGGATATGAAAGAAAAACCGGGCCATAGGCCCGGTTGTGTTATGACAAACCAACTGCATATTCAGCCTTAGAAGCTATAGCGAACCTGACCACCAACCATCATGGGCGGTGCATATTGAGCGGTACTGCCCAAAATACCCAAGTTTAAGTTGTAGATTTTGTATTCTTCATCGAATACGTTTTTAACCCAGCCAACCACTTCCAGAGACTCACTCGGGCTCAACCAAGTTACACGCGCGTTAGTAACGTTGTACGCCGTTTGAAGTGAGCCACCTTCGTTGGTCACTTCAAACCACTGATCGTCGTTGTAGTTGCCGTCAACCTGAAGGGCGAGATTACCACCCATAAAGGCGGTGTTGTAGCGGGCTAAGTAGTTCAGGCTGAACTTAGGTGCATTGGGTAGTTCATAGCCGCTAATGACATCGACCGGCCAGTCAACAACCACGCCGGGCACCGGTGTTGCCTGCAACTCAGGACCAAACACCTGATCAACCTCTGTATCTAGTACAGAAGCACCGACCGAGAAGTCCCAGTTTTCGGTGGGCGTCCAAATAACTTCCAATTCGCCACCTTGTGAACTCGCATCGCTGTTGCGAACTTGCGGTGTACCACCGTTAAACGAGAAGCCTTGGTAATCCTGATAGTCGTAATAGAAGACAGTACCGTTAACGCGCACACTGCCATCGGCTAGAGTTGTCTTAAAGCCCGCTTCGTAGCTAATCAGTACCTCTTCATCGTGACGAATGGTGTCTAAGTCAACGCCCGAAGAAACGGTCCAGTTACCACCCTTGATACCGCGATTCCACGAGGCGAACAGCAGCGTGTCGTCTGACATGCGGTAGTCCAAAGCCAAGCGCCCAGCCCAATCACCGTAATCGACACGATCCTGATCACCATTTACTGCGGCTACTTGATCCGCGAAGTTAAACAACTCCTGTTGTGTGATACCCGCTGCTTCGTCGACAAAATACGAGATAAAGTCCATTTTCTTGTCGTCTTGCGACCAGCGCAAACCAACGGTCATGGTCAGCGCCTCTGAGAAATCAAACTCGGTTTGACCAAAGACAGACCAGTTGCGCGAATCAATTTGATAGTACTGATCTACCGCTGGTGTAATTGCTTGGTCTGCGTAGCCTAATTCTTCAGCTGCACCAAAAGCCGGTGAACCCGCTGTTCGTGCCTTGTTATCCATGGAAATATCCATGTAGAACACACCGGTCTGCCAGCGCATATTGTCGGTCTCGCCGCTCAAACGCAGTTCTTGGCTAAATTGTGTCTGATCCGCAATCGTGGTGAATTCGATGATAGGCACAGGAATACCATCACCATCTTCGGTATAAAACTTATCTACCGCTAAATAGTTGGTGATGGACTGTAAACGCATGCCCGACAAAAACTCATGTTCGATATCCAGCGTGTAGTTTTCGATGGTGCGATCCATGTAGCCTGAATAATCTGAATAGTGCTCAAACGGCTTGTCGGCATCGCCCTGAAAGATCGCTAGGCCAGCTTCATTAACCGGTGCAAAACACTCGATCTGACTCTCACAGAAAAATATATCGGGTGTCGCCTCTGCCGGCGCACCGATCACATCGGTGACAAAGGCTTCAAATTCAGGGGGAATGTACGCTTGATCATTAGGCCCGTAAGGCAGGAAGTTATAGCCACCGGTCGGTACTTTATCGTCTTTGCTGTACTTCGCTAGCACATCGACCACTGTGCGCTCGCCCACATCGAATTGCAGGGCCATACGGCCAGACCAACCATCCATACCACCGATGTCAGTGCCGCTCGGTGGTGGTAATTCACCTGCCGCATAGCCCGGGTAAGGTTTTGATTCGATATAGCCGTCCATTTCGTTCCAACGACCGGCAATACGGAATCGTGCGCTGTCGCTAATTGAACCACCGACCGCGCCTTCAAGGGCTTTGCGGCCATAGTCACCGGCCTCAACTTGCACATAACCATTGGTTTCTTCGTCCGTGGCTTTGTTGGTTACATAATGCACCAAACCACCGGTGGCGTTGCGGCCAAACAGCGTGCCCTGTGGGCCGCGCAAAATTTCCACACGCGCCATGTCAAACATCTGGCCGTTAATGGCCTGCATGCTCGATACATACGCATCATCGATATACACCGCAATAGGTGCTTCAAGGTTGTCGGTAAAGTTATTCTGCGACACCCCGCGAATATTAAAGGTCGTTAGCGAAGGCGAAAAAGTATTCAGCTGCATACCGGGCACTTGCTGAGTAATATCGACGTTGTTGTCAAAACCCAAGGCATCCAACTGGCTTCCGTCATAGGCGGTCACCGAAACACCGACATCTTGTAAGTTTTGCTCTCGCTTCTGTGCGGTCACCACAACTTCCTCAAGCACGTTAGCAAACGAGGTGCCAGATAAACCGATAGATGCAACTGCCGCTAACTGCACAGCTCTGACCAGTAGATTCTTCTTCATTGCGTCGCTCCTTAGTGAAAACACCCAAATACTCGCGGTATGACGTCTCAGCGCCCTGACCACATAGCTGGGCCAAAATTAAGTATTAACATCTCATTGACGTGCCATTCTTAGCCGGAGTTGCAGCTAAACGGTTCCTTCTTTCCCACTGATGCCAGAAAAGCTTTAAACATAAAGTAATACACTTGATGGACAAAGGGTAGATTTTCGTATCAATTTATTTTAACGCCTCAACTACGCGCCATCGGTATCAAATCCGCCTTTGCGCAACAGTGCTCGACTCGCCCAAGCACATCTTTTATTAGCGGTCCGCTGCACTAATCTCCACATCACCTGACACAGGCGCCAGGGCAGCAATCAACGCATCGAGTAACTGATACAGCTCACCGAGATTGTCGGTGCCAAACTGAGACTCTATTAGGGCATAGCGCGCTTCGGATTCTGGCGCGATCTCAGCGATGAGCTTCTTACCTTTCGCGGTAATGGACACCAATGAACGACGGCTGTCTGCCGAACAGGGCTTGCGCTTAATGATTTTGCGAGCCTGCAAATTTTGCAGAATCCGCGAAACACTCGGCCTTAATAAGGAGCAGCGATCAGCCAACTCACTGACATCCAGTTCTTTAACTTCGGCTAACGCGCGCATGACCCGCCACTGCTGCGTCGATAGATCATGCTGCCTCAAATGAGGGATAAAGGTGCGCAACACCGCCTCATGGGCTTTTAACAGCGTCATGGGCAATGACCGGTCAAAACGGCGCATACTATTTAGCGCCTGATCAACGTCAATGCTGTCGTTAATGATACGCGCCTCACTTTTACTTTGACGTGTTGTCTTTGAGCTGGCCGGTGAAGTCCTGACCTGCGGTTGGGTCATCTTCGACACCATTTATTAGCGATCCGATGCCCTCTACGCTGATCTCTATATGGTCTCCGGGCACCAAATAACGCGGCGGTTCGAAGCGCGCACCGGCACCGAGTGGCGTACCCGTAGAAATCATATCTCCGGGCCGAAGTGTATAGAAAATCGACAAGTAACTGATTAAGTAATCAAACGGAAACATCAGATTGGCGGTCGTATCGTACTGTCTTTGCTCACCGTTGACGCGCGTTGTTAATACAAGGTCGTCGTAACGCTCAAAGGCATCGGCCGTCACCATCCAAGGGCCAATACTGCCTGAGCATGGGAAGTTTTTGCCCTGGGTGACATTGAACTTGGCGTGCCGCACCCAATCGCGGATGGTTCCTTCATTCATCAAGGTAAGGCCCGCTACATGTTCCATTGCCCGTGACTGGGGAATGCGGTGGCCGCCTTTGCCAATAACCATCACAATCTCGCCCTCGTAGTCGAGCTGAGGACTCTCTGGTGGGCGCCATAAGTTGCTACCTGAGCCGGTAAATGAGTCATAGGTACGCATGAACAAGCTGGGCCAATCGGGATCTGCTGAGCCGTCTTTGTATTCAGCATTACGATTGCCGTAATTCACACCAATACAAATAATTTTTTCACCACCCACAACCGGCGGGAGCAAGCGAACATCGGCCAGCGGGACATCGATATCCGCGGCAGAGGCCACAGCGCTTAATGCATCGATCGGCGCGCCACTTTGCAAAAATGCCAGTAGCGACCCCCCTTGGCGGGCACCTAAATCAACGATGCCATCGCCTTGCACAATCCCCCAAGACACTGCACCTTCACGTTCAAAACTCGCTAACTTCAAGTAACACCTCGCCGACCAATACCATGAGATCGTCGACCTAAAAGGCCCACGGATAAATTCAAATAATTTGCGCTGAAATTTTCTTGGTTTGAGCCGGGTACTGCTCGCGCTCTTTGGCAATCATGTCGAACCAAACCCGCCTAAAGTGCGCCAGCGCATTATCACTCGCCAAGCCACGTGGCTGAAAATCACCGAAATCTTCGAGTAACTTTTGCTGCGCTTCGATAATGACCTTGTCCTCGAAGAAGCCCGTAAACATCGCTTCTCGCAAGGTCTCGCCGACTTGCGGCTCGTCTTTGCGGAAGTTACGCAGATACTCCCAAAAGAAATGCGATGTCGAACGTGTCTCAGGGGTTATATATTGGCAGTTACGAAACTCGAGTAAATCGGGTGTCTGTTCGGCGCTATCCCAGCCGACCGCTCCGAACTGGGTATCCATTAAAAAAACACCGGGGGTATACATGCGCACAAAATTACGGCGATCAACCCGCGTATTTTCTTGCCAAGGGGTCACAAGCTTTAAGTAAGGCGGCTGATCACTCTCGCGATGCCAGCGTTCAAATTCAAAACCGTTGGCAAGACGCTCGACCGCTTGCGCTGATTCAGTTGCGTAATCCTCAGAACCGCCCAATGTATTGGTATGCACAAACGCTAAGTGCGAAAAATCGGCGAGGTTATCGACGATAAGAATCCAGTTGGCGTCGTAGTGCAAATAGCAACGCGATGGCAGGCCCTGCCAGCTTGGATCGTCGAGAGGTTCAAAATGTGGAATGTCGTCGACATTTGCCTGCTCAACATCGCCCATCCATATCCACAACATGCCGCCTGCCTCATGGATTGGATAGCTGTGCACACGATGTTGATCACTGATAATTTTTTGACCGGGAATCTCTACACATTTACCGGAGGCATCGTATTTCATGCCGTGATACATGCAGCGCACACAACTGCCTTCAATGCGCCCCATCGATAAGGGCGCCGAGCGATGACAGCAGCGATTATCCAGAGCGACATATTCACCCTGTTCACCCCTAAAGATAACAATCGGCTTTTCCAAAAACGTGCGCGCAAACGGTTTGCCATCTTCAATTTCAGATGTCCAACCGGCTGCGTACCAGCAGTTATACAGAAACAGTTCTTCAGGTGTACGCATTTGATTCCCCCTTCGCGCGCCGCTGCCATGAGCACCAGCAGGACGTGGTTTAAGCCATCGAGCCGTGCTCGCTGAAATTATATTTAACGTGTTACGTTTTTATGCTAACCTTTTTTTCACGTTTGCAAAAGAGCTTTTATAATGGCCAACTCATCAGATGCTACGCTTGCGCAAGACAAGCTGCGTGCCGAAGGTTATCTTGCAAGACTCGCCGCAGCACCGGTTGGTCACTTCATTAACGGCGCCTGGTTGCGACAGGGTGAGACTTTTGAAAATCTTTCTCCGGCGTCCAATACCAGCTTAGGGTCGGTCATTGCCGGCACCGCTGCCGATATGGATCTAGCCTGCGAAGCTGCCAGAGACGCCTTTCCCGCTTGGCGAGCAATGCCCGGTGCAGCCCGAAAAAAGCTGCTGAATCATTTTGCCGACCTCATCGAAAAACGTGCAGATGAAATTGCGCTGGTCGAGTCTTCAGACTGCGGACAAGCGATTCGCTTCATGAAGCAGGCCGCAATCCGCGGCGCAGCAAACTTCCGATTTTTTGCTGACAAATCGCCAGAGGCCTGCAACGGCAAGTCGCTGATGCAAACAGACCACACCAACTACACCATTCGATCCCCCATAGGACCTGTAGGTATTATTACGCCCTGGAACACGCCGTTCATGTTGGCGACCTGGAAGATTGCCCCTGCACTGGCGGCGGGCTGTACTATCGTGCACAAACCCGCAGAATTGAGTCCACTTTCAGCTACCTTGCTGGCAGAAATCGCCGCCGAGGCGGGAATACCGGCCGGGGTTTGGAACACGGTACAAGGATTTGGTGAGGTGGTGGGTAAACGTATGTGCGAGCACCCTGCCATTAAAGCAGTTGCGCTGGTGGGCGAAACAACGACGGGCAGTCAAATCATGCGCCAGGGTGCCGACACCTTAAAACGCGTACATTTAGAGTTAGGGGGCAAAAACCCGGTCATTGTCTTTGACGATGCCGACTTCGAGCGGGCACTTGATGCTGTGGTTTTTATGATCTACAGCTTGA
>Ga0209652_1004049_pt1 | contig 10419 bp, 12 predicted proteins | sample SaaInl74LU_5_DNA_FD_184641 | JGI IMG/M metagenome (GOLD analysis project Ga0209652, IMG submission 184641) | Marine microbial communities from expanding oxygen minimum zones in the Saanich Inlet - ESP_74LU_5_DNA (SPAdes) (version 2) | ecosystem: Environmental > Aquatic > Marine > Intertidal zone...
AGACTAGTTTTTGATTGTCGATGCAATATAAAAGAGCTAGCTCTCTTCGGTTGCTTCGAAATTCAAATTAGCCTGTCGTATTTTATTCCTATCGATACTTTGTATGACTCGATCTCGGTCAATTCTGAACCGATTGAGCCGTCCATTGAAGCTGACTGCAGCTGAGATAGTCCTTTTCAATGCACGGCCAATGGGCGACCTAATCGGGCTAGTATTGACGGAGAACAAAGCGTACAATAAGGTTGTCACATCACATGCATGAGATGATCGATTTCAGATTTCAGCCTCCTCGTTAGATCTCGGTAAAGCAAGCGATTATCGCTAACAACATGAAAGCCTGTATCAAAATACCGCACACCCCACGGACATAGCGATAGGGCGGGATCTCACTAGATAGCATGCATCTTTCTAGTGTCAAATAATGATGACATAAGGCTTAAAATGGATGAACAAAGATTGTGCTGTCAAATATTTTAAAAGAGGGTTATTCAAATTATTCGATGCGAACTATCGAAATAGTTGTAACCTGTCGGAACTTGCTTCACTGACTCACACGATGCGACAAAGCAGATCGGCCCTCAATCACAAAATCAGACTGACGACTGCCGACTGCCGCCGACAAGATCAATGCTTTTGTTCCTCCCCAAGAGCGCCATTACTTCCCTCAGATGTCCCTATGATATGATACTTACGGACAGCTATGCCGAGAGATAGTGCTGCTCAAAGATATTCTTAATTGCTGATCTATCGGGAGGTAAAATACAAGATAGTTCTTCCATGCCATAAGTCGATTTTTGGAAAAATGAACAATCCATCCTTTGATGGTGACGAACTCGAGTCAGCTTTCAAATCGATCCAGACCGAGTCTTTAATTGAAATTGGTTCCAAACAGGACGGGCGGCTGGATTCCTCCTTCTCGGCTACTATCAGCATGACGGATTGTAGTGATAGCACGAGCAGCAGGACGCCAAAGGGAGCAGCATTATCGGGGAGCAACAATAGCGGCAATGCAACCAACGACCTTGCCGATACAATGGCAGATGCACTCGATATCAATGATAACCCCGCCGCTGCGTCTGCCCCCGAACATGAAAGTAGTCGTCTAGTGGAATACTTTGTAATGGTGTCGAGCGTCCCAGTCGAAGAGCACAATAAGAAAAAAGAACGCAAGGCGAGATCACGTCCACCGAATCCAAAGGATAAGATGAATCGAAGTACTGCGGCGAGGTTTGAAGTTCGAAAGGCCCATCTTCCCTCGACAGAAAATACTGATGAGGATGATGATGAAGAAGACAACAAACACTTGCCTGCTCTTGAGCCAAAGATTACGGCACGCTATCCGTCAAAGGATCACAAAGACCAGCCATTGAATTTGCGATTGCCACAATTTTGTCATCCTCAGGGAACTGACATCATTTATCCTACCTCACAATATAAGATGCCTCGTATTCATCATTTTGTCTTGACTGATAACATGGGGTGCAAGCAGTATGGGACATGTCTTACTGTGTATGAAGAATTTGAAAGAGAAGAGAACAATAACAACAACAACGCAACAAATGAGAAGAAGAAGACATACTACGCACCTAGGGTCCTCTGTCTACTCTCCACATACCCCTACCTCACCGCATTCAGAACATACCTCACCCAACTATACCGTCTTGCTACAATGACTGATTGTATGACCGCACCCATTGAACGATATGTCCAAAACATCTGTTGTGAAGTCCCCGCTCCTCCACCCGGAGCATTTGAGGTCCAACTGGAAATCCTTAACACACCCATTCGCTTCTGGGCACCACCGGCAAACCAACCCATAGCCTATGTTAGCCTCCCCTTCCAAGTGCTATTTGAATGTCTTGACATTAGTAACGTCCTTTTTGCATGGTATTCTCTCGCCTGTGAACGAAAGGTTCTACTGGTATCACAACAAGTTAGTCTTTTGACGGTATGCTCCGAAATTTTATGCTCCCTTCTCTTCCCGATGAAGTGGAGTCATCTTTACATTCCCGTGTTGCCCCGGTCACTTTGTCCGATGTTGGATGCTCCCATGCCGTATCTGTGTGGAATTAGTAGGGCGAATTTTCCATACGCTGTGCAGGAAATCAGCGATGAAACGATTGTAGTCGATTTGGATAGGAATGTCATTACAATGGGTCCTAATTGTTCTGAGTTGCCCCCATTGCCACACAAAAGGAGACAAAAATTGGAGGCAACATTAAAGGCAAATGTTGGGAACGTATTTTGGGAAGCACGGAATCTTGACAAGGACGATATGTTGAAGGTCAAAAATACTGGGAGTAATACCGCGATGAAGATCATGTTGGAGAAGGCGGGGACTGTGTGGGAAGACAAGGTGAAGGCTCGTGATGACGCCTTTAATTTAGCGTGTGCGCCTGATGCGGCGGCACTTGAGTTTGATGATGATGCATTGGCTGGTAGTGATAGTGGAGTGCTGCCCAAACAAAGTCGATGGGATTCCGTGCAAGAGGCCTTCCTCCGTTTTTACGTGGTAAGTTTATGCTGGCCTTGTATTGTTTGGAAGATATCCTAAATGATTGATACGCTGACCATTTTTTGTCTCTCTAGTCTTCACTGCAAGATTACAAAAAGTTTATACCCACGAAATCAACAGATACACGATCCAGCTGGCGTGGCAAAGACGGGAGGTGTGAGTTGAGGTACAACTCAGAAGAATTTGTTCACGCAGCACCGTCGGACTTTCAACCTTTCCTTAGTGAGCTTGTAATGACGCAACAATTTGATGACTTCATATCCAGGCGTATGTACAATGCTTCAGATGATCCTGGCATGAAGTTCTTTGACCAGAGCGTTGATGCCAAGAAGAACAGAAGTAAGCTCAAGTTCAAAAAGGTGGACACGCATTTCCTACACTCTGCCAAGGCTCGTCGTGATTTGAAGAATGTCAAAGCGGTTTATCCCTCTCGCGAAGATCTACCCGACGAAAAGAAGGCGTACAGCCCTTACAAGACGTGGCCGTTGAAGTTCGATGAGTCCCTATTTGGCAAAGCACGCCCTGTACCCAGTGCCATTTCAGCCGAATTTGATCGAAGGCACTCTCTTCATAAGATGCTCAGATCTCAGCATGGCGTTGTTGACGATACTAGGACGTCGGGTGGGCGCAACCGATCTCCAGAAGTGACTTCGTTTGTTCTTTTCTTTGCGACTTTCACGGGTATCATTGGAAGGGAGCTTTTCGCTGTGAAGAAGAATGAGTATAGGTTTGAGATTGGAAGTGAAGTTTACCATCCGTTGTTGAACCAATTCGCAAAGAAATCAATGAATCATGACTCAAATCAGAATTCACGGCGTCAAAGAAAGAATGACTTTGACGATGATATGGAGGTCGCACGTGTTATTGCAAAGACGCAAGTTGATGTAGCTTACAATGTTCTTTCTCTGATGCATGCTCGAAAACTTCCTCCCGAGCCTGCAGTGTATAAGCTCTTCATCCAAGCATGCGGACGTTGCAATCTTCGCAATTATGCCCCAAAAATCATGGATATGTTGGCACGCGACCGGCTTGCTACGAACCCTGACATCTACACTGCGCTGATCGCTGCGTTTTCAAGTGACAACAGCCAACCGTCAGCTCATGTTTTGCATCAGATGCAGGGAGAGTCTTCAACATCAGATATCTCAAATTCTCAGCATGGTTTATTTGACACAAAAACTAATACACCGAGCGAACACTCTCTATCACTGTCATTATCATCGGCGTCACCTGGATCTAGTATCAAAAAGTCACCAAGAAATCTCATGTCATCGTTCAAAACCCAAAAGTCGAAGCGTAGAATAAAACTGAGCTCGAAGAGTCTCGCAAAGAAGCAGCAGGCTCAAGCGACAGCTGCTATTGCACATCAAACTGAATTGGGCAGTAATCTATTGGAGTCTCTGTACCCAGGTATTAGCATTGATCACGAAAATGTCTGCCCAAAATGTGCACATGTTCTTGATGAGGAAATGGTTGTCAGAGGATGGACTCCATGTGCCGCAAACAATTATCACACATCATGCCCAACTTGTCAGCACAAGTTTGTACCAAAATTCGCCGTGTCTTGCAACTCTCCAGACTTTGTAGGATCACAAGGAAAGGGATCTACGCTCTACTGTGACTACTTGTCTCCATGGGTAATGTTACGTGAAATTCGTAGCGTCATCACAGCCTCTGGTGGCATAGAGTCTATCCTTGATGAGAAATTCAGAAGTGGCACAGATATTCGCGCAACGCTGTGGTGGAATATGATCGTGACATTTGAGAGATATGAGCTTCCTCATTCCTTTTTGCTTCAGGGCAGCAACCAATCATTTCTTCCCCCGCCTTCTGCCCTGACAGAAACCATAGACGAGAATTCTGTTTAAGTATGCATGAGAATGTAAATAACGTATATGAATATTGTATACATATCTGTCAAACACATATCCAACCTCCTCTGCATAACTAGCATATTTGATGTCTATGATCTTAATCTATTTACAGCAATGTCCAGAGAAAGAATGATCACTCCTGAATGATTGGACTTATTCGCCTTGGCGTGAAACCCATTCACTAACCATCTTAGCACCAAACCCTGTAGCTCCTGTTGCGTCATCCCAGACAGGTCCAGCAATGTCGATGTGTGCAAATGGCTTCTTCTTATCAACAAACTCTGTCAAAAATAAGGCAGCGGTGATAGCACCACCGTACCTACCGCCAAGGTTAGTCATATCAGCTACCTTACTTTTCAGCTGCTCCTTGTACTCAGCTGCCATAGGCATTCTCCAAGACTTATCCCCAGTCACCTTCGAGACATCTTCGATACTCTTAGCCAAATCGTCATTGTCAGTCCACACACCACAAATCTTCTGTCCGAGAGAAATCATGCAAGCACCAGTAAGAGTTGACAATTCAATGATACTTTCACATCCACATTCCTTATCAGCAAAAACAAGGGCATCTGCTAATGTGAGCCTTCCCTCGGCGTCAGTATTGAGTACTATGCACGAAACAGAGGGTCAGGTTTAGACAATAATATTGAGATAAGATATATTGAAAACAGTGCCGATAGACTCACCTTCTACTGTTTTTCCATTACTTGCCGTAAGTATATCAGAAGGCACGACAGCACGAGCATTAATCATGTTCTCGCACGCTGCAACAATGAAGTGGGCTTCAACTCCCTCAGGCTGATTCTGACCAACCGCTCTCGCTGCACCAAGAACAGCAGCTGCTCCTCCACAGTCAAACTTCATCAATTCCATCATGGCAGTTTTGATATTGTACCCACCGGTATCAAACAATAGTCCTTTTCCAACGATTCCAACCTTCTTCTTCACTTCTCCACTAGGTTTGTAAGTCAAATGAATAAACTGGGGCTCAGTTTCACTTCCTCTAGCGACACCAAGATAGCAACCCATTCCCCTCTTCTCACACTCTTCCTTTCCCAAAATCTCACAAGTAATACTTCCGCCACTTTCCTCGGCAATTTTCTTTGCAGTATCTGCGAGAGATTCAGAGTTTAGGACATTGTGAGGAGCGTTCACAATATCTTTTGTAAGAGACACTCCTTTCGCAAGATTCTTTCCAGTAGATATAGAGGAGTCAGCACCATCAGCAGCACCGCTTTCCATGAAGAGAGTGACAGATTTGACATCTTCTGCTTTGATCTCCACCTTCTTTCCAGTACGGTAACGATTATCCGAATAAAGACTGGAGTAGAAGGCAGTCGAGAAATCTGTCAAAGTAGACGCACTACTTTCAATCTGCGAAGGGAGGACAACGCTACAAGAGGTGGCTTTCTTTTGGTCGTGACAAGCAGTTGCAACAGCAGCTCCCAACTTCATAATAGTGGTGGATTCAATACCCTTCTCAGGATCTTCAGCGCCAAGTCCTAGGAGAATATAACGCTTAGCCTTGCCACCAGCAGATTGGATCCTCATGGATGGTGTCACAGTTCCAGCGCTGGAACCATTAAGGAACGCTTTCGAGTTCTCGCTGGCCAAATCAGCCAATGCTCCGCCCAAGGCCTCGTCCAACTCTTTCGCCTTTCCTGAAAAGACAATGGGATCAATTTCCTTATCATCGTCGTCTTTTTCTTCTTCGTCATCTTCCTTCTTGGGAGCAAGTACACCGACAATAATCACGTCGGAGTCATCCACTGATGCACCTTCCGCTGCAGCGGCAGATAGCGCTATTTCCGAGGCAGGAGTCCAGTCCATTGACTCGCAATGCTTATCAAACGTCCAGGTGTTGAAGGGGCGTTCGGCAGACATGGCTAGAGATGTTGATGATGATGCTCCTCCACGTAGGCTGGTGACAAATGATGATGTTGGGCGAGACGAAAGTGTCGTTCTGATTGCTCTACTGCTATTACCGCTAAGAGAAAATGCACTGGCAGTACTGCATGCGGAACCACGGAGGAGGGCAACGAGGAGTGTTCGGGGGATAGAGATACGCATGATCTTTTATCCCAGCGGCTTGATTGTGATGATGTATGAACAGAAACAATCTTTGATGATGGCTGCGCCGCTTTTTGCTTTGAGTGATGATTGAGTGAAATCTGACGTAAGTAGCGTCTGAGATGTCTATCTCAATCTAGAGACAAAGATTGCTGAAAGACAAAGACACACAGGACTAAAGACTCCTGTGTCGCGTGTGCAGCAGCTCGGGCGCGGGCTCTTCATACTTCAACCAAGGAATAAAAGCGACAAAGTCAATACCGAACAGCTTTCTCCTCTCCGCTCACTTCGTTGTTTGAATTCATCCAACACGCGAAGTGCAAAGAGAAATATCAGAGAGAGCGTAAGTGAGACTCGTTCATCTTGTGTTGCTTCATTCATTCTCTTCCAGCAACCTAACCTCATCAAACCATTTCATATTTCATTCCTCGCCGCACCAAATTTACATTCTCAAAAAGTCAGTCAACTTATTCAGACATTGTCGCGATATCGACCAAACACCCAAATATGACAACTGTTGCGTTATCGGCCAACCTGGTCGAGGCATGGAAATCTATTCTGGGTGACACCCCTCCAAGGCTTGAGGTCGATTTTGCATCTTTTTCTCCAGGAGAAGGTCCAGGCGTCACAGCACAACCGCTGTGATCAATGGTGCCATTGGGACTAACATTCAGGAATTCTGCGTCAAAAACAAGATATCTAAGGATGCGTTTGTATTAGGGGTGTTTCATCGCACTCTACGAGCATACAGTCATGAAGCTTTTGCCATTGGAGTGTACCAGGAGGGGGGAAACATTCTTCTCGTTCCATTTGAAGGGAAGAGGAACGGTGGCACGGAATCTCTTCAAGCACTAAACGGCCGGTGGACAAATGATATTCTCCCTTACACCAAGACTTCTTATGATGAGGTCAAAAAAATGGGATATGGATGTCTCTATCAGTCGATAGCAAGGGTTTTCCAAACAAAAACGTCTCTCCCGACTCCAATATCCACTTATTTGTCAATTGGGTGGAATGCAGCAGCGGAGATGGAAGCATCGAAATATCCTTTGAGAGTGGCATTGGACCCTGGCCCGGCATCGAAAATCGATTCCAACACATTATCAGTCAAATCTTGACTATGCAAACATCTTCATCTGCTCCAACTCCAATCGATAACCTCCTCCCACAAGAGAAAGAACAGGTGTTGAGATTGGCGTGTGGACCCGAAGACCCAATCATTAATTTCTGCCTCCATGAGCTCGTTGAGAAGCAGGCTCGTACAAGGCCCGACGCCATTGCCTTGCTGAATAAGTCTGGTACCGAGCAGATGACGTACGCAGAGCTTGATGCACAGGCACATAGGCTAGCTGTGGAGCTGCAGCGACGTGGAGCCAAACCCAACACCTACGTAGGCATTTTGATGGGAGAGAAGACATTTGAGATGCACGTGGCCGTGCTGGCAGTGTTGAAGTCTGGTGCAGCGTATGTCCCGATGGATGCTGTGCTTTTTCCACCTGAGAGGATCAATTTCATTGCGGAGGATACAGATATGAAGCTGTTGGTGACGGTGGGCGAGCATGTCGATTTGGTCGAGGGAGGGTTTGAGAAGATTCTTGTGGAGGGTGGAGGAAGCAGTGAAGAATATTTCGCATGATGAAACACATCTCCAGCGTCTTGTCAAGCCTACTGACTGTGCGTATATGATCTACACGAGTGGAACGACAGGTACCCCTAAGGGTGTTGCCTGCCACCATATTGGGCCGGTAAACATGTTGTTTTACGAGTCTGGGGTAGAAGTATTCAGTAAAGGTACACCGGAAGATGATGATGTGGTTGGTTGTAACCCTCCCCTCTGTTTGATTTTTTGCATATGGATACTTCGGTACACTTGGCAGTGGACTTGCTTTGAGTTTGGATATGAAGTGCTGTACAATGTTGATATGCACTCCATCCGTGGCTGATATTTTCCTTCAGGACAAGACAAACAATATGAAAGTGATGTGTGTTGGCGGTGAGGCTTGTATTCAGGGTCTCGAATCAAAGGTTCCTTCTTTCATCAACATTTGTGGACCTACCGAAGCTTCAATGATATGCACCGCTGGTAACAGGCCAGATACAATCGGCCGTCCCCTCCCAAACACGCTTTGTTATGTGGTGCATCCTGACGATGGTACACTCTGTCCACCAGGTGTGTCTGGTGAGCTTTGGGTTGGAGGAATAGGCCCGGGTATCGGGTACCACAACCGACCGGAGCTTACTGCTGAGAAATTCATCTCAAATCCATTCGGCCCAGGCAGAGTGTACAAGACTGGCGACCGAGTGAAGTGGGACGAAGACGGAGAGATTGTGTACCTAGGTCGGTTCGATCATCAAGTGAAGGTGCGCGGTTACCGCATTGAGCTCGGCGAGATCCAAGCAGAGCTGGAGAAACAAGAAGGAGTGAATGGTGCGTTGGTAGTGGTGCACGAGGAGAAGCTGGTTGCATTTGTTGCGTCGGATGTTGTAGATTCCTCTGAGAATGGTGCATTTTCTGAGACGTTGATGGAAGCGTTGAAGGGAGAGAAATGTTCGTTGACATTTTATATGATCCCTTCGCATGTGTTGGTTCTGGATGCATTTCCCTTGACGTTGAATGGCAAGATCGACAGGAAGTATCTGATGGCTGGATTAGTTGATCTTTTAGCAAAGAAGGTTTTGACACAGAGTATGTCTCTCCAGTAACGAAAGAAGAGATGGAGATGGTAAAGCAATGGCAACTTGTGCTCGATACGGACGAAGACATTGGAATGAATGACAACTTCTATGATCTAGGCGGCCACTCAATTCTTGCAATGGCACTTGCTGCTGCCTTGAACTGTGATGTGCGTTTGATTACTGCTCATCCAACACCAGCGTCTCTTCTTGCGCATTTGCAGAAGTTATGCATTACTTCTTCCAACAATAACTTTGAGTCCCTTGAGGAAGTTCCTGAACTGACAAGGACGGAGCAACGCATGGTATTTATCCAACTCCAAAACCCAGACGAGACCACATACAACCTGCCTTTCTGCATTCAGTTCAACGAGCTGCGTAGTTGATATGCTACCAATCCTACGAACTCATTTTGTTAATGGTAAAGCAGTCGAAGATGTCAAGATTACAGTCCAGGATTTGGCAACAGCTGGAACGGGCGATATTCAACATATTTTGTATTCCCCCATTGACATGGCAGCACCAGGTATCTACACATCACTTTCCTTGATGACCCAAAAAATGAGCCACATTCCTCTCTCAGATACAGGATGTACTATACTACTAAAAGTCCTTGTGCTAGAGGGTGACAAAACAAGTCTCGCGAATTGAATATCATATCTATGAGTCAGGTAGATGATGGGAATATACCTATTCAAAGTACGATTAGAAATAAACATCAATTTTCACTCTCTCTTTTCAGAAGCTCGACAAATAGCTTCTTCTTTCAACAATCAGTCTCTAGCACGACGCATACTTCTTTGTGTACTTTCAGCAGGCCCAGCGTTCATTCTGATCTTGCTCAGACAAATACGACATGTCATTGCAGCCATCCCCTGTCCCGCTCGCCACCCTCTTGGCTAGCTCAATAGCTCTGGGCGTGCCAATCTGAAAGCCGAAGCCATATCCTCCGCCTTTAGTTTCCTTGCCATCAGAGGTCCACAACCTGCCCCACCACCGCCTAGAACAGCAGCGTCGTTGATATCTGCTTCGGAGAGTATTTTTCGAAGGTTTCGTAGTTGTTTGATGAATGCACGAGGATGATTTTCTTCATCAAAGCTAAACTCCAATTCACCATCTTCCAGACCTTGTCCACCGCCTACATTTATTAATTGATCCGCGTTAATAAGCTTCCTTTTCTTTCCAGTCTTGCTTCGAAAAGTATTATCATGGAAAGCGAGGAGGGCTATGAAGGCGGAGAAGGAGAGGGTTGCGAAGGCGGAAGCCGAGGCAGAGAGGGCCAAATTT
>Ga0209652_1004050_pt1 | contig 10416 bp, 13 predicted proteins | sample SaaInl74LU_5_DNA_FD_184641 | JGI IMG/M metagenome (GOLD analysis project Ga0209652, IMG submission 184641) | Marine microbial communities from expanding oxygen minimum zones in the Saanich Inlet - ESP_74LU_5_DNA (SPAdes) (version 2) | ecosystem: Environmental > Aquatic > Marine > Intertidal zone...
GCGCCACACGATAGCCCGTACCCGGGTCGACTAAATAGCCGTCTTCATCGAGGTCAAACTCACCCGCTCGCGAGTAGTATTCCTCAGTACCATCGCGCAGTATGAATAAACCGTTGCCCTCAAGCGCCATATCGGTGTCGCGCCCAGTCACGGCGAGGTCACCGTCGACAAAACGAATACGCGTACCGCCCACCGCGACACCCTGCCCGTTGGCACTGAGTGCGCCATCATCACCGCTACTGCCAAATTGCGCGTTGTCTTGCAACTCACGGTAAAAAACATCGTTGGCTTTGTAGCCGGTGGTGTTGAGGTTGGCGACGTTGTTACTGAGGTTGTCGAGCCCGCGCGTAAACGCGTTTAGCCCCGACATCGCCTTAAATAAAGTACCCAGTAAGTCAGAGGCCATTTCAGTTGCCTCCCGACAGTTCAATCACCGCGGTCACCTGCGCGGGGCTTGCCGTCAACAAGGTGCCGTCTGCCTGTGAAATGGTCAGCCGCGGCTGTGAGTTCACTAAACTCATTGCAATGACCTCACCCGACGTGCTGCCGGTCTGCAGCTGCACATTCACCGTCTTGCCCAGCAAACCGATCGATTGCTGTAGGCTGCTGACGTCAAGCAGCGCCTCAGTCGTCTCGCTGGTCCGGTTGGCGATTTCCACCGTTGAGAACTGTGCTAACTGGGCTAGAAACTCGCGGTTATCTACCGGCTCCAGGGGGTCTTGGTAATTCAGCTGAGTTAAAAAGATATTCAAAAAATCTTCTAAGCCGACCGATGCCTGTGCCGCCACCGCATTGGTTGTGCCCACCGAGCCAATTGATTCTATTGCCATGACTGGCCTCCTAAAAGCTGATTGGGGTGCTGTATCTGCTTGCCGTTAACCATAATTTTTGCGAGTGATTTACCCGATGAGCGCAATAGACTTTGCAGGTCTTTCACCCAGTTAAACACTTCCACCGAGTACTTCTGTGAGAAGTCACGTACCCACAAGGTCAACTCGTCGCCCTGCTGAGTGATCCGAATATTTAAGTCGGTAAAGCGCATCTTGTTCATCAGCGCATCGAAACTTTGTGCAGCCTGCAGGCTCTGCACCGTGGGCGCACCCCTAAATACCGCGCTGCCGCGTATCATCTGCTGATCGGCGCCGTATGCGGCATTACCCTGCTGGGCAACCAAGGCCTGCACTGCCGATAACGGGGTTTTGAGCGCACCTTCGGATTGCGCTTGTATAGCACTCATCAGCGCTTGCTCTGCCACGGGCACCATGGTGTCCTCTTGCGTCGCTGAGTCGATCGCCGCTCGCGCGCTTTCTTCGTCGAGCACAGGTTGCTCATCGTCTTGGCCGTCAGCTGAGGCCTTAATATGATCATCGTGCACTTTAAACGACTCATCCTCGAGCTCCGCGAGCCAGCGCGCTTTATCGCCGTCTTTGGCACTTTTACTCGTCGCATCTTGGGCGCTGGGGTCACTCAACATACCCGGCAGTTTGTCATCAATACCCATAAGACTGGGCCTCCATTTGGCTGCGGCGGTTAGTTTCCGCGCGCTTAGTCGTTATTGAATCTATCGAAGGTCTGGCTATTTTTCTGGCGTTCAAACGATCGGCTATCTCTAGCATTTCGTTGTCTAAACGGGCTTTATACTCATCGGCAATCGCCATCTGCAGGCGCTCGCGACTTTTATCCCGCCGTACTTTGGCCAACATCAACTGCTGACGCAGTGCGACAACTTGGCCGCTCTGCGTAAAGTAAGCGCGCCGATACTCACCGAGTTGGCTATTTAATGTATGCACTAGCCTATGCAAAGTACTTTGAAAATCGGCACTAAACTGCCGACGCAGATCAAACGGTGTTTCGGGCTGGGCAAGCAGCGCATCAATGTCTGCCGACAAACGATCAACCGTCTGCTTGAGCCCCGACAACGTCGCCAAACCGTCGGCCAACGCGAGCTCCGCAGCCTGGTAATCCCAGTGATATTTCTTGGCCACGCGTTTGAAGTTACCCTTAGCCATGATCAACGCCCTGTCCGGGTTGGCTGGCTGGCTTTCGCCGCACTGCTAGCGGGGCTTGTAGGAAGACCAATTTCGCTGGGCCTTGCTGTACTTCTAGCCGCCGCGTCTGCACTGCTGAGTACGCCGCGCAATTGGGTGAGCATTTCGTCGGGTACCACGGTCTCCTCGGCTGCCTGCATCCACAATTTCTTCAATTTTGGTATGGCGGCCAAGGCTTTATCTAAATCTGGATTACGACCCGCCTGATACACACCCATATCAATAATGTCTTTGCTCTCTTCATGGATACTGAGCAGGCGCCTAATTTCACTCACCAACGCAGCCTGGCTTTTATCATTTACCGAGGACTGCAAACGACTGGCGCTCTCTAATAAATCGATCGCGGGTAACAGGCCTTGGTTCGCCAGCTGACGTTTTAGCACAATATGTCCGTCAAGAATTGCACGTAAATTGTCAGTAACCGGCTCGTTGAAATCATCGCCCTCGACCAGCACGGTGTAAAACGCGGTGATCGACCCCCCCACTTCAAAGCGCCCAGCGCGCTCTAAGAGACGCGGCAATATTGAGAACGACGACGGGGTATAACCCCGCGAAGTCGGCGGTTCACCAATGGCCAGACCAATTTCGCGCTGCGCCATTGCCAAGCGCGTCACCGAGTCCATTGCCAACATGACGTCGTGGCCTTGATGCCGAAAATATTCGGCCATCGCGGTGGCGGCAAACGCGGCTCGTGTACGCACAAGCGCCGGCTGGTCGGCACCCGCCACAATCACCACCGATCGCGCCAGCCCTTCTGGGCCCAAGTTACTGGTGACAAAGTCGAGCACTTCACGACCGCGCTCACCAATGAGCGCGATGATGTTGACTGACGCCGAGCTATTGCGAGCGATCATGCCAAGGAGCGTACTCTTACCCACGCCGCTGCCGGCAAATATACCCATGCGCTGACCTTTGCCCACGGTGAGACAAGCGTCGATCATGCCAACACCGGTGGTGAGCATTTCATCAATTGGTTTGCGGGTCATGTGGTTGATGGGGCTGGGATACAACGGATACTGTTCCACCGCGCTGATTTTTGGGCCGCCATCCATGGGCTCGCCGAAGGCATCGACCACGCGACCTAGAAATTCATTGCCCACAGGCACGGTGGCAGATTTACCCGTTGCGGTTATCTCACTGCCGATATAGACACCCTGCATGTTGCCGTAGGGCATCAGAATCACACGACCTTCGCGAAACCCAACCACTTCAGCGACCACCGGGGCGGCCTGGGATGGCGGATAGATCTGGCAGAGTTCGCCCAAAAAAACGTCGGGGCCATTCGACTCTACCGACATACCATAGTACTGCGACACCTTGCCAACACGCGGAATCGTTTCGCAATGCCGGATGGCATTTAAAATACCGTCGAGCATCGCGCTGTCTGCTGGCAGGCGCTGTGCGCTCATGGCGACGTTCGCTCCCGAGACTGCGCGACCGCGTCGCGCAAGCGTTGCAACTGGGTTTCTAACCGTGCATCCCAAATACCGTTGTCGGTTTCAATCATGCAGCCGCCCACCGACACCCGTGGATCAGCGGCGAACACCACATCGCTATATCGACCCTCGGCACGCAAGGTCTCTTCAAATGCTGACAGGGTCTTGTAATCCTGTTCTGAGACGTGAATCGTGACGGTTTGCGCACCGCGAATATCCGCCAGTGCCGCAGAGATCACTGCACGGTTGAATAACTCGTCTCGTACACGCTCGCCCACCAAGCGGGTGAGCGCCGCAAAGGCAATGTCGATAGCAAAGTCTTCGACCCGGTCTAATTGCGCCTCAAGCGAGGTGCTAAAGAGGTGCTTAAGTTGCTCAAAATCGTGTTGCTGTGTCTGCTGGGTCTGTTGCTGTGCCTCAACTGCCTGGGCTTCTCCGGCCGCATAACCCTCGCTGTGAGCGTCGTCTTTAAGCGTCGCTAAATGCGCAACAAAATGCGCAAGATCTGCACGAAGCTCCTCGGCTTCGGCTTTTAGCGTGTCATTTTCAGCTTCGAGTTGCTCAATTCTACGCTCCTGCGCCGCGGCCAAATCCCGCTGACTGGCCAACTCAGCCGCCACAGAGGGCTTGGAGGACGCCGCTGTGCCGGCCACTGCCCGTTTTGCAGGCGCATTAACCTCAGAGTTTTTAAGCCCCGCTTTAGCGCCCGAACCCGCTGTTGGGTCACGGGATAGTTCGGGGTTGGCGGGCTTTTTCTGCTCGGCGGCGGGGGTATCGCGATCGAGTTTCCCCCGCGCTAACCGACGCGTGCCGGTGACCGACGCGGCGCGATAGATTTCACCCATGGGTGGGCTCCTTTGCCAAGCTGACCACCGCATCGGCGACTGCGCGCGCAAAACGGCGACTGGGGATCGAAACGGTAGCGCTTTCTAGTGCTTTGCGTCGCTTCGGCGCCAAGGCTTTTAAATACCGATCTGTCGCCAACCATACGCCACTGGCTACCAACAGCGCACTTTGTGAAACGGGTAGTTGGTCGAGGACGTGCTTCACCGCTAAATAATCGCAACGATTGATCGCGTGCTCATTCAACGTGGCATCGATCTGCGCCGGTCCACCTGCCGCATCAAGAAAGACACTGAAGTCCAAGGCCTGCTGACCGATGATCCGTGTCAGCTCACGCTCGGCCTGAATGACCGCCGCACGCTGCGGCGCGGTTAACCGCTGCAACATCCATTGACGGTCAACGCCAGCCAGTCCGCGCAATCGAATCGCCACCCGCTTTGCCACCTGTGCAAACGGATTTGCGCCCTCGTCGTTTGACCTTACCGATGTCATCTCAGACATAGCCATTTAGCGCAACACTTCCGCTTTCGTATTGGCGTTGGCGTCTGCGTCGTCCTTAAACCACGACTGCACTTCCGCGAGCATTTCACGCCGCTGTGCATCGCTCATCGGCGCCTCGGTGCGGTTGCTGCGCACAAAAATACCTGCCGCAAGCACGATGAGTAGCGCCACGAGGCCGCCAACCACCCACCATAAAGTGCGCGCAGAACCCTGCTGTGACAGCGCCGGTGACGCGCTTGGCAGCATCGGTGTGTAGGTTTCCAATACCACTTCTTGTTCAATGGCCGGCGCTACCGAAGCGGCGGGCAGACGCGCGACTTCAATGGCATCACCCCGCTCGCCGTTAAAGCCCACGGCATTGGCTACCAGACGCTCGATGGCCCCTAATTCGGCCACATCGGTGTCCGCGTTGACCATGACGCTTATGGTCATGCGCTCAATGGCGCCCTCGCCTTTGACCACCTGCTCCATGCGGCGATCGATGCGATAGTCAATCTCCGTGACCTCGGTTGATAACTCAGGCTTTTTCGCGCTGTCGGCCGCCTCGCCTGAGCTGGTGAATTTCTTTTGTGTTTTGCTTTGTACGATCAAGCCACCGCTGCCGACTTTTTCAGGCGAGTGAAACGTCTCATTGGTCAGTTGAACTGCATCGCGGCTCAAAGTGACGTCAATGAACACGATGGCGTTTTGTGGGCCATAGCGTTGATTAAGGATATTGCCCGCTTTTTGTGTCAGATAAAGCTCAAGTTCTTGCTTGCGCCCTAAGTGGGCCCCTAGGCCCGCCTCGTCTTCCATCTGAACCCGCGTCAGCACCCTGCCCTGCTCGTCAAGTACCATGACATTGTTGGCGTCCATGCCGTCGACCGCGGAGGCAACGAGCTGCTGAATACCACGGGTTTGGGCGGCCGAAATCATCAGCCCGGGTTCGGCTACTAAGGTGACTGACGCCTTAGGTGCGGTCTCCGCCTCACGAAACAGACTCTTCTCGGGGAGCACTAAGTGGACACGCGCATAGCGCACTTCTTTAAGCCCGATGATGGTACGTGAAAGCTCGCCTTGCAGGGCCCGTTGAAAATTGATTTTCTGAACGAACTCAGTCATGCCGTAATCGGCATCATTGAATAACTCAAAGCCCTCGCCGCCATTCAACGACAAATTGCTGCCATCGAGTTTAATGCGGGTCTCGTCGACAATGGCACTGTCGACCAGAATCGTACTGCCGTCATCCGACACTTGATACGGCACCTTCATGGCATCTAACTGCACCAGCACCAGTGCGGCGTCGGTGTCGTTAATGTCGCTATAAATTGGCACGAACTTAGTTTGGTAGACAACGGTATACACCGCAGCCGTTGCCAGTAGCATCGCCGCAGCAAGCAGCACCAGCATAATTTTCTGTCGCGTCGAGACGGTGTCGAACGACTCACTGATAGAGGCCATATCCTGTAATCCTTTAAATGCTCATTCGCATAACCTCTTGAAGACCTTCAAGAACTTTGTTGCGAACCTGAACGGTCAGTTCGAATGAGGTTTTTGCTTTGGACAGCGCAATCATCACCTGGTGAAGGTTATCGGCCTCACCGAGTGCGAGCGCGCGCACCTGCGATTCTGCCGCTTGAATGTTTTGATCGGTCTGTTGAATTTGCGCGCCTAGCCAATCGGAGAAATCGACCGCACGGGCGGCTGACGTTGGTGCAGCGGCTGTGGCTTGTGCGACGGCTTCAATCGGCGCTATCGGCATAATGGCCATTATTTGTTATCTCCTATTTCGAGGGCGCGCATCGCCATAATTCGAGAGGCATTCATCACACGAATATTGGCCTCATAGGCCCGAGTCGCGGTCATCATGTTGGTCATTTCATCAACCGGATTGACGTTAGGCATCAAGACATAACCCTGGGCATCGGCGTCTGGGTGAGCGGGGTTAAACAACATCCGCGGCGCGCTCTCGCGTTCGACGATTGAAATATCACCCACACCGGTAAGGATACTGTCGAAGTCGGTGTTACCCGTGCGCGCAATCGCTTCTAAAGGCTGATATAGCTGACCGTTAACGCCGCGAGTGGTGTTCACGTTGGCGAGATTGCTGGCAATGGCTTCCATGCGCGTGCGCTGAAAATCCATACCGCTGGCACTGATTTCAAAAAGTGACATGTAGTCCATTAGCCTCGCCCTCCATTGATGGCCATCTTCATGAGCGAGCCGAGTTCGCTTCGCGCGCCGAGTAACGCTTGATAATGCGTGGTGTTTTTAGCCATCCACACCATCTGACGATCGATCTGCACCGAAGTCGACAACTGCTCATATTCGGGTTCAACGGTGAGCTGCTGGAGACGATCGATAATTTGATCCTTACCAGCGTTCGACTCGACTGCATTTTTTGCGGCGTTGAGCACCGAATCAAAATCAACCTTTACCGGCCGGTAGCCGACGGTCGATGCGTTAGCGATGTTGCTCGCGATGGCTTGATGGGTCATCAAAGACATATCGAGTGCCTTTGATAACAAAGCGCCGGTTACCGATTCTAAAGGTCCGCTCATGGGCTACTCCTATTGAATAATCAACTGTGCGTGTAACGCGCCTGCACGCTTAATGCCTTGCAGGATCGTAATCACATCACGGGTACTGGTTTTGATTTGACGCAGCGCTGTCACCAAATCGCTGATTGAGGTGCCTGAGGGCAAATCTACCGCCTCGGCAACGCGTTCAGTGACATCGATCTCGGTATCGGGAACCACCACGGTGCGTACCCCGGGCGCGGTGCCACCGACATTGAAATTACCTAAATTCGGCTGCGAAACTTGGTAATCGGTAGAGATCACAACGCGAATTTCGCCGTGCGAAATGGTGACTTCGCCAATTTCGACATTGCCGCCGGAGATCACCGTGCCGGTGCGCTCATTGATGACTACGCGCGCAATTTGGTCCGGCGTGATTTCGGTATTCTCAATTTCCATAATCAGCTCGACCAAGTCGATGTCGCCACCGTTGAGCGCTACCGAGACCTTGCCCGCGTGTAAGGCACTGACATTGGCTTCACCGAGTTTTTCGCCGAGTGCGGTTTTTAAGCGGCTCGCCGTTGTAAAGTCAGGCTCATTAAGCAGGATGTTGACCGTGCCCTGCTCGCTGACGAGCTCGTCGACAGTGCTGCGCTCCACCGATGCACCCCCGGGAATCATGCCAACGGTGGGGTGGTTCTTCTGTACTAGATTGCCGTTAAAGTCGAACTGAAAACCACCCACCGACACCTGACCCTGCGCTAATGCATAGACCTTTTCATTGACGGCGCGCAGCGGTGCCATCAACAAAGTGCCGCCCACTAAACTGCGCGCATCGCCTAATGAGCTGACGTTGACATCGAGCTTGTCGCCGGGCTGAGAAAATGGCGGTAGCGTTGCCGTGATAATCACCGCCGCAACGTTGCGCGTGTTGACGTCATCCGCGGGTATATTGATGCCGAACTGCAGCAAAGCATTAGTCACCGATTGCATGGTGGCTTTGCTGCGCGGTGAATCGCCGCTGCCCGCAAGACCCACCACAATGCCATAACCGACGATATCATTGCTGCGCGCGCCTTCAATCCGGGCAATGTCCTTGAGCCTTGTACCGGCCTGGGTCGAGACGGCAAAACTGCCGGCCAAACAAACCGACAGAATGAGTAAATAGACTTTTGATAGGCGTTTCACTGAGGTCTCCATTAGATCAGCCCAATGCTAGCGAGCGTGCGATAAAGCCAATTGCGTTTTTCACCGTCGTCGCCAATGTCGTAACCGCTATACACAATGCGCGCATCCACAATCCGAGATGAGGGCACGGTGTTGTTGTTAGCGACATCAACCGGCCGAATCTTGCCGCTGACGGTAATCAATTGCTCTTCGCCATCTAACGCAATTTTCTGACTGCCTTCGACGATGAGCTTGCCAGTGTCATCAATACCAATGACGGCAACGGTCATCGCCGCGCGCAATGCCCCAGCACGCTGCGTGACATCACCGGCATCACGACCTACACCAATACCCAATGAACCCGATTCGTCGACCCCGGCACCGGTCTGAACATCGGCCGATACGTTGTAACTGCGGTCGACTTTCTTGTCGGAGGCTGACTTGGCTTCGGCATTCTCAATAATAATGATGGTCAAGGCGTCACCGATACGGAACGCGCGCTTGTCGGCCACGTGTGAAATATACTGCTCATCCGAATAAAGATTTTCGGCGTGCAACGGCATCGCAAGTACACCGCAACAGGCGATGACACCCATTGCCACTAAACGACCTATTTGTTCCATGACATCCTTCCTCATTGATGACTGTCCGTACCTGCCAGTTCGACCTGATCGGGGCCGACAACCAATACCTCAAACTGCTCTTCTGAGCTCAGCGACTCCAACATAATGCGGTCGCCCACATCAGCGGTTCGTGTAACCTTGGCCAGGGTCATGACGCGCACCGACCCCACTGCCGATAGCACGCGTACTTGGTCGCCAAACTGCACGGCGGGTATCGGCTCTAAGTAATTTTTTTGCAACACATCGCCACGCTTGATCGGCGTCGTTAGGCGCAGCGCCGCGCTCGGCGGGGCAACATCGATTGGGTCAACGCGACTAATTTCTGCCCAACTCTCTACAAAGCGATGCGGCTGCGCTGGGGTTTTTGCGTCGATATCGTCGATCGCACGCCAGACCTTGGCTTCACCGGTGACCTTGAACCAGAGCGGAATACGTGTCTCTTTGCCATCGCGATTCGCCAACACCCAGACTTGGGTTCTGCGTCTAAATGCCCCGAGATGCGAAGCGTCGAAGTACCAACGGGTGATACCATGCATATCGAGCTGATTGCGATCGCTGACCAGTTGCAGCGCAATATTGCGAAACGCATCGGGCCACTGTTGCTCAGCGTGTGCCATCAAGTAGCGCTCGGCCCCCGCCACTAACGCATCACCCATATCGCTAGCGGACTCATTGGGGATGTTCACACGCACAACCATCGGGCCAACGACATCAAAGGTCTGCAATTCATCAATCTGCGCAACACGGGCGATGAGTTGCGCTTTACTGAATTGTGACGACTCCGTGATTGCACCCAAGTCGATAACCGCCTCGCCGAGGGACTCACGAATGTCTCGCGGCGCAATAATGCGCGCCAGTTGTTCTAGAGAAATTTCTAATCTGCCATCGTGAATACTGGGCGTAATACTCGGATAGAGCACCAAGGTGTTTTCGATCGCCCACGCACCGTCAACCCCGGCGATCAGTGCGATCACAAGGGCAGTTTTTAGGCGGCGGAATAGGTGCGATAACACGTAACTGCTCCGCCGATTAGCTGCGTAAGTTGTTATTGATGCGCAGCATTTCATCCACTGCGCGGATGACTTGAGAATTCACCTCGTAGGCGCGCTGAGTGACCACCATGCTCATCATTTCATTGACTAGGCTAACGTTTGATCCTTCGAGAAACCCCTGGGCCAGCGCGCCGGTGCCATCTTCTCCTGGGACAGACATCATCAACCCGCTGGTATCTTCAGTGGGCATAAACAGATTGGCACCCAAGGCCTCTAGGCTGGTTGGGTTTAAGAATGTAGCCAATTCG
>Ga0209652_1004053_pt1 | contig 10415 bp, 8 predicted proteins | sample SaaInl74LU_5_DNA_FD_184641 | JGI IMG/M metagenome (GOLD analysis project Ga0209652, IMG submission 184641) | Marine microbial communities from expanding oxygen minimum zones in the Saanich Inlet - ESP_74LU_5_DNA (SPAdes) (version 2) | ecosystem: Environmental > Aquatic > Marine > Intertidal zone ...
GAGGCGTAGATGCACCTGTTTCATAACTGTTGGTGTTTTGTGCGTGATTTGTTAGAGTGGTGCGATTTTTGCATGGTGCGATTTTTGAAAGCCGGTAGCTTGCGGAGGAGACCTCTCTCTCGGCCTCTCTTGTGGGGGCGCAATTCATCCTACCAATTCCGACGTGGCAGTATGTTGACAGCCGAGGCCAAAAAGACAGCCAACACATCTTATGGTACATCATCGCAAGGAACAAGACGTCGCAAACTATTCACCTCTGCTGTTGCAAATTGAAATCATGACAGGGAGATCTATAGCAACAGCCAGCGTCGTGGCGGCAATCTCTGTCATCGGCACAATATCAGTTCTCCCATTTGCTTCATGCTTCACAGCAACCACAACAGTCCGAAGCTTGGCTCTCTCTAATCAGCATAAATCCTTCTTCTCGACAAAGGCAACTGGATCAGATGAAACGGAACTACAGTCATCTCTCACTTCTGCATCATCGCGCATCGAAGACTGCAAACGCACTCTCATCAATCAATGCAACTCTCACAAATTAGAAAGCGGCTATTCCTCCTCCATTGACAGCTCTATACGCAACCTTGAACAGCTTGGAGAAGACTTGGGATTCGGGCAGGCATCGTCAGTCTCTGGACTATTGTCAGGAGAGTGGGATTTGATTTATGCAGGTGATGATATCACACGTTCGTCTCCATTCTTTTGGGCATTCAGACGCGCGTTTCCGGATAATTCTGATCAGATTTTTGGAATTACCGATGCTATACCTGAACCTATCAAGATGGTTGGACCAGCTACACAAGAGATTGATTTGGATTCATCTTCTCGTGGGACGTTTGTATCACGGGTAAAGGTTGCCACGTTGGGGGGCGTTGCCACATCAATCATGACGACAAGAGCTACCATTATGGGTACTGAAGGTGTTGATGGTTTGCGACTAAAAGTGGAAACGACCAAGCCTGAAGAAAGTACAATATTGAAAAAGTTGGGGCCTTTGGGTGAATTGATCAGCTCTAACTCACAACCATTTCCTAGTGGTGAAGCACTGGAAAAAGTCGCACCGGGAAGTAGCGAGATTGTGATGGTAACAACTTATCTTGATGAGGGATTGAGGGTTACAAGGAATAAAGATAGGAGTGATGACGATGTATTTGTTTGGGTTAGAGTTGGAGAGTTCAGTGGAGGCAACACGGCCTCTCTTTAACTCCACATCTTATCTAGATGAATATGAGAGTAACTGCACATCTGGTAGGTAGAGAGTTGCACAAATACTATACACTAACTCTTAAACATCTTAACCATGCAACTCTTTGGGGTCGAAATCAATGCCCTTTTGACTAATCACCCAAATATCTTTCAAGTCTCGATACAATTCATTGTAATCCAAACCATAACCGATGACAAACTGGTTTGGGATTGAGAAACCTACATACTTTGCCTCACATTTTGCAGGAGTTTGTAATCGCTTCGTAAGAAGAGTGCATACTTCCACAGATTTCGGGTTAGCTTCTTTTTTTAGCACTGGTATTAGATGAGAAAGAGTTGTTCCAGTATCAATGATATCTTCTACGATAAGTACATCTTTCCCAGTGAGATCTTGGTAATGCAATCCTCCTCTAGCTTTGACTGTTCCGCTCGTCTCGGCCCCTTCGTAAGACGATAATCGTAAGAACTCAGTGTAAAAGCCCTGACGCAAATCCTGTGATAAGATGGTACGATAGGAGTGTTAGAGTTTCTGTGAAGGAAAAAACATATAATAACGTCATCAAACTCAAATATTACTCCACAAGAATGTGCTCACTTGTAGTGCTTCCAGCAGATGCAAATAAAAAGAGGCCGAACCCTTCAAAACACAGAGTAGGACGGGCCGCTTGCCCTTATAGTCGTTATGTATGGCTTTGGCAAGATCGGTGGCCCGCTCAATAATTTCTTCTCTTTTGATCAATAGTCTTGAGAAGTGTCCCTCGTATTCTGGAGGATAGATGCGGTCCTGTATTGAGTGAATAGTGAATAGTGGGGTGAATGACGTGAGCAAAAGTTGATGTCTGTGTGAGAGAAACTTTCTGTAGCTGCTGATAATATACTCAGTACAGTACAAGGTTCATTCTTACTGCTGATTCTATCTCACGTGGCGCATCTGGGATGATGGTATGTTCCATAGTCTACGAGCAAGTTATTGAAGAAGTGAAGAAAGAGTTTGTTAGTATCTCTCCATTTTACAGTGCATAATACTCCTACAAATATCGCGTCAACCTCAATGCAGCTCCGTCTTCCTGCTCCATGCATTTTCAGATCCAAACTCTACTTTTTCAAGCTATTCTTCAAACTATTCGCAGTCTTTCTGAAAGATTTGCTTCCTCTCTTCTTCATTGTCCGCATCCTCCACCACAATTTGAACTGAGATATCTTATCCATGATACACAAGAAGTCACACAAGAAGGCAACGGAGGTAGTATTTACTTTGAATCTTTGCAATGGCGGCTAACCTGTAAGCGCATTATGGTCGGCCGATCCGAGACATCATGATGTAGATTAGATGGAGACGATGCGAAGGCCGCAAAAATTGAACCCGTAGAAAGACCCCGTGACAGTACTGATTCCAATGTCGTAACGACTCACAAGATAGAATTTTCTCCGTTCATGAGTTGCCGTTCATTTCCTCCTCCATCCCGTATCCCTGCACACATCCTACATACATCGCCTTGAGCTTCAGAGATTTCAGATTTCACTACATATCATATCAGAGCTGACAATATTTAATAGCAGAAGAAAATTCACAACGAAGAACCTCTTTATCATATCATGCCTGCAATCTACTCGGCAGTATTCCTTCTGCTAGTACCCACACTGGCAGCATCGATGCAGTGTCCGGGGGGTCTGAAATGTCATCATGGAGGACAATGCGCCAATGGTGACAAAGATTACGAACTTGATTTAGCATCCAGAATCAGTCCTGACATTCCATGGCTTGAACAATTGAACATCAACGGCGAGCACTGTGTTCACTGCGATGATGGTTGGGGCGGCATCGACTGCGGCCGCAGATATGAACAATGCGATCCTGGAGATCCTCTCGCACCTATATGTTTCAATGGAGGAGAATGTTTCAAGGAGGGCATTAATGGACACACAGGTGGCTTTGAATACACGTGTGATTGCAGCAAGGCAGGAAGGGACATAGGCGTCAGATTTGCTGGAAACTTTTGTCAACATGATGCTGGAGAGAGATGCAATGCTGAAATGTTTTGCACTAATGGTGGGTCTTGCTTGAAAGTAACAGATCGAAACATTGAAGGTCACGGGAGGCATCACTTTGAATGCGATTGCCCGTCCGATCGATTTGGTGCTCATTGTGAGTTCTTGAAAGAGCATGATGACGAGAATAAAGCCCAGTGCAAAATGCAATGCATACGTGGAGTATGCGCTAAGGGCTTCAAGAATTATGATCAACTTGTCGGGAGCGGTCCATTCCCAGCAAGTCTGGCAAAAGATATTATTTCCACTGAAGGTGAACATTGTGTCTGTCCCGATGGTTATACGGGCCTCAGATGTGAGATTCCTGTGCATAAGTGCAAAGATCACAGGAAGTATTGCTACAATGGAAGCACCTGTATTTACGACGACAACGGTGATAATCCTACGTGCGATTGTAACACAGCTCACACTGATGAGAAGTCGTTTGCAGGATTGAGCTGCGAGCACGAAGGAACTAGTTACTGTGCGCCTGGCTTGGATCAAGATAAAAAGGATTCATTTTGTGCCAATGGAGGTACGTGTATTTCAGACCCTCAGAATAGGCATGAAGGATGCATCTGTCCAGAAGGCTGGACAGGAGATCTGTGCGATATTGAAGGAGATGTGGAGCCACCATGCGACTTGGATTGTGAGAACGGAGGGTCCTGTCGTTTGGGAGTAAAGGGATATAAGGACAGCTACGATGAAATGAACTTGGCAGTTTATAATACAAAGCAAGAAGATGGAATGCATTGTTCGTGTCCGAGTGGTTTCACAGGAGTTCGGTGCGAGGTTGATATCAACCATTGCCACAGTAATGGCGGTGCAGAGGACCACTTCTGTTTGAATGGCGTACTGTGCGCCCCAGATGATCCAGCGTTCGATGGTGTCATGAAGAAGTATGCTTGTCAGTGTGACCATGCTGGGGATGAAATCAGCCAGATGCTTGTCGGTAGATTTTGCGAGTATGCAGTGACAGAATTTTGCACTAAGGATGACCACGCTAGACACTCTCATTCGTTCTGTACCAACGGAGGTAAGTGTAGGCATCACAATGAGCATGCTGATTCTGAACACCATGGATGTTGCTGCCCTGATGGTTTCGAAGGCGAATACTGTCAGTTCCCTGCTGGTACAGTGAAGGAAGGTACTCCCATCACTTGGAAGACCATGAATGAATGTCACGAAAAATACAATAGTCCAGAAACTCTGCCAAATTCAGGCCTTCAAGCACACATTATCATTAACCCGGAATTCCAGGTTTCAAGCAATGGAGGACTTGCAATCGAAGAAGATGAGACGCAGCAGTCAAGCAAAACAAAGGGTCTAGCGGGAGGACTTTCAGTGATGTTCCTTGCATTAATTGGACTGGCAGGAGTAGTCTATGCGAAACGATCAGGAAGGAAGGAAAAACCACAATTTGAATCCGAGTGGTGGAAAGGTCAGCACGAGTCAACGTGGTGGAACAACGGTGAACAACCTGATCAAGATATCGATCCAAATAAGAACCTTGCACCCATTAGTTTTGCGAGACAGTGGTCGTATCCCAATCCCATAGAAGACAAGATATCATGGGAAACCTCGAACGATCCCGGTGAATTTCATGATGTTGTTTTATAGAGGAACCTAGGTCACAGTCCACAGGACTTTAAGTTGTATAACAGGATGCACACTACTTTACAATACCTCTAGGTCCTCGTTCAACAACAATTACCTACTATATATAACATTAACAATTCTAACCCCATCCTCACTGAGTTCACTCATCAACCTTCTACTTCCTCTCTCAACACTCACAACAACAAGAATACTTTTCCCTCCTTTGATAATTCTCTTTCGTTAAGATACCCCGATGTGTCTCCCACATAAACGCACCAGCTGCGTACAGGAAAAGCGCATTCAACCCAGCCAATACGGCCACCGACGCAATAAACTCAGTATCATTCTGCCAATTCTGTGCAGCCGACATGGACGATACCACAAGTTGATAACATTTGAATAGGAAACCCACCAAAACAATCATGGTACTGTACCATAATGCCCCCACGATGGTTGCTATATCAATGAACAACGCACAAGCCTGTGTAACAAACTTTTTGGTGAATTCATTTGACATATCAAAGCCGATTCCATTGGCTTGTGCAGTCCTCCAGTTTCTTGTCATTGATAGTGCGAGAATAAAAAAGTCGAAGGAACTCAAAATTAGAACTGCGCGTTTCGTATCGCAAAATAGAAAGAATAGGTTGTGACCCTTCTTTGGCTCGTAGACATAACTTTCTTCGTCATCGTTAGTTGCTAGTTGTTGTTGCAGTTGGGCTTGTCTGGCGTTAGGGCCTGCCTTTCTTCGTGCGGCTGTGGATTGTTTTTGTCTTTGTTGTTGCTGCTGCTGTGATCGTTGCATCTGTTGTTGTTGCGGTTGCTGCCTCGTGCTGGCAACAGGAACAGCGGCTACTGGAACAGCAGCGGGAATAGCTGGTGGTGCTCGCTGAATCTGCGGTTGTGATTGCGCAACACTGGCATTATTATTGGCAGTGCTGGCCTTGAGACTCTTTCGTTTCAGTCTTTTAATTTCATCGGCACCGATGGCTGCAGAATCCTCTGTTCCAGCGGGGATCAACCGCTCTGAATTGTCGTTGTCGTCGTCTCCCAACATTATGGCTAGAAGGCTAGAACTATTAGGTATCTGTTAGGCAGCAATGGATTGGCGGTGGGTCTCAACAGAGATAGCTGAAATTGTGCCGCTTGCCGCTTGCCCGGCCGAGATTCAAATCGTATGAGAATGGGAATTATGTACTGATTCCTCCGCAGAGAGATGTGCCTTCTCATCCATCTCTCTTCTCTCTCTCCCTCTTCCTTATTTTTCGTCTCAATTCATTCCATTCGCGCTTTCGCTTTCGATCACGATATCACGGCAAGCTTGTTGCTTACCAAGCAATCAATCATCTAACTACTGGCTACTGACATACTGCACCTACAACTCTCCATCTTTTAATAGTCACCTATCTACATTACCATGTCATACTACGGCCACGGCGGCGGCGACGACGCCAGCAGCACCCCTCACCACAGCTTCCACAAGCCCGCCACCAACGCTCCATCTCAAATCGACGCTGCCAAAATCTTCGTCGGCGGTCTCTCCTGGCAAACTACCGAAGAAACACTCCGCTATCACTTTGAACAATATGGGGAAGTCGTCTCCGTTGAAGTCATGAGGGATAGACAGACCGGTGACCCGCGAGGGTTTGCATTCGTGGTGTTTACGAGTGATGAGACGGTGGATTTAATTTTGAAGGGTTGTCCGCATGAGATTAATCAAAAGGTTGTGGATGTCAAGAGGGCGCAGGCTAGGGGGGTGGCTCCGCCGAGTATTCATCATGGTGGGGAGGTAAGATGATTCTTGATTCTGTCTGTTGTGTATTTCATTCATTGTTAATTCCATTGTGTGTAGTATGAAACTCAACTCAATTCTTATGACTCACATCATATGCACAGGAAGAAAGCGTGGCTTCAGGAGGGCAGCAGCAACATAGTGTCAAGCAGGAACGCCACAACAATTCAACTGCAGGTCTATCACCAGAACAATTACGGAACAAAATCTTTGTCGGTGGTCTCCCAATTCACTGTGATAAGGATGGACTCAAAGAGTTCTTTTCTGTCTTCGGTCCAGTGGTCGATGCCATTGTCATGATGGATACTGTCAACCAACGGTCACGTGGGTTTGGATTTGTTACTTTTGAGAACGGAAGTGGTGGAGCACAAAAGGCAATCGAAGTGCAGCCAATCAACATGTTTGGCAAATCGGTGGAGGTGAAACTGGCTACTCCTAAAGCGGATAGAGATGGCGGTGGGGGTGGAGGAGGCAATTTCCAGCAGAAACATTTTCAACAAAAGCAGGTTATGGCTCCTTCGGCGAGCAATACTGGAGAGTTTGCAGGGCTTGCTTCTGCTTATGGCCGAGCCGGTTGGCGCGCAGGTTATGGTAGTAAAGCATTTGGGAAAGCCGGATGGAGTATAATTGGGTGGGATGAAGGCGGAGATGCACCTGACAAGAAAGGCTTCTCTTTTGCACTACTTGATAGCAAGAGAGACAGTGGAGAACACAGAGAATCGAAGCGTAGACGACAATAAGTCAACAAGCTTGCTTGCATCAATCTACGAAAAATGGCTAATAATTAACTCGTGTATAAAAGTTGTTAAATCTATCGCTGACAATTGCATCATCTTATGATGACTTGCTCTTTCTGCTTTTGCATGATAGTGGATTAGGACCCTTAGCTCTCTTCTTTTTCCTTTCGTTAAAGCAGCCTCCTACTTCTTCCCTTGATCGCTTTTGCATCTTTTGCTGCTCCTCTTTCATCATTTCCCTTCGCTTCTTTTTGTCCTTCTTGTTCACTTTGTCTACTATTTTGCGTTCTTCTGATGTCATGAGGCCACCCGCACTCTTTAGCTTGTTTTGTTCCAAGTTACCAGTGAATTGTCTAGAAGCTGATGAAGGTGACTCTAACAAAAGGACGGCACGGCCTAATCTGAACAGTGGCACATATGGCATGGCTCTCAACGCATCGGATAGTCCATCATCTTGTGTAGCCACAAAGTAGGCGGCTCGATTATTTCCCCCATCAGTCGCAAGACAAAAAATATCTTTGCTAGCCTCTGAGAAGTCTCTAAATGCTCTCTTGTTCATTAACTTCTCATTAGTGTTTGTCACATCATTGCAATTTTCTATTATCTCACATTCATCGAGCCCATATTGACGCGCTTGGTCAAAGAAAGTGCTGTTACTTTCTTCAGAGTCTCCTGATGGTTTGATCTTTGCACTTTGATCCGACAATAATTCCAGTTCATTCAGTGTAGAACGAGTTACACAACAAACGAATTGTTCATGTTGTAGAGTTTTGGAAAATCTATCCCACAGCGGCACCTTATTCCGAATCGAAGCTACAAGAAACGTTCCGTCAAGTAATATTTTGTACGGACTCTTTAAGTGCGGTGCGTTGAGTCTGTAGAACTGGAGCGTCCTACGTGATGCCTTGGCTCGTCCGTGCCTCATGTTGGTCGTTGTACTAGAGGGATGCTGCTTGACTGCTTGGAAATGGTGAAAAATGTTCTTGGTTATGGCTTCCGTCTGGCGTCTGGCTGCCCGGAGCCCGGAGACTCCCATTTGAGCTGCTTTCGTGGTTCCACGACCCACGACCCACTCTCCTACAATCCGTCCTCTCTCCCAAGTATCTTCTCTGGCTCTAGAGAGAGAGAGAGAGATGGCATAGTATTGTACGACTACATACCATAATGAATAGCAAGATGTGGGGCCCAATGCTGCCAATCAGAAGAGTCAATATCAAAGTAGGATAATGAAACACACACTCACCAACTATGATGCAAATACTACAAGCTGCTGGATCACTCTTGCATCAAGCAGATGTCGACTAACATTTCTGGATCGAAACAGGAGGTGAGAGAATGGCTATACATCTTTCATTTGAGCTTCTACAGTGTCCGCAGAGGTTGTATCTAAGAGAAGTCAACCGTTCTGGATGATGGATTTGTACTTTCAACAACAGCAATATCCTGGATTCGACGGGGTTCAATCAAGCTATTTGCGCAAGCTGGTGTGTCCACGTTTCAAATTCCTGACCGCAGAGGCTCCTTGCCTTTACACATTGCGTGTGATTCTCCCGAGTGCACCAAAACTGCCAAATACTTGGTTGATCTTGACAAAAGGAGTCTTGTTGTCACAGAGATCAGGGCAATACACCTCTTCATCGCGCGTGTCTAGCTGCGAATTATGATGTGATTGAAATGCTTTTAGCACAGCATCATCCTCTGCACCAGTTGGGGGCAAGACAATTTGGATGGGTATTTGCCGATCCAATTGCTTCTACATCATAATGATCAAGAGAATGCGGGCTACATGAGCAGTATCTTCCTTCTGAGCGCAAACCCCGAGCTTTGGATGAGATGAATGATACGAATCACATGCTCATTGGCAAGTCTACCTGTTTCTGGTATCTGGCGATAAAGACCCTTTCATGAGCTTCTACTTGGAAGTGAAGGGAGATCAGCACTAGATATCTTCGGGTCATCCCAAATTGGACCTCATCATCAGGTCACCTACGAGGCTGCAGCATGGCCGATACACATAAAAAGAGCTTGATTAGTGGAATATATCCTTCTATACTATCGTAACCAACTGTAATGGGCCACTAGAAGCTGTTCATTGCCATGTATATTCGCAGCGTTAGATAAGATATGGTGCTAGTGCTAGTAGTGTGACGACCAACCCAAATTGGACCTCATCAGAAGAGAAACAACTGTACGGTTGCTCTCAAAATGATACGTTGACTTTCAATTTCTGGAGTTAGTACGCAAGTGTTATATTATTATTAGGCAAGTAAGGTATGAGATTCTACTGACCAAATAAATGACAGGAGCAGGAGCTCGATCACTTTTTGTTGCATCCCGGAAGTATTCGCTCAAATATCGCAGAAAAGGAAAGACATAAAGGATTCACGTCACAATCTCCTCGAAAGATGGAGCGTCTGTATTCACTTTTGCTAGTTTTAGGAATATGAATGTGAAAAAATATGAAATACGACAGAAAGACCAAGACGACACGCGTCGAGTTTGAGCATTCAATCAATCACAAGCGAATTGCTTGCCGCTCTCTACGCAGAGCATGCAGCACCCCTGCCGAAATGAATGCAACAGCCGAATGATCTTATTTGTAATAGGTAAGCGACGTATTTTGGATTGACAGCCATTCAATTCGACATGGGCGACGGTCTTTCTACATGATCTCTTTTGCTGTAAATCCATTCTACATCTACATGGTGTGATTTACAGTGGCGAGCCTTTTTAAGACAAGGTCTACTACTTCTGCCTTCCTACCTGGCATGAAGATCCTCTACACGATCTTCTCTACGGTTGGCGGAGTGCACGCATCATCGTCACCACTACGCATCGATCAATGGAACTAGCCTGCGTGATGCAGCATACGTCATTAATACTTTATCGTTTCGCCTCTCAAAATCTGCTTCTGTTTCTTCTTTTTCTTTGTTCATCGCAGCTTATTTACACTCACTAATCAACCATGACTGACTCAACTCCACTCATCAATGATAGCAGAAAGAAGCAAGGAAAGTTAGGACACCGAGTCCTCTGCTGCTGCGATAGTCGCAAAG
>Ga0209652_1004054_pt1 | contig 10414 bp, 7 predicted proteins | sample SaaInl74LU_5_DNA_FD_184641 | JGI IMG/M metagenome (GOLD analysis project Ga0209652, IMG submission 184641) | Marine microbial communities from expanding oxygen minimum zones in the Saanich Inlet - ESP_74LU_5_DNA (SPAdes) (version 2) | ecosystem: Environmental > Aquatic > Marine > Intertidal zone ...
ACTAGTTGATGACATTGGCTTGTCATAACTAAGACCACTAAATGGATGTGGATATTCAACTGTGCCATAATACCACGGTTGAGGGAACATGATATGAAGTGGAATAGCCAACGCCTCGCATACATCAAGTGCAGTTTGACACGGTGGATTAGCAATCACTGCATCCGCCACAAAGTTTGGATTGCTCTTCATACTGTCATTCATATTTCCAAACATTTCATAATATGGCGATAGAGGATCAGGTTCAGACACCGCCCCCCAACACGAGGTATAAATCTCCTTCAACATTGCGTCCTTCTTTTTGAGAACTGATGGGTCTGCCATAGCCGCACGTGCTTCCCCTGTAATACGCCCACCACTTTCGACCGTCCACTGGGACAACTGCTTCGGGTCACCTGCCAACGGGTAGAATTCAATACTGCGGGATGTGACCGTTTGTCGATGCACGTCATGTGATGCAATACGGACCCGATGTCCGTGCTCTTGTAATTGCTTTGCCAAGCTGCAAAAGGGTAGGACATCACCATGCGTACCAACGATCAATATGCACACATTTAACTTGGGTAATATGAAGTCGAGATCATTGCCGTCGCCCCCGCCTTCCTCTTCATCTTGAGCACGAGTACTTGAATGAACAGGAAATTTATAATCGCTCCCCGCCTTTATCAGCCCAGAGGGTCTTCTAGCAGTTTCAGTGTCACCAGCTATATCTCTCATAGTTTGCTCCTTCTTTTCTTAGTAAGATTATGATAGACCCTGCCTCCGTTATTTCGCAAGGTTGGTTCTTCTTTGTTGTTCACGACAGGAGATGTGCATTCATTTTTTTTGAATTTTTTGATTTGACGACGTACGTCGGAATTGTTTCTCTACCTTCTCAAAAGCGCGAAGCGTCTAACACCCCCCATGCGATCAAGACCTCCACCTCAGCCTCTATTGCCTTGCATCTGCATCTTGCATGCATGCACGCTTGCCAAGCACATAAACGAAACGGCATAAGTACATAGCCGTGGCCACCTGCAAGATGTTGACTACCAAAAATGGCGAGTTTGTTGATGAACACGGGAGGGTAGTAAATCTACGCGGTATCAACTTGGGTGGCTCATCCAAAATCCCCACCAACACTACGACTAATTGGCTTGATGCTAAAACAACAACATTTGTCAATCGTCCATTTCCCATCTCGGAAGCATCGCTCCACTTCGAACGTATCCGTGCATGCGGATTTACGCTTATACGATTCATAGTCACATGGGAGGCAATAGAACATGAAGGTCCGGGAATATATGATCATGAGTACATCAAATATGTCCGTGCAATACTAGAAAAGGCAAATGAATACAACATACAAATATATATTGATCCACATCAAGATGTATGGAGTAGATGGACCGGTGGCGACGGGGCACCTTTATGGACCTTAGAAAAGGTCGGCTTTGATGTAACTAACTTTCCTGTTTGTGAAGCAGCTATATGCCAAGAGACCTTTGGTCAAGGGCATAGCACTGCAGAAAGAAGGAAAGGAAAGACCTTTCCCAAGATGATTTGGCCTACCAACTATTTCAAACTAGCAACCGCTACCATGTTTACACTCTTTTGGGCTGGGGAAAGATTTGCACCACATTTTATGGTAGATGATGATGACAGTAGTGGCAAAAAGGTCAACATTCAAACTTATCTACAACGACATTATATCAATGCCATGGCAGAACTACTCAAACATCTAAATGGTCTTGAAAACATTGTCGGCATTGGCACCATGAATGAACCATCTGCTGGTTATATCAATGTTGCTGATTTGTCGAAAGGGTATGGCCAGTCAGGTGCATCTTCGGGAGCAGGATCTAAAGAATTAAAGTATGGTCTGGCTCCTACTCCGTTTCAAGGAATGTGTCTAGGTGAAGGACACGCGCAATTGGTGGGGGACTTTTCAAATGGATTCATGCAACATGTACTTGGCAAACCTGATTCTTGGGTAACGGTAGATCCAATGGGTAAAAAGGCGTGGAACTCTGATTCAAATGGATGTATCTGGAAACAGGCGGGGGTGTGGCAAACAAACCCACAAACTTCCCAGCCCGCGCTTCTGCTTCCTGAGTACTTTGCAAATGTTGACTTTGGAACAGAATGCTATCTGCCCTTTGCTAAGGAATACGCTGACACTATGCGTTCCGTATGGAAATCCAAAACTCAAGAGCTGTTGATATTTGTTGAACTTCCGCCGCTAGAGTTTAGTACTACACCCTTTCCAGAAATTTCCTCCTCAACACTGCCTGGTGCAATCAATGCCACGCACTGGTATGATGGCGTCACTCTGTTTACTAGATCATTCAAGTCGTACTTTTCTGTCAATACTCAAAACCATCGACCAGTGTTTGGCTATAAGAAAATACTGAAGATGCATGTGAGCCAATTGGGAGAGATCAAACAGCTGGGCAACGAAAAGATGGATAAAGCTCCAACATTGATTGGTGAGACTGGTATTCCTTATGATATGATTGAGTCAACGACCTCAAAGCTCATACGGACCAGCAAGTCTATCACCTTTCGAGATACCTCTAGTCAACAACTTGCTGCAATGAATCATACAATGACTTGTTTGGAAAAGAACTTGTTATCATTTACTTTATGGAATTATACTTCAGACCATTCGGACAGAGACGGAGACATTTGGAATGGGGAGAACTTGAGCGTATACAGCGAAGATCATAAATGCGGCTTGGATAAGACCGACTCTTATTACATATATGATGGATTACGCGCTGCAAGAGCATTTGTACGTCCGTATGCTCAATATATCACCGGGACGCCAATTGTGAACGAATTCGATATGGCCAAAGGTAAATTTCGTTTAGTTTATAAACTGAATGGTATCAAGTACGACGTCCCAAGTGAGATATTTGTTCCCAAACTGTGGTGCTTGAAGAAAGCAGATATGAAGGTTAGCGTTTCGGATGGAAAATATGAGGTGGAAGATGATGACCGTTGGTATGTTGTAAAGTATTGGCATTCCATGGCTTCTGCGGAGCACACTGTTGAAATCAAAGTGATCTAATGGGAGAGTTCAGTAAGGGTAAGATTTCCACTGGCGGGGGTAAATGACAGTGGTATAAATAATGTAGCCAACGACAAAAAGATTAAGAATGCACCGCACGTCTTTAGACTTTTAGACTACTTAATCATGATGACTACACCAACGCAAACAAATGACTGAAGTGTATTAAACAAACGCTTAGAACGCCTTCCACTTCCATATACAAGACGGCTCGTACTCGGCGCCGGTTGCTTTCATCAATTTGCCCTGGCCACAACCTCTAACACTGCAACATACTCATTGCCATTTGCTGCAAACATAACAACTTTGCCGGTAGTAGCATCCCATTATTTCCCATTCATTCAATTTTCTTTGACGATTATACCACCCCCGTCACTATTTCGTTTCATCAGAGCCTTGCTCCATTCCATGTACCCATTCCCCTTGGTACTTAGTTGTTCTGTTGCCATAGTTGTGGTTCAGTCCCTTCCAGTAACTCTTTTCGTCCACCATGCCAGATTCCCACGTCATTTTGCTGGCCGTCTGCCCATCTAATTGCAATAAGAAAAAGAGAGAACATGTGAAATCATTCCTTTTCACTACTGCCGTCATTGCCATGAGCAATGCTATTCGCCATTTGACTTGCCCAACCTTGCATTTTCAGCCAATGCTCCAAAGCACCAGCTCCCATTTCCTCCACATCATCTGCACCATTCGTTGTAATGATCCCCTGCGTTCTGCTTTCAATCACAATTCCTGTCGGAATTTCATGCTTTCTATCAAATTGCAACTCCTCTAGTTCTCGATGTGCACACGTAGCAAAGTGTCGCTTGAGCTGATTCTTTTCAGGAGATTCAAATGGTATTGGGAGCCAATGTCGCTTGCGAGTATACTCTGTATACTCTTCGAGAGTTTCGTCAGATGATACATATACTATTGAGAGAGTCTTTTTCTGCCCATTACGAGTAAGTAGCACATCGCCTTTCCCGAATGCTTCGTCTAATGCGTCAGATATTGGAGTAGACATTGGACACCACGATGCAGCGAAGTATAATAGCACGAGCTTGCTGTGTTCAAGGGCATACTGAAGCTCTGAGAATCGGTCAAGAGGGCGTTGCTCATAAAATTTGGATCTATCGAGGTGTCTACTAGTGCCGCCATCATTATTGTGAGCTGCACCCGTTTGAAGCGAATTGGTACGTGATGACGTAGATGATCCGAAGAATGACACAACTGATTCCCATACTACAATGAAACCAACTAGCGTTAAAATTGATGAAATGATTATCGCGATAATCACTGCTCTTTTTGAGAACCTCCTTCTTCTAGCTGTACGAGTTTTTCGAGGGTATTCATCATTCTTGACTCGCAGCGGCAACGCAGTAGTGCTGCCTGAAGTATTGCGTACCCGTCTTTGCATTATTGCCAGCAGACTAACTTCGCCTACGACCTAACCGCCCCTACTTTCAATTACTTGGCCATCGTTATGGAAGCGTTGGAAGATCCAAACTAAATATGCTACTTGAGGGGCTAAATCACTCATCAAAGAAAGCGGCAGCTACCATACCATAAAAATTACACACTCAAGCAATCTGGAATCATCTCTCGTCGTCATTCGTCATGCGCATGGTCTCAAATCTCAAATCATCACGCCGGCCCCCTACCCTGCTTCGCACCTAACTCTAACTAAGCATACAACAACAGCATCCGCCACGGCAACAAATAATAATGACAGTCAACGATATCGGAAAGATTGTGCTCTCCGTGGGGGTTACTCAACTCCTAGCTGATCTATTGAGCCGAAAATTTATTTTTCAATCGGACAGCTACAAAAAATCCGTGGCCACATTCCAACGAGCCAAAGATAAGCACGACAAGAGCGCTGCCGCATTAGCCGCGAAGCGTCTTCTTTATGAAGCACAACAACAGCAAAGCAACCCAGGAGGGAAGAAATCATCTCAACAAATATCGGCAAAATCATTGGAGAAGGATGAAAAGAAACTCAAATTTGAGAGCAATGATGTGACTGCCACTGCCGCGGAGGTGGCACGTCGTCACACCTCTGCTAATTTTTCCACGGCAATTGTATTTTTTCTGCTGTACCGAATTCTCGCAGCCGAGTATTCTGGTAAGATTGTGGCTCTCTTACCATTTGAGCCGTTTCATTTACTGCAAAAGATGATGACATTTCGTGGTTTGGCTGGGGCTGCGGGGTTCGAAAGCTCCACGGAGTTTCACTTTCTTTGGGTAAAAGCCGTCGGAGCAGGTGGGGAGTCAATAACAAAACCAATGGCACCACTCTCTCCGGATGTGAATCATGCATCCCAGGCATGCGCCTTTGCTTTCATATACTTTTTGTGCAACATGTCGGTGAAAGTGGTGATAAACATGATTCTTGGGGAAAAGCCACCACCGGGTGCAGATGAAGGGGTGGGAACTTTAATGAATAGTCCACAGAGCAAGAAAATGATGGACGCATTCGGTGTCGATCCTCAAGAAGTGACGGGGCTCAAAAAGAAAAGTTAATGACACAATATAGTATTAATTATGTGCACTCAAGAAGTAAAGCATTAGAACACAAAACTTTTTTTTCATTCGTCCCTATGCTGTGGCGGATACAGCATTGATTGAGCGAATAGATACAAAGCACCAAGTAGAGATTTTGTCGTGTTTATTGTCCAACCCATTCCCCACGACATGTTACTCCACAAGGATCTTGGTGTCAACATACTGACAATTGCAAAGATAATACCTTTAACTCCAGCAGCAGCATTTGATTTTGAACCCTGTGAATATAGTTGTCGTTTCCTTATTCCAATCACAACCAGTGATGGCTTCTTTCGTTTCTTGGCAATGTCGAGAGACGATATAGACAATATCTTTTCCGACACATCATTGTTTGTCTTGTCAGGATAGATTATTTTGCCATTGTGTATTATCTTCATCCCATGCTTGACATCCACCCCCAGTACCACTCCTATCCGTGATAGAGCACAATTGGTTGAAGTAATTCTCGACGAAGTTGACTGAAGTGAAAGATAGTAATGTATCGGACCATACCGCAAGCAGACCACTTGTTCTTGCGCATCATTTTCTCCATGCCCTCCACGCAAAATATCAGCATTTCCATCACATACAACCGTCACTTTGGATTGAAGACAGACTGGACAGGAGTTTGTGGATCCTGCGCTAGCATCGTGTATGTATGATACAAGGTGAGGCAATGAGCATTTATGCCCACACTCTGACTGTTCAGGATTAATCACCGCCAATGCCGACTTGTCGATCGAACTTATTGGTTTGAGGGTGTAAGGGCATAGCGCAGCATCTGCTGGTGCATTATCGGTGGATGAAGAAGTTGTCATCACTATGGTTTGACTCGGTAGATGATTGTAAGCTATTAGAGAGATACTCGATACTAGTAGGAAACAAAAATCAAAATGCCATCGTGGATCGTGGATTGTCCGCTTTTGCAAGAAGTTCCAAGCTTTGGAAGTTCCACAGCACGACTCTCTCTCTAATACTCTCTACTACTAGCTCAGCTTACATACATGTAGATAATTACGACTTACTTTTATGTGTAGATAACACAAGACCTCTCTTTCAGATTCCAGATTCGCCTCTGTTCTTTTTTCTTCTTTGATTGCATTGATTGCATTGATACTATTGTACCATACTTGAGAGAAGAATGTATGGCAGTAAAAACAACGCCAAGACCGCCAAGAAGAAGGCAAAGTCTCCACTCCGCGTAGTCCTCCGCTGTGCTTGGAATGGGACGCGTCTCAACGTGCCCACCACCGCAGACCCAATTACACTCAAGACAACTCTTCTTGAAATTGTGCTCCGATTAGAGTCTGCACTTCCACCTTCCTTGTTTCAAGATGGATCTGCTGCGTCAGGAGCAACGCTGGTATGCCTAAGGAATGTTGTATTGCGATCTCAATGGGAATCTACGTCGTTAAAGCAAATACTGGAAGGAGATGACGGCCAAGCAGGTGTTGTTCTGACATTAGACATCGGCGGAGCAAGCAACGTAGTAGTAAATAATGCAGTAGCTTCAGCTGCTTCTTCCCTAAATATCAAACCGGTTGCCATAGCGGCACCTCCAGTGGCTGCTTCTCCCGTTGCTGCTGTGATGGAGAGAGGATCAGATGTTATTGTAGCCACATCATCAGTGCCACTGCCTTCAACTACTACACCCATGGAAATAGATTTGACAGCAGAAACAAACAATTCACCAACAAAAAATGAGAGTGAAACCGCATCAATAACCAAAATGACACCAGAGGAAGCTTGGTCTAAAATCCTACAATCCAATTTTGATGCTGCAACCAAAGATTGCCTCAATACCCTCCTCAAAATCATTGACAACCTACTCTCTCGACCCAACGAACCAAAAGTTCGTTCTCTCCGTTGTGCAAATGCTACATTCGAAAAGAAAGTGGGGCGTGTTACCGGAGGACTTGAATTTTTGTATTCCATAGGATTTGTCCCAAAATATCCTGCGTTTAGTGGAGGAGGGGGAGGAGCAGGGAATGTTCCACCAGAAACATTGGAGATGACATCTGAGAATGAATCAAGGGATACTTTACTCCATGCCAGAAAGGTATTGGTCCAGTCTGCAGTGAAAGATTTGAATATTGATCAAGATGAATTGCCTCCTGTTCCAAAGGCTCCAGCTGCAGTACCAAAATCGGCATTTGCTGCACCACCTCCCGCTCCTACAACTGCTGCAGCGACAACATCATCCAATAGACAGCCGGCTTCCTCTGGGTTCAATATCTACAAAGGCCATTCGTACAATGTTCAGAGTGCCGCAATGGGTGCTCCCGACCCGTATATGGATGCAGGATTGTCAAACACAGAGCGACAGCTGCAACAGCTGCAGTCAAAGAGAGATAGAATAGAGCGTGAGATTCAATCTGACGTCAAGATGGACCGAGGACTGGTGGCTTATAAAGCTGGCAGTGGTCCAACTGGAATCATTTCTTCTTCTAGTACATCATCACAAGGGGGAGGGACAACGGGAGGAGGAAGGGGGGATTCATCGTTGCTTGCAGCGAGAATGAAACGCATGGAAGAGGAACGGAAGAAACGAGAGGAGGGAGGATTTACCACCAAAGCTATGCGGGACTTGGAACGGATGAAGAAGGCAAAAGTATATTCTCATGCACAGATTCGAATCAATTTTTCGGATGGAACTCATCTCCATGCCAAATTTCTACCCCGAGAAAAGGTCTCTGCAATTAGATCTGTTATTGAATCCTCGTTTCAACCAACAATTGCTCAATCACTTGATTTTGATTTGTACGTAGCTCCACCGAGGCGGTTATTGATCGATACCAAATCTCTTGAGGAGGAAGAATTGGTACCCGCATCAAAGATCCATGTCAGCTGGAAAGCAGGACGTGCCCCATCGGGTAAATTTTTGCGTGATGAATTGTTTTTCGCAGGAGGTGGGACTGCAGCATTCCCTGACGCGAAACCTGTGATTACGAAACCTGCCGCTGCCGAGAAGAAGAAAGGAGTTGAGAGTAAGAAACGTAGCGGAAATGCCCCATCAAAAGAGGAGTTGCTGATGCAGCGAATGCTTGGGAAGCCATCCACGCTCGGTGGAAATGCCAGCTCGAAGAAATCTGATCAAGATGGAGCCAAGAAGAATGGAAAGCCAAAGTGGTTCAAGTAAAATAATGACTATTACATTTGAATTACAACATCTAGTTTACTTCGCTTTTTCATAAGCTTCCATTCTCGCCATACCATTCTTCAGCCAGTCTGGTCCTGTATCCCCTGGTGGGTAAACTAGATATGTCTCACCATCATCCTCATTTTCACTCAAGACAAATCCAACACACATCATCAACTCAAGCGCTCCATTCATATCAGTGATTGCTTCTCTGATCTTTGGATTTGACAGTCGTACACGACGGAATTTAGAGGACGTTTCATCGCCCCCTTGCTGACCTTTGGTAGTTGCATTTGTGATTAGCGTGCGCATTATCTTCATTGACTTCAGCACTGCGCTATGCTCAGCGTTGGATGTGACAAGAGTTTGAAATGCATGTTCAAATGCTGGATCTAATGACGCTGATGCATTGGCAGGATCTGCTGGAGCGTTCGTTCGTCCTGGAGGAGCCATCTCGCCACTAATTTTTGATGGAGCATTGTCGGCAGAGATTGTTCCCGTTGTCATGGCTACAGTAGCTGTTCTCGCTTGTCCAGAGGTCATTGCTCTCGCTTCATAGGGATTGTAGCCAAGCTTTTCAGCATCAGCCCTTTCTGCCTGCTTCACTGCATCTATTTCACGTTTTGTTTCCTCACTAACTACATCGGTTGTGTGTAAATGATGTTGGAGTTTGTCCGTAGAAGTAGATTTGGGCACTGGCTTGGGCTTGGGAGCCGTCTTTGCTTTGAATTTGGCTTCTCTTGCTTCAGCCGCTGCAATCACTGCCTGTTTACGCAATAGAGCATCTGCGCTCCCTTTTTTACCACTATTGGTAGTGCTGCTTTTGTTCCCACTGAGTACGGAAGACTCTATTCTTCTAATATCAAATCGCAATGGTCTCCTGCCAGACTTTGCCAAAGATACGAATTGATTGTATGGATACTCCTCTTGTCCACCTAGATGGCACACAATATCGCCCCTTTGCAGACCCGCTCTCTCTGCTTGACTGCCTGCAATTACTCTGGAAATAATGGCTGTCTTTTCCGAGTTTTTACGTTTCTCTACTTCAATGCCTAGTGGTCCTGCTTCATCAAGAGAAATGGAAATGGGTCTACCTGGCAGTGTCCCCCCCAGACGCGCTCCTCCCCCTCTAGCATTCTTATTTTGCTTGTTGTTGCTAAATAAATCGATTTTTCCAAGCGCTTCATTGATTCCTTTCCCAGCGTTTGCAAATACGTTATTGTCGCCTTTTTTAGTTGTCCCTTCCTTCACAGCGTTGCCTACTTTGGAAGCAGTACTGGCGTTTTTCTTTTTTATTGCATCCATATCGGACGAGCCGCCACGCCACTGCTTATCGGTAGTGCCTTTTTTGTTTGAATCCTTCTTGTTTTTGTCGCCACCATCTCCGCGGAGATTTGACAGGAATTTGTCCATTCTGGTGTAGTGTTATCGTAGAAGACCAGAGTTCAAACTCGGGCAGATCGTTCTCCCGGCGTTATATTCTTAAACCGGCGTTATCAGTTTTCTCCGGCCTCAGTGAGTAGTTGATAGATTATCTTCGTAGCGCAGCTGGCGAACTGCACCCAGCGTTATCAGGTTCTTCTTCGTCTGTTTGAATAGGTAATAATTACAGTTTATCGCTGTCGTGCTGTCTTATCTTCTCCATCAACATCACTTCCATCTTGTTCGTTGTTTTTCTTTTGCCTTTTGCAACACTG
>Ga0209652_1004059_pt1 | contig 10400 bp, 5 predicted proteins | sample SaaInl74LU_5_DNA_FD_184641 | JGI IMG/M metagenome (GOLD analysis project Ga0209652, IMG submission 184641) | Marine microbial communities from expanding oxygen minimum zones in the Saanich Inlet - ESP_74LU_5_DNA (SPAdes) (version 2) | ecosystem: Environmental > Aquatic > Marine > Intertidal zone ...
TGCGGTCAACACAAATTCAATAATGACAACAACATGGTAGATCTGACGGAGGACAGTGATGATGAGGTAGAGATACTTGAAGTAGCTGCAGCAAGCAATAATGATGGAGTACCTGCGAATACGCATCAGAATGACACGACAATAGCAAGTACTGAAAAACAATCAGGTACAACTACATTGTACGAAAGCAGCTCCAGTATCTTTGCACCTCAAAACAATGACGAAAATGATAGCCACGCAGGAAACAGTCAATCGGAAGATGCAGTCAACATCAACGTTGATGAGGAGGAAGTGCTCAAACCAAGTGCTACTAACAACGACATCCACGCAGGAAATATTCAAGACATGGATGATACCAAGGTGGCCGAGGAAGAATTTAGCAACATGAGTGCAATTAACAGCAGTGACAGCCAATCAAGAAACAATCAATCAGGCGAAGATTCAATCGACATTCAAGTTGACCACGGTATCAACGAAAATGCAATGCACAGTAACCCAGCATCACCCTCCCTATTTTATGCCAGCTCCACTGCTAGCACTCCCATTCGCGACAATCGTGCGTCAAAACCAGCAAGCAAAAAGGAAGCGCAGACGAAACGCAAGAAACATCATCACCTCAGCAACAGCAGCAGCGACGATGACGATTTTGCAATTATGAGAGCCAAACTGGCAAAGAAGAAACAATCTCGCGACAGCAGCGACTCTGAAGATGATTTTGATGAAATGAGAACGAAGCTCAAGACGAAACAACATTAATTGAACAGTACACAAACTAATTTGACAAATAGAAATTCATAACAATCCAATCTAGAATTGAATTTAGCATCTATTCATATATTTACATCGGGTAGCTGAGTTAGAGGGTTGCTCCGCTATGTACTTCCTTTCACACACACCTTTGTCAGTACCAAAGCTAGCAGACTAACGCAACCACAGAAAATCATCACCGTACTCTCTCCCAGCTCTTCTGCCGCAGGCGCAAAAGCAGCCGACCCGATTAAAGCACCGAGCTTCCCAGCAGCAGCCGATAAACCATTCAAAGTCGACCGACAATTTTTGGAGTATGTCACACTCGGAAGAAGAAAAGTTGTTGTGTTTGGACCATAGTTAGCGAAGAAGAAAGACGCTGCGTATAGCAGTAAAAGTAGCCATTGAATATCGGATAGGGCGACCCAAAACAAGCCGATACAAAGGTACAAAATGAACATGAATAAAAATCCTTGCATTTGGATAAATGTTGGTGTTTGATGACATGGAAAACACGACGGAAATCCGCATCGATTGGGAGAAGTAGAACGTCGATTGGAGCAACAGCCGCATGTCCGCTTTCCGATGACAGCGACCGTAACGAAATAGCCTGGAAGTGATAGTAGTGATATCATTAGTGAGTCCCTCACTGTAGTTTGCAGGAGTGAGTAACCATCATTGTCACCATGCGACCCAAACGCAGCTTCTAGAACGAGTGGCTCGAACAAAGTGTTCCCGTAGAACAACACGTCGAAGAGAAACCAAGTTCCTGCTGTCCCAGCGAACTTTCTACATAAATTTGGCTCATTTGCAATGGATTCCCATAGGCTCGGAGATTGTTGTTGATTAGATACCCTGGACGGTTCATTGTAATTTGCGGCTTCTTCCATGTCGCTTTCAATGTAGGAATGCTCGACAAGGGCCAATTCATTATCAGGTTCCTGTGATTCATTTGAGTCATGACTATCACTTAACAACAGCGAGGGAGGAGGCGATGAGCAATCAGTAGAGGAAGGTGCCATTTCAACAGATCCCGAATGATTCCTCTTTGAACTATCTGCTACGGCATTTTCACCATTATTATTTTCATTGGAGTCATCTTCAACTACTCTGTCAGATAGATTATTTGCTTCGCTCTGCTCAACTTTCTCCCGTTTATCACGTAGTCTCTTTCCTTGGCGTAGGCGCAAGAACAACACTACAAAACCTGGGAGCGCACCAATTCCTAACAAGAATCGCCATATAAAATCGACATTACATCGAAGTTCTAACAGAATGTAAGCGATCAAAGGGACGGTGATGAAACCAATACCTTGCGTAGAAAATGTCAGAGCAATTCTTCGGAATGATGCAATTTCGTCGCTTGATTCTGAAGCCATGGCTGTTGTATAATTAGCATCGTCGTCGTCGTCACCATGATTGTCTACTGATGAAGTGGGAGAATAACCTCCATTTTCATTTTGAAGTTGCATAGAGTTTAAACTGTGGTCGTCGTCATCATCATCTCCTTTACTCTCGGCGGCAAGCACTGCAGCCAGCGGATACACTCCACCGGCCCCAATACCCAAAATGAACCTCCATATTGCAAGCTGTTCCAATGCACTCAGACCCATTGATGATGTTGATGAAATGCATGCACTCCCTATACTGCCACCAATTTGAAGGATCATAACTAAAAGAATTGCCTTTCTCTTGCCCAACACGTCTCCCAAATATCCTCCAATTAATTGACCAAATATCATACCTGCTAATAGCGATGAAGCCACTATTGAATCTTGCTCTTCCTCCTCTTCACCATTGTCGTCGTTATCATTATTTTGCAACAATCGTACTGCGGATATGATGGTCGATTGAACCGATGATGTAACTTCAAATTGCCTCGGTGACGAATACGGCTCACCAGTAGTATTATTCTTTGTTATGCTCAACGAGTACTGGAGAATCGGTAGCACAATACCTACGTTGACCGCATTGTAAGAGGTGGAATAATTGGATATCATGGCAGTCAGCTGATCGGAATTGTTAAGTGCATCTCGAAGGAGGGCATAACATGATGATGATGGTGGCTGAGCATGACTTATGTTGATGTTGTCGTCAACATTCTCCTGATGATCCATGTCAGATTATTAATGCAGGGACAGCCGTACGAAATCCCTATTCAAAATTATTGTCTTGTCATTGGCCGATGAGGCATAACCAGCACGTCGATGTCTAGTGCCAGGGCTACGGCTGCAACCAACCTGATTCGCTAGCGACCGCCAGAGACGAACATGGTCTCAGAATTTTTGATTTTGAATTTTGCATCATCACGCAATTGAAAACGTGCCTAATGTTGATACAATAAACGTGCCCATGATGAAAGATGAACTGAACAATCGCCAGCACTGCCACCATGAGGATCCTGCTGTTGCTATGTCTTCTGACTCTCTGCATATCCGCCGCCGCCTTTCAACCAACACCGCGGATCATCTACTCAAACAAGGCGCCCCCTTTCAATAAAAGCTCAAAACATCATGTATTACTTCTGTCAAATGATCATGAGGTCAACGAAACTGGTGGAGGAAGCATCGCAGGTGCATCGTTACTGTTTGCTGGAACTGCCGTTGGTGCAGGAATGATTGCCCTACCAGCCGAAACGTTGACTGCAGGATTTGTACCGTCAATATCTGGACTATCCGTTTGCTGGCTGTTTACGTATGTAACCTCCATGTTGACATTAGAAGCAAGCTGGCTGGCTTGTACACAAAACGACGAAGAAGAGAGTGGCGAAAACACCGGGGGTGGCTTCCTCTCTCTATCGAAAATGGCTCTTGGAGTTCCGGGAGAAGTGATCACTGCCTCGTTGTTTTGGTTCTTACTCACAGCTATTGTTGTTGCATATACTGCTGAAGGCGGCCAACTGATTGCTCAAGTTGCAAAGGAAGTGACAGATACGACAACTATTTCTCCTACTTTTGGTTCATTGCTGTTTGCAAGTTGTTTTGCATCATTTGCAATTGCAGGGACGTCGAGAGTAGACATTATAAATAGAGTTTTCGTGCTTGGCTTGGTAGCTACATTCATTGGCATAGTTGCATACTTATCTTCATCCATATCAGTTTCCAACTTGAGTCATGCGGACTGGTCCGCGGTGTATCCAGCAGGGATCTCTATTGGAATACTATCCTTTGGAGCTCAAAATGTGGTTCCTACTATCCTAAAATATCTCAATTACGATCCGGAAAAGACGCAAAAGGCAATCTTGCTTGGGAGCTTGATTCCATTGTTTTTATATACAATATGGGAGGCTGTATTTCTTGGTCTAATTGATGCATCGACTGCCGATTCCAACAGTATGGAAGTTATCAGCGTCTTGGGCAAGATTGGTGGCACAACTGTGACAGATCTTGTGGAACTATTCTCTATATGTGCCATTGGGTCCAGTATGGCTGGTGCATCAGTGTCTCTTGTTGACTTCTTTGTGGATGCAATCAATCTTTTGTCAAAAGATGACCCTGAATCAAAGACAGAAGAAATGTCAACAGTCAACATCGGCAGCAATGATGTCGGTGCAGGCAAGAGAACGATTGCAGCTGTTTTTGCCTTGGTTCCACCGGTCCTCATATCCTATGCTTTCCCCGATGTCTTTTTGACTGCACTCGAAGAGGCTGGCCTGCTCGGAGGCGTTTCTTTGTATGGAATACTACCAGCACTGTGTTTACTGTCGCTCCGTTCTGCTGATAACAGTTCCGAAACGAGAGCGATGCCAGGACGACTTGGCGGAGGTAAAGCTACATTATTTGCGCTTCTGACCATTTCCTCTGCGCTTGTGTTGCCAGAAATAGTCAATGTCGGGCGAGTGGTGGCAGAGAAGCTTCATTGAATACTACAAAGAAACAAATATCGATTCATTATCTATACATTCACACTCTTATACATAAACATCGCACATAATAAATTGCCAGGTTACGAAAACTCCAAATTGTTCGCGCTGACCTCGTTGTTCTCGTCCCAATCTCTCGATTCATTCTCTTCTTTATCTGCCGCCATCTGCTCTACACCTAAACTAACTTTCTCTTCATCTCGTTCCACTGTGCAAAAGAGCATCGTATTCAGAATACCACACAATATCCACCCTGTCACGCCAATGTTGAATGCTCTCGTCCTCCCTCCCAAATTCTCAATCATCCACGCGACGAATGCTGGTCCTAGCCCTCGTCCAAAGTCATCAAAAGTGTTTAACAGAGCAAATGCTTGTCCTCGCATATGCGGCAATGTGACGTTCTGCAATGTAGACTTTACTATTGGACCGGTGATACCGCTCATACTTCCAGCCACAATAGCTATTATCCCGGGTGTAAAGTAGGTGCTAAAGGTGATGGCTGAGTAATCATCGCCATTGTTGTTGTTTTCGTCGCCGTTGATTGAGTCAAAATTGTAATTGATCAGGCCCCACATCGGAAGACAGCCAGCAATGGCTGCACCTCCAGACAAAAGTGCTGGATAGCGTGGCCCGTATCTAGCGTAGAGATAGGAGCTACCCACCCCGCCTTTGATTGTTCCCAAGAAATTGCCGAGACCGAACAAAAGAATTATTAACGTTGCTCCTTCAACAGGTAAACCACGATCTGATGACAAATAGTCGTTCAAGAATGTATTTACAATGCCCCAAGGCACACAGCCAGGTGCTCCTTGGAAGATGCCAAGCAATACAGATGGACATCTCAAAAGCGTTTTTGTCGTTTGAAAGTGTGGATGGATTGAGTCCCGATAAAAGTTTGATAGATAGCTGCCCTTTGAGCTGAGGTCTTGCGATGAAGAAATAGAGTCGCCATCGAATTGTTGCACGTACAATCCTTTTGTGGGCGAGTCAGTTGCAACCAATGTAGTTCTAGAATGGAGCTGTCTTTGCATGTTCCCATCATTGTTCAAACTTTCAGCCATCTCCACTTCACTTTCATCTAATCCATTCTCATGTTGTTGTTCTTGATGATTTGGAACTGCCTCTTCCTCTCTGCCAACGATCAATTGCTGATGATTTCTCCCTATCCTCTCACTCATACCTCGTTGAACTTCGGGAACAAACATCCAAACAGCAATGGCACAAATGATTGCAGTAACACTCACAACTAAGAATGGACTTCTCCAACCATATCGTGGTCCTAATATCCCAGCAGCACCCTGTCCAACACTAATGCCAATTCCACAACCCATGCTAATTGCTCCGCTGACCCATCCACGATCTTTCGCTTCATAATAATCACCCAATACAGAATATATCAGAGGTAATGCACCACCAACAGACATTCCAGTCAACGCTCTACACCAATACAATTGTGCATAGGTGGTTATAAAGTAAGTCGCAAAGCATGCTCCCTCTCCAATGAGAATCACCCACAGAAACAGTAAACTTCGTTTATGAATCACATCTGCCAAACACCCAACAAGAAACGATGCAGGGACACCCACCATGAAGAATGCAATCGCAATATCCCCACCGAGCTTCTTATCTCGTGTATTATCATCAAATCCAAACTCTTCCGCAATAGCCGATAAGTTTGGTGACATGAGATTCTGATCGGCAAAGAGGAGGGATGTGGTTAGGAGGTAGAGTGTTGTTGCGACCCGTCTTTGTTTCATGGTGGTTGCATATGATGTCGATGTAGTATCAACAGTAGAGCATTCATGATTACTTTGATGGATTGGATCATGATCCATCTTTTCCTCTGCCAGTATAGATTGTGCTATTTCGTTCGAGAACTTTTCAAGCGTAGGCATGTTGATGTGTACTTCTTGTTCGTTATTGCTTCGTTCTTCTAGCGTCAAGTTGTTGCTGTCAGTTCTTTCTTCAAGTAGCAGTGGACTCCACAGCAATTCAGAGTCCATCCCGTATTAGCTACCTTTGTGTCATTCTCTATTGACTGGATGCAGCTTCAGCGGGTAATCTCCTAACGGTGTGGTGTTGCCATGAGTACTCATGAGTAATGTTGTCATCGCCAATATTGTACTCAAAGCATTTGTTCTTTCAAACCTTCTCAAAATGCGATGCGACAATTCATCAGATCAGACACGTATCTCAATGGCGAAGTCTGTGCACCGCAAACTGATTTTGAAATCTGGAGCTGAGATCTTGTGCATGACAATGAGGAGAGCGCCGTAGGCAATAGGCGAACAACGCACCTTCCTCCCAAATATAAACTACAATACACAGCTCGCAACCATGATGGAAGTCGACAACCCCGCCATGGCCTACGGCGAAGACCCCTACGGAGCCGCAGACGAACAAGCCGCCTACGGCCATAACGGAGAATACAATGGCGATGAATATTACGGCGACGAAACCATGCTAGATCTGGACTCCATGCCAGTCACACAAGAAGATGCCTGGGCAGTCATTAGTGCCTATTTCGACGAGAAGGGGCTGGTCCGACAACAGCTTGATTCGTTCAATGAGTTCATTCAAAATACGATGCAGGAACTTGTGGACGATAGTGGCTCGATACGTGTCTCGCCGGAGATTCAACATTTGGTGGGATATGATGAACAGGGCTTTGATGAGGTTATGGGGAGTGATACGAAAAAAGTATTCGAGGTGAAATTTGGTCAGGTCTACTTGTCCAAGCCCACCACGGTAGAGAAGGATGGGACGGTGACCAACATGTTCCCACATGAGGCACGGTTGAGGAACTTGACCTACGCGGCTCCACTTTATGTCGATGTGACCATGAATGAATATAGAGTCCCATCGGATACCAATGTCGGTGACCCGGCAGAAGAGATGGGGGAACCAATCAGTACCGAAGAGGCCCGAAAGGAATTTTTGGGATATGTCCCCATCATGTTACGATCATTATTTTGTGTACTGAGTGATAAGGATGATGCACAACTGGCTGATTTGGGGGAGTGTATTTATGATCAGGGGGGATACTTTGTTATCAATGGGTCTGAAAAGGTTATTGTGGCGCAGGAACGCATGTCCAATAATCACGTCTATGCGTTTAAGAAGAAGGCTGATTCCAAGTTTTCATGGGTGATTGAGACGAGGTCGCAGGTGGAGAATTCGACGAGGCCCACGTCAACACTTTACATTCAAATGTATAAGAAGGGGGGAAAGGGTGCTATAGAGGGAAATCAGATCAGAAGTACACTGCCATATATTCGGACGGATATTCCCGTGGTAATTATTTTTAGGGCATTGGGATATGTCGCTGATAGGGATATTATTGAGCATGTGGTGTATGATTTGTCAGATGGGGAAATGATGGATCTATTCCGTCCCAGTTTGGAAGAATCGTTTGTGATTCAAAAGCAGGAGGTAGCATTGGATTTCATTGGTAGGAGAGGGTCCGCAAAGGATGTTACCAAGGATGATCGTATCCGCTATGCGGCAGGCATTTTACAAAAGGAGGTATTGCCACATGTCGGGACTGAGGAGCATTGCGAAACAAAGAAGGGATTCTTCATGGGGTATGCAGTGCATAAATTACTCATGTGCAAATTAGGAAGGGCAGACGAGGATGATCGTGATCACTTTGGGAAGAAGCGTTTGGATTTGGCAGGGCCATTGCTAGGTGGGCTATTCCGCGTATTGTTTAGAAAACTGACCAAGGATGTTAGGAGACACTTGCAGCGTTGTCTGGATGAAGGAAAACATTTCAATGTTGGTGCTGCGATCAAATCGAGTCATATCTCAGATGGTTTGAAGTACAGTTTGGCCACTGGAAATTGTAAGTTTTGTCTTCATGCACTATACCCTCCTTTGTTTCATTTGCATGTTGCTCATGAATATCTCTAATTCAAACTTTACAGGGGGTGATAAGGGCAATACGTCCAAGGCGGGAGTATCACAAGTGCTAAATCGATTGACATATGCGTCGTCGTTGTCTCATCTTCGTCGTAGCAACACTCCACTTGCTCGTACCGGTAAGCAAGCCAAACCACGTCAACTCCACAACTCTCATTGGGGTATGGTCTGCCCTGCAGAAACTCCTGAGGGACAAGCTGTAGGTTTGGTGAAGAACATGGCGCTCATGGCATACATTACGACGGGAACATCGCAGGTGCCCGTCATGGAATTTTTAGAAGAGTTTAGTACAGAGAACTTGACTGATATCTTGCCATCAGTCATTGCCGAACCAAATACTTGTAAGATTTTTGTCAACGGTAACTGGGTGGGCATCCATCGTGACCCCAAACAACTTGTGCATACGTTCCGCTCTCTTCGTCGTATGATTGATATTGATGCGGAAGTGAGTATTGTCCGCGACATCACCGAGTCAGAGGTTCGTATTTACACCGACGCGGGTCGTATCTGCCGCCCGCTGTTCATTGTAAATGACATGGAGTTGGCAATCAAAAAGCGTCACATTTCTGCGTTGCAGGGCATCTCTACCGATCAAAAGCAATTAACCTGGACGGATCTGTTGATGGAGGGTTTGGTGGAGTATATCGATACAGAGGAGGAAGAAACAACAATGATTGCAATGGAACCGAAGGATTTGGATTTGTCAGAAGGAGAGCCTTACTCAACCACGTATACCCACTGCGAGATTCACCCTTCCATGATTTTGGGAATTTGTGCGTCCATTATTCCTTTCCCCGATCACAATCAAAGTCCCCGTAACACCTATCAAAGTGCTATGGGTAAGCAGGCCATGGGAATTTACGCATCGAACTACCAAGTTCGAATGGACACCATGGCTCATGTGCTGCATTATCCACAAAAGCCTCTTTGTACTACTCGTGCAATGGAGTTCCTTCACTTCCGTGAGTTGCCCAGTGGTGTGAACGTAGTGGTGGCGATTATGATTTACACGGGTTACAATCAAGAGGATTCCCTCATTTTGAACCAGAGTGCTATCGATCGCGGTCTCTTCCGTTCATCATACTATCGCTGCTACAGCGACCAAGAAAAGGCTGCCACTGCCGGAGTAGGAAGCCTCAACTCTGAATTCTTCGAACGCCCAACCATGGAAAGCACACGTGGAATGAAGTACGGAGATTACAGCAAATTAGATGAGGATGGTTTGGTTTCGCCCGGAACGCGTGTGTCGGGAGATGATGTCCTCATTGGAAAGACAGCTCCCACCGATACCATGACAAATGAGCCATCTCGCTACACAAAACGTGATTGCAGTACTTCGATGAAGGCAAACGAAAATGGTATTGTTGACAATGTTCTTATCAGCACAACAAAAGAGGGGTACCGTTTCACGAAGGTTCGAATCCGTAACGTCCGTGTGCCTCAAGTCGGAGATAAGTTTGCATCGAGGCACGGTCAAAAGGGTACTATCGGAATGACTTATCGCCAGGAGGATATGCCATTCACATGCGAGGGTATCGTGCCTGATATTATTGTCAACCCCCACGCCATTCCATCTCGTATGACTATCGCTCAGTTGATTGAGTGTATTCTCGGAAAAGTTGCAGTCTTCCAGGGCTGTGAGGGTGACGCTACCCCCTTTACTGATGTCCATGTTGCCGATATTAGCAAACGTTTGCACGCAATGGGTTACCAACGTCATGGTAACGAAGCCATGTACCAAGGCCATACTGGTCGTCCATTGTGCGCTCGTGTCTTCATTGGACCAACATTCTATCAGCGTTTGAAGCACTTGGTCGATGATAAGATTCACTCTCGAGCTCGTGGTCCCGTCGCCATGCTCACCCGTCAG
>Ga0209652_1004060_pt1 | contig 10399 bp, 10 predicted proteins | sample SaaInl74LU_5_DNA_FD_184641 | JGI IMG/M metagenome (GOLD analysis project Ga0209652, IMG submission 184641) | Marine microbial communities from expanding oxygen minimum zones in the Saanich Inlet - ESP_74LU_5_DNA (SPAdes) (version 2) | ecosystem: Environmental > Aquatic > Marine > Intertidal zone...
TGCGATCGAGACGGCCCTGTCCACTGGTGGCAACCCCGTCGCCCGTCGGCAATCGGCAGAGCGTGCGATTGCCCTGGCCAATGCCTTTGGCTGGGACGGGGTACGCGTCGGATTTGGGCAATACGCCTATGGCCGTCTCGAGCTGCGCAGCAACCCGCAAGCCGCACTCGAGGCGTTCCGCCAGGCCTTCAACGCATATGGCACAACCCCCAGCATGCGCCTGCATTCGGCCCATGTTGCGGCCCAGCTTGCCGCGTTCTCACTGTCGTCTGGCGACACCACGACCACCCTGAATCTGGTCGAGGCCGCGATGCCTGCCGCCCGGCAGGGCCAGAACGCCGCCCTGATGTCGTCGCTCTTGATGTACAAGGCAGAAGCGCTCGAACTTGCCGGACAGCGCCAAGAGGCCGCAGCAGTGCGTCTGGACAGTCTGGGTTGGGCACGCTACGCGTTTGGATCTGAACGCAGCGTGCGGGCACGGATGGCAGAGATCGCCGCACTGGCCCCACCGACGACAATGTAAGGACGTACCCATGATCTACCCGCTGACCGGTCTGATTGCCGGGGCCCTTCTGGGCGTCATCCGGGCCAGGATGCGGGGGGGAAAGGCGCTTGATATGGCGCAATGGGCCGCCGTCTTTGCCTTGATCTTTGGAGTCGTCGGCCTGTTTGTCCTGATCTTCATCGAACGCAACAACGTCTAGGAGGAAGGGCATGTTCCTGCCCTTCCTTGCCCAGTTGCGCGACCACCGCGTCCCGGTATCCCTGCGCGAGTTCCTGACCTTTCTTGAGGCGATGAAGGCGGGACTTGTCACCTACGATCCCGAGGGGTTCTACTATCTGGCCCGCAGCGCCCTGGTGAAGGACGAACGACATATCGACCGGTTCGATCAGGCCTTTGCCGCCAGCTTTTCCGGCCTCGACACCCTCACCCCCGACCAGATCCTCGAGGTGCTCGACCTGCCCGAAGAGTGGTTGCGCAAGCTGACCGAAAAACACCTGAGCGAGGCCGAAAAGGCCGAGATCGAGGCCTTGGGCGGCTTTGACAAGCTGATGGAGACCCTGCGCCAGCGGCTGGCAGAGCAAAAGGGCCGCCATCAGGGCGGTTCAAAATGGGTGGGAACAGGCGGCACCTCGCCCTTCGGGGCCTATGGCTACAACCCCGAAGGGGTGCGCATCGGACAGGACGAAAGCCGCCATCAACGCGCGGTCAAGGTCTGGGACAAACGCGAATTCCGCAACCTCGACGACACCGTCGAGATCGGCACCCGCAACATTAAGGTCGCGATGAAGCGCCTGCGCAAATGGGCCCGCGACGGCGCATTGGAAGAGCTGGACCTCGACGGCACCATCCGCGCCACCGCCGAGAACGGCTACCTTGACGTCAAGACCCGGCCCGAGCGGCGCAATGCGGTCAAGGTGCTGTTGTTTCTGGACAGCGGAGGGTCGATGGACCCGCATGTGAAGGTGGTGGAAGAGCTGTTTTCCGCTGCAAGATCAGAGTTCAAACATCTGGAACATTTCTACTTTCACAACTGCCTTTACGAAGGCGTCTGGCGTGACAACCGGCGCCGCTGGACCGAACAGACCCCCACTTGGGAGGTGTTGCGCACCTATGGGCCGGACTACAAATGCATATTCGTGGGCGATGCCAGCATGTCGCCCTATGAAATCGCCTTTCCGGGCGGGGCGAATGAATATTGGAATGCTGAAGCGGGTGAAACATGGCTGCGGCGCAGCTTTGACCAATGGCCGTCGCACCTGTGGATCAACCCCGTCCCCGAGGCTCAGTGGCGTTACACCCAATCCATCGCGATGATCCGCGACATTCTGGGACGCGAACGCATGGTGCCCATGACACTCGCCGGTCTGACCGCCGGAATGCGGGTGCTTGGTCGTTAGAATTGGCCGCTAGAGTTGGGTCGTTAGCCCTGCCGGGTCTGCTGCAAGGCGCGCCGTTCTTGCGCGCTTTGGGACAGACGCTCCAGAAGCTCGTCAAATGCTGCTGGCAGCTTGCGTTCTGCGGAAGGATCGCGTTGGTCAGGGCCATCCGCTTTATTGTTTTTCTGCTCGATCATTTTGGCAACTCTCCACTCGGTACTGGTCGACTTCGAAAAAGTTCCGCCGATCATGATCAAGAATGTGTCCTTTTTGGGGCCATAATGCATCACATTGTTGCGCAGGCTCATCCCAATACCCCGATGCGATGCCCCATTCGTGACCAACATGAGGGGTGAAAGCCGTCCCCAAGGCACCTCTTCACCACCTTGTCATAGCGGTTGCGATACCGGCGCCAGCCCAAGTCGATCAAAGCAGTTGTCAGCCGCCCTGACGCGCCCCATATCAACGTCATGCTAAAGTTTACGCCCATCCTTCTTGCAGTTCTCTATGGCCTTGCCATGTATCGCTTTTCCGCATGGCGGACGGGCAAGGAACTCGACACCAAATCGACCGAACTGGCCGACCCGCGCCTACGCGAGTTGATGAGTCGTCTTGCCAAGGCGCTGGATCTGCCAAGGATCCGCGTCCACATCTATGAAATCGCCCCGGTCAACGGACTGGCCGCCCCCGACGGTCGGATCTTCATCACCCGCGGCTTTTACGACCGCTACCGCGCCGGAGACGTGACCGGCGAAGAGATGGCGACCGTCATCGCGCACGAGCTTGGGCACGTCGCCCTTGGCCATTCACGCCGCCGGATGATCGACTTTAGCGGCCAGAACGCCCTGCGCACCGCACTCGCCATGATGCTAAACCGCTTTTTGCCGGGTGTCGGCGTCTGGGTCGCCAATGGCCTGATCTCGCTTCTGGCCGCCCGCCTGTCGCGCAAGGATGAATACGAGGCCGACGCCTATGCCTCTGCCCTTTTGGTCAAAGCCGGGATCGGCACCGGTCCGCAAAAAAGCCTGTTCCAAAAGCTGGAGCATCTGACGGGGGCAAATGGTGCAGCAACGCCCGCTTGGCTGCTGAGCCATCCCAAAACCGCCGAACGGATCGCCGCGATCGAGGCGAACGAGGCCCGTTGGACGCCGGTCAGCTAGGCTGACACCTTACCGCCCGTGCGCCTTGCCCAGACGGTTCAGACGGGCCTTCTTCATCAGCCGCCGCGCGTCCCAGCTTTCGCCTGACAGGCGCGTGGCCGTGGCCACCACCCCGTCGATAACCCGGTCGACCTGTGCCGGATCCCTTTCACGCAGGCCCAGAAGAAAACCGTCAGGATCGACCCGCATCAGCCCTTCTTCGGCAAGGATGTCGCGGGGAAAGTCCTTGGCGTTCATCGTCACGATCAGATCGCAGGACCCGCCAATCGCAGCGGCCAGAACGTGGATGTCATTGCGATCGGGCAACCATAGCCGTTCGGCCAGCCCATGCGCCACCGGAACAGTGGCCCCGGGCCATGCCGCGACAAGCGCCGCGACCTCGCCCCTTGCCACAACCTCTTCTCCGGGGCCAAGCTTGGCTGCGGCACGAGCCCATTCCTCAAGGATGCGGTCTGACCAGCGCGGTTCGAACAGTCCCACCGCCGCGCAGCCCATCAGGACCTCGCGCATCACGGTCGGGTACAACACGCAGGCGTCCAGCATCGCCCGCATGGTTACACCCGAAACGCCAGCGCCTTGAGATAGCCGCTTTCGGCGAGCTGCGGCAGGACCGGGTGGTCGGGCCCTGCAAAACCGGTCCAGATGATCTGCCCACGTCCCCCGGCACGCCCGATGCCACGGGCACAGGCGGTGCGGAACCTGGACAGGTCCGCCGCGTGTGAACAGGAACACAGCACCAGGTAGCCACCTTCGGCTACCAGCGCCGTGGCCAACCGCGCCACCCGCTCATAGGCCCGCAGGCCCGCTTCAAGCGACGGCTTGGACGGGGCAAAGGCGGGTGGGTCGCAGACAACAAGGTCGAACCGCTCACCTTCGGCGGCCAAAGCCTCCATCACGGCAAAGGCGTCGCCCTGCCGTGACGCGAAATCCGCCGAACGGCCCATGGCGGCCGCCCCGGCCTCGGCCAGCGACAGCGCGGGGGCGGAACCATCGACGGCCAGCGCCGACGACGCCCCGGCGGCAAGGGCCGCAAGGCCAAAGCCACCTACATGGGAAAACACGTCGAGCACTCGACCGCCCGCCACAAGTCCGGCAGCAAAAGCATGGTTGGGCCGCTGGTCTAGGAACAGGCCGGTCTTTTGCCCCCCCATGACATCGGCCATGTAGATGGCCCCGTTCATCGGAACCGGGACCGGCCCTTCGGGGGCCGTGCCATGCACAACGCCCATCTCCTCGGGCAGGCCTTCAAGGCCACGCGCCCGGCCAGAGCCGTTCTTGATAACCGTCGATACGCCGGTCACAGCCACAAGGGCGGCGGTCAACTGGTCAAGCATCGCATCAGCCCAGGCCGCATTCGGCTGGATCACGGCCACATCACCAAAGCGGTCAATGACCACACCGGGAAAGCCGTCCGCCTCGGCATGGATCAGCCGGTAAAAGGGGGCATCGTAGAGCCGGGCCCGATGGGCCAACGCCCGCGCCAGCCGCTTGACCATCCAGGCCTCGTCGATGACCGCTGCGGGATCCTGATCCAGCATCCGGGCGGCGATCTTGGAGGTCGGGTTGACGGTGACCACGCCCAAGGGACGCCGTTCCGCATCCTCAAGAACCGCGATGGCGCCAGGGGCAAGGCCCTTGGTCCGGCGGTCCTGCACCAGTTCATTGGCGTAGACCCAAGGGGCACCATGACGAATGGCCCGTGCCTCGGTCTTGGGCAACAGGCGGATTGTCGGATAGGGCGGGGCAAAAAAAGCGGAGGACGGCTGCATAGCGGTCCTCCTATCGGTTTCAGAACGCAAGTGTAAGGGGTCTCAGACGCCCAGGTTCGCGCCAAGCTCGGACATCAGAACCGATGTCAGATGGTCGACCACTCGGACCCGCTCGGTCTGGCCCGCCTCAATCAGGGCACGGCCCCGGACACCGCCGGGCGCCTCAAGGTTGGCCACGACCTGGCGGGCAGGCTCGAGAACGGTACCGGTCCGGGCATTGACGACCTGTAGCATGAAGACCATGTTGTAGGTGCCCCCGATGGACAGCCGGGTCTTTTCGGTCACGCCGTGAAAGCGGACCAGCTGGACCTGAACAACCACGTCATTCGGGCCTTGGAAGCTGGACGAAGCCCGCTCGCCAGCGGCCTGAAACAGGGACGCGACCTGTTCATGCCGATCGCCGGGGGCGTCGCCGCGCCAAACGATGTCGGCAATGGGGTAATAGCGGTTCGCCTCGGAGGCCTGCAGGTCACGCGGAACATCAACGTCAAAACGCACGATATTGTAGGCCTGCTGAACCTGAACGGCCCCGGGCGCAAGACCAGCCACGTCGAGCGGCGCGTTCCGGGTCGCGGTCTCGGGTGCGGCGCAGGCCGACAGACCAAGGGCTAGCAGGGCAGCTGCAATCAAACGGGTGGACATAACAAATCTCCAAAACTCGGGTTACACGACAAGGGGGGATGCCCGAAGCGCTGAGGCGTTATCCCCCGCAATCTGGGCAATAATGCGCTCATCAGGGTATAAATTTGAGGCAAATTCTCCAAATTAATCCTATAGGTCATTTTGCTATCCCGATTGGATTCAACCCGGACATCGCGCAGATGTCGCATGTTGTTAGCGCTAACGTTGTGTGTTAGAGAGTCCGCGAAATCGAAATTCGCGGTCACCGACAGGAGCAAGTATGACTTTGCACCCCACCATCGCAGCCGTCACCGACCGGATCAGGGCCCGGAGCGAGGGGCCAAGGGCGATCTATCTTGACCGGATGGCCCGCGCGGCCGCCGAAGGGCCACGCCGGTCGCATCTGACCTGTGGCAACCAGGCCCATGCCTATGCCGCCATGGGGGGCGACAAGGATGCCCTTGTGGCGGAACATGCGCCCAATATCGGCATCATCACCGCCTATAATGACATGCTCTCGGCGCATCAGCCGTTTGAGCGTTACCCCGAACTGATCCGCGCCGCTGCCCGCGCCACCGGGGCCACCGCACAGGTGGCTGGCGGGGTTCCGGCCATGTGCGACGGTGTCACCCAGGGCCAAACCGGGATGGAGCTTTCGCTGTTTTCGCGCGATGTCATCGCCCTGGCCGCCGGGGTCGGGCTGTCGCACAACGTCTTTGACGCCACCCTCTATCTGGGCGTCTGCGACAAGATCGTGCCGGGCCTGATCATCGCGGCGGCCACCTTTGGCTATATCCCCTCGATCTTCCTGCCCGCCGGTCCGATGACCAGCGGCCTGCCCAACGACGAAAAGGCCAAGGTCCGCCAGAAATTCGCCACCGGCGAGATCGGCCGGGCCGAATTGATGAAGTCCGAGATGGCCTCCTACCACGGGCCGGGCACATGTACCTTCTACGGCACCGCCAACTCCAACCAGATGCTGATGGAGTTCATGGGGCTGCACCTGCCCGGCGCCTCCTTCGTCAACCCGGACACGCCCCTGCGGGATGCGCTGACCGTGGCCGGGACGGAACGGGCGGCCGGGATCACGGCCCTTGGCAACGACTACCGGCCGGTCTGCGATATCCTCGATGAGCGGGCCTTTGTGAACGGCATCGTGGGCCTGATGGCCACGGGCGGCTCCACCAACCTGGTGCTGCACCTGCCCGCCATGGCGCGCGCCGCCGGGGTAATCCTCGACCTTCAGGATTTCTCGGACCTGTCCCATGCCACGCCCTTGATGGCCAAGGTCTATCCCAACGGGCTGGCGGACGTGAACCACTTCCACGCGGCGGGCGGACTCGGCTACATGATTGGCCAACTGCTCGACGCAGGCCTGCTGCACGAGGACGTAAAGACCGTGGCGGGCGACGGGCTGTCGCTCTACACTCAGGAACCCAAACTGGCCGAAGGCCGGGTCAGCTATATGCCCGGCACCAAGACCACCCTCAATGACAAGATCCTGCGCCCGGTCAGCGATCCGTTCCAGCCCGAAGGCGGGTTGGTGCAACTCACCGGCAACCTTGGGCAGGCCGTGATCAAGGTCTCGGCCGTCGCGGTCGAGCGGCGGGTGATCGAGGCGCCGGTGCGCATCTTCCACGACCAGAACGCGGTCAAGGCGGCGTTCCAGGCCGGTGAATTCACCTCCGACACAATCGTCGTTGTCCGATTCCAGGGCCCCCGCTCCAACGGCATGCCCGAGCTTCACAACCTCACCCCCACCCTTGCGGTGCTGCAAGACCGGGGGCTCAAGGTCGCGCTGGTCACCGACGGGCGGATGTCTGGCGCCTCGGGCAAAGTGCCCGCCGCCATCCACGTCTGCCCCGAGGCCGCCGACGGCGGGCCCATCGCCCTCCTGCAAGACGGCGATATCGTCCGGCTCGACGCGCTGACAGGCACGCTGACCTGCCTCAGCGACCTGACAGGGCGCCGCCCCGCCGTGGCGGACCTCACAGGCAACGGCAACGGCGTCGGGCGCGAACTCTTCGAGGTCTTCCGCCAGAACGTCGGGCTGGCCGCCACCGGGGCCGGCGTCGTGGTCTGACCCTCCCCCTTCGCTTTGTCAAAAATACTCCCGCCGGAGGCAGCATGCGCGCCAAGGGCACCCAGATCAGGACATCAGACATGACACCCGAACACGCCTCCCAGCTTAATGCCCAGGTCTGCGCCCTGGCACCCGTCATCCCCGTGCTTGTTATTGACGACGCAAGTGCCGCCGAAAACCTCGCCAAGGCGCTGGTCGCCGGCGGCCTGCCCGCGCTCGAGGTGACGTTGCGGACCCCCGCAGCGCTCGAGGCCATCGCCATCATGGCCGGGGTCAAGGGCGGTGTCGTGGGGGCCGGCACCCTGCTCACCGACAAAGACGTAGAGGCCGCCAAGGCCGCCGGGGCCACCTTTGGCGTCTCACCCGGTGCGACGGACCGGCTCTTGGATGCCTGCGAGGCGAATGATTTGCCGCTGCTGGCTGGAACCGCCTCGCCGTCGGACATCATGCGCCTGCTCGAGCGGGGCTATTCCGTGGCCAAGTTCTTTCCGGCCGAGGTCAATGGCGGGGTTCCAGCGCTCAAGGCGATGGGGGCGCCGCTGCCGCAGATGTCCTTCTGCCCGACCGGTGGGATCAGCCTGAAGAACGCCCGCGACTACCTTGCCTTGCCAAACGTGCTTTGCGTGGGCGGCAGCTGGGTTGCCCCGGCTGCGATGGTGCGGGACGGCGATTGGGCCGGGATCACGGCGCTGGCGGCCGAGGCTGCAGCCCTCCCCCGCTAAAGCCCCCATATCCCGTAAAGTCAGCTTCCCTGGTACCCGAGCCGCGCGGCACGACCGCCGCGTCGGCCGGTCTGCCGGGGCTGCTCCAGCCCCAGGGTCAGCGTCTGTGTCATCGGATGGTCCGGCGCGTCCTGTCCGTAGCGCGCCAACAGGCCGTTGATCGCCACCGCCTCATCCGTGCCGACCGGCAGGCTCAGCGCCCAGTCCAGAAAGATCGACCGGCATTCGGGGACGGTGATCCCCTCGATGGCATAGGCCTCGCGGATCAGCCCCTTGGGGTCCAGCGCGTCAGCGGTCATCACTCTCTCCTGCCTCTTCCAATAGCCCCTCAACAATCCGGCCCGCCCGTTCGGCGGCTCCGGCCATCGCGGCCTGCAGGGCTGTCATGCTCTCTTGCCCGGTCTCGCGCAAGACAAAGCGGCAACCCCCTTCGCCCAGATCGTCGGGGACCAGGATGCCGCCCGTCAAAAGCCGGGCGGCAGCCTGCAGACCCCAGAAAAGCCCCGCCGCCTGCGTCAGGTCGCGTGCATCCGCGGCAGTGAAGAAGCCGGCGGCGACACCGGCGGCGATTTGTCCGTCGACCGCCCGATCGGGTGCCCCGGACAAAAGCGCGGCGGTCTGGGCTGCCAGTTCGATGTCCTGCAACCGCCCCGGACCGATCTTGGCGTCCCATTCCCCCTGCGGCGGCTTGGCCGCTGCGATCCGGCCCCGCATCTCGGCCACATCGGCCCGCAGGCTGGCACCGGTGGATTTCTGACGCATTAGTTCTTGCCGAAAAGCCTCGATCTCCTGGCACAGGTCCTCTGGCCCTGCCACCGGGCGCGCGCGGGTCAGGGCCAGATGCTCCCACGTCCAGGCCTCCTCCCTTTGGTAGCTGCGAAAGGCGTCGAGCGCGGTTGCCACCGGTCCCTGCCGTCCCGAAGGACGCAGGCGCATGTCCACCTCGTAGAGCCGCCCTTCCGCCGTGGGCGCGGTGATGGCAGTGACAAGGGCTTGCGTCAGGCGGGCATAATAGGGCCGGGTGGCAAGCGACCTTGGCCCGTCTGAAGCCTCCTGCCCTGCCCCGTCATAGATCACGATCAGATCAAGATCGGACCCTGCGTTCAACCGCTGCGCCCCAAGCGAGCCCATGGCGACCACCGCCGCCCCTTTGCCCGGCGGCGGGCCGTAGCGCCGGGTGAATTCGGCCAGCACCTCGGGCCAGAGGCCCGCGACCACCGCCTCTGCCAGATCGGCGTATTGGCGGCCTGCCTCTGCCGCTCCGATCAGGCCGCGCAGGTGGTGGACGCCGATCCGAAAGTGCCACTCCTTCATCCAGCGGCGGGCGGCGTCCAGTCGGCCTTCGTAGTCCGGCACCCGTGCCAGCCCAGTCGCCAGCGACGCGCCCAGCCCCGGCAGGCCGGGCCAGGGGTCAAAGAACGTCCCCCCGATCACGGCGTCGAAGACCGAGGCATTGCGCGACAGGTGCCGCGCAAGGGCGGGTGCAGTCGCCGCAATGTCCACGATCAGCTGGGTCAGCTGGGGGTTCGCCTCGAACAGGGAAAACAGCTGCACCCCGGCGGGCAGCCCGGCGAGAAACCCATCGAAATTGGTCAGCGCCTCTTCGGGCCGGGCGGCCTCTTGCAGGCGGGCCATTATCTCGGGGCGGAGCCTGCGAAAGATCCCGACCGCCCGTTCGCTGCGCAGGGCGGGATAGTCGGGCCAGCGGGCGGTCACCTCTGTCCCAAAGTCTGCCGCGACCTCCGCGCTAGCCGGACCGGGGGCAAAGAAGCCTTCGGTCAGGGCGTGGACCTCTTCGATCCGGTCGGTCAGGTCGCGGGTCAGCGCGTCGGGCGTAGTGTCCATAAAGTTGGCAAGCCGGGCAAAGCCTTCGGGGTTTGCCGGCAGATCGTGGGTCTGGGCGTCCGCGATCATCTGCAACCGATGCTCGACCTCGCGGTGGGCGCGGTAGTGCTGGCGCAGGATGTCGGCGGTGTCCGGTTCGACCCAGCCGGCACTGGCCAGACAGTCAAGCCCGGCTTCGGTCTGGCGCACCCGCAGGCTGGGGTCGCGCCCGCCTGCGATCAGCTGCCGGGTCTGGGTAAAGAACTCGATCTCGCGGATCCCCCCCCGGCCCAGCTTCATGTTGTGGCCGGGCAATTGCAGCGCCCCGTGCAACCCTTT
>Ga0209652_1004065_pt1 | contig 10392 bp, 3 predicted proteins | sample SaaInl74LU_5_DNA_FD_184641 | JGI IMG/M metagenome (GOLD analysis project Ga0209652, IMG submission 184641) | Marine microbial communities from expanding oxygen minimum zones in the Saanich Inlet - ESP_74LU_5_DNA (SPAdes) (version 2) | ecosystem: Environmental > Aquatic > Marine > Intertidal zone ...
TGAAGAGGTTTGGTTTCTTTGGTGGACGAATGCCAAAGAAATCCTGGAGAATTGGATAGCAGGCTCGATGTTTGCTTTCAACATCATGGACACTTTTTTAAAAAGTCGTAAAATTGTTAGACGTGCCACTGTGTACGCACCCATATGTTTTAACATACCAATCCTACGTAACTCAACGATAACTAAAATCGAAACTAATCAACAAAACGATATCACTGTGACCCTGAACTCCCCATCTCACAACCGATAGAACAACAACCAAATTATTTCCCACATCACAATACATCAAAAAACCAACATCCGACCCCTCCACATTAAAAGAAAAAATCAAAAATCAATAGTTCTAACGATAGATTGAACTTTTGACCCCTCGATCTCATTATTTCCATTAACATTGAACAAGATCAATTCTCTAAACTTCAACGGCTAATTGATCAGTCTTATTACAGTCGTTTAATTTTTCCTAAATAAAACATATTTTGGCGGAGTATTTCATGAATCACACCTAACAAAATATTGCTCAAACGGAAAACAAAAATTAAATCGTTATAGAAATTCTCTAAAACTTCCATAATCTCAATAAGAGACGTCGAAACACTCATCGAAACATTAAAATGGTACGAAAGCCTAAAACATCAAAAACAACCCGCAAGCAGAATCGCAAAGAGCAAATTGCTCATGAAAAGTCTCAAGCTGAACTCCGTAAAGCCCAAGCCATTGTTGCCCGTGACCGCCGCAAAGAAAAACTAAAACAAAAAGATGGAAACGGTAGCATCCACAGTGGTGAAGGAATCTCCCCTCGACGCGCATCTCGCCGCCTCAAGGCTCTCCAAGAAGCAAAAGATGCTCAAGCCAAACTCAAAGCCCTCCAAAAGCATCACCGCCAAGAGCTAGAAGACCTCGATCGTATGAGGAAAGATATTGAAGAAATAGACATGGAGGCTCAAGCAAATGTTGTACCGATGTCTGGTGGCTCTTCAGACAGCGATACAGAAACTGACGATGACAGTGTTACTGCCAGAGAACGACTTACAGGCGTGCGTCTATGGATTCACAACCAAAACAAAGCAAATAAAGTCAATCCCCCTCCCAAAGACAGTATAGACAAAGCCATTGAAGATGGAGTATTTAATGACAACTCCACATCCTCACATCCCAAGGACCCCCCCAGTGACCCCACATCTCACAATGATGATGCCGACAAACCAGATGCTGATATTCTAGGCAAAACACCTGCTGCCTCTACTAAGGTCCCTAGCGAACATATGTCTGTAGATGATGGTCTTGTAGATAGCGATCTAGAAAACATAGTTACTCAAGATGATCTGTCAGGCAACCTCAAGGACGATGCTATGTATGACTCTGAAAATGAACTGCATGATGATGTCAACCACGATGACTCTCGACAAAACACAAAGTCTATAGAGATAAATGGCGATGAAGATATGAATATAGAAGATGATGAAAAAACAGATGAAGATTGGAACGACGACATAGAATCTTCCGATGAAGAAGATGACAACAATAAGCCTACAAATGGTTCAGGCGAAGATGAAGTTGATGAAGTAGAAGATGATGAGGCTGAAGACTCAGATGACCAAGACGATGACGACCAACTCTCTGTATCTACTACCCGCCAGTCCAACAACCGATTCAACCCCCTATGTGATCAACATAGACCAACAAATGAACAAAATGTCCGGCCAGGAACTATCCCAATTCTAGATGGATACACTGTCCCCCCTTTTGATCATATCCTGTTCTGTAAAGTAAAAATACCACTTCCAGCGTCTGAGACCCCAACCAAGTCTCTCCATGAGAGCATCGATGTCATCCTCCAATGCCTCCAAAAAGCTGCACCTGAATGTGTTATTTTCAAATATAAAGACAAGACAAATTCCAAACGAATCACCAAAGCCTCACAGATCCCCCTAGTCCTTTCAAAAATCAAAGAATACTTCGATGGTAAATATCGCCCATCCACTACTCCCATGGATGCATGGGCTGAAATAAAGATTGGTTTCAACGGCGAAGAAGAGACCGTGATGGAAGATATTAAATATCTTCTCAGAGAGAATGGCGACTACCTTCTATATCCAAAAGCTTTGCAAGTGGAAAAAACTAATATATTTGGATACTTGCTATTTTCAGTTAGAACCATGTGTCGAGAACGCCTTATTATGACTTTAGAGCAATATGCTGAAGTAGAATTTAAGAGAAAGATCAAAGTCAACGTTATCTGGCGAAAAATTGTTGACCCAGTTCTTGTCAACCGCGGTGGAAGGAAAATCAAAACCCAAAACAATAATGGTGACAATACAGCTGTCCAAGCATATCATCTAGAATGTGAAAATGGCTATGAAGATGAATATGCTACCCTCGTTGCTCGCATGTACAGCTCCAGACGCAATCGCCCACCATGTGCAGAAAGAATGAGATTCATTGGACTTTCCCAACGATATCAAAATTCCAGCTTCCTTCGGACGCAGAGCCAACTACGCACAAAACAACTATGGTTTCTAGCAAGTATAGGTACTGCTAAATCATATGAAGTCACAGAGATTGACTACATCTCCTCCAAAGTTGGACACTCCCTACGTGCATACATTGTGAAGATGCGCACAACAGATGGACATCCGCTCTTCTGGACATTAGATGATGCTTGGAACGGAGACGGCACTGTATTCACATTTATTGAGAAATATCGGGATGAAGCAATATCTCGTGTCGCAGATCTAGGTTCATACCTATACCATCATTATGGAGCTTATGTAATACGTAAATACATGACTCCCGCTGCAGCTGAAAGAGCCCGTACCTCCAAATGGGATGAAAAACGCAATTGTGCAGTCTCTCAAGAGGAAGAGGAGTACGACAACATGATACAAGAGATTGAGAACTCATACGACTGGCTCCAGAATCCCAACAATGAAACAGTAGTCAGTGGCCTTCCTACAGAATCCAACTCTGATCAGCAACAAACTTCTCAACGTGACAACAACCTATTTGTGTATGCCCCAGAAGACGATGAGTCCCTCAACACATATGGACAACTCACTCATGTTACTCCATCTGGCAATCAACAAGCTCATGTGACTCCAGACAAGTCCAAAACCAACAAACAACGTTCCAAAAAACGTACCAAACAACCTAAAGATAAATCAGCTACTAACCAAACTCAATTCCAGGAAGATCTATCTGATGATGATGCAACCATTGCGACTTTATCCTCCCGTCTAGGCGCCCTTGAAAACAACATGACGGCTTTAGTTAATGCTCTCAACAAAAACATCAATGCGAATACTGGGAACAGCCCTGGTCAGGCGAAATCCAAGTCCAAGCGACGCAGTAAGAAACCTGCTGGCTCTATGAACGGGCCGGCGGGCGGGCTGTAAGTTGCCATGAGAGCAACGTAGTGTCTGCTTGGCGACAGATACTACCGGGGGGGCACAACCTGAGCCAACATGTAGGGGTATGTAAATTGTCTCAACGTACGAAGAAGAAACGGAATGCTGAACACAAGCAACAGAAACCAAAGATACAAACAGTCTTTTCTACGACGGAGAACAATAAGTTTATTTTGAAAAACTCAATTAGATCCAATAGTGATAATGAAATATGGGGCGATCCCATAGGTATGAAAAACAATGATGAATTTCGAATTGTCATCAAGCAAATAGGAGGAATGGGAATTGATGCTGGAAACCCAAAAGAGCTGGAATTAAAAGAATGGCTAGGAAATATTCAAGCTGATTGTTGTGGCCTCATCGAGACGAATGTGTACTGGGGTAAATGCCGCGACCGAGCTAGATTCAACGAAAGGATGCGCCATGGGCCATGGGAGCACATACGTACATCAACAGCATATAATAGGAAAGAATTCACGGGCCGTGCTCAATATGGAGGAACTGCCATGATCTGCTTTGATCAACTCGCACATCGAGCAAGTGGGACAGGAGCTGACAACCGTGGACTTGGGCGCTGGTCTTGGATAATGTTCCGTGGCAAGAATAACACCAATACCAGAATCATTTCTGCCTACCAACCCAATGTGATCTTGTACAGCGAAAACCTTGGCTCTGTATATAAGCAACAAGAAAGACATCTGCTATCCAACAACATTGATTCAGATCCCGTAGAAGTCTTCCGCGATGACTTATGCAAAGCTATTTCACAATGGATTTCAAAAGGTGAAAAAATAATATTGATGATCGATGCAAATGAAGATGTTCGCAGCGGAATACTATCAACTCGCCTAAGACAGCTTGGATTAATCTCTCCTCTCCAGTCCAAATTTGGTGGACACTCAATGCCACCCACATTCCATCGAGGGTCTGCTCCAATTGACGACATCTTTGTCAGCCCTTCTCTACGAGTTGAAAAAAGTGGCATGCTTGAATTTGGAAATGGTCCTGGGGACCATAGAGCTATATATCTTGACGTCAAACAAACAGATCTCATTGGCAATGACCCCTACAAGATCCATCGCCAGCAAGCACGGAGACTAATTAGTACGAATCCAGTTGTTGTTGACCGGTTTAACCGGGATTATGAGTACCAGCTATCCCGCAACCATGTACATGAACAAATGGAACAATTATATCAGACTTGCTCGAATCCCATGACTTGTGAACAGATTGAACACTACGAAAAACTAGATCGAATAATGGTCTCGGCCTTTCACTATGCAAATAAACGATGCAGGAAACTTAGAATGGGTGCAATACCATCATCTGAAGAACTGACCAATGCAGGCACCCACATTCAACTTTGGCGCAACGTAATTCGAAAGAAAGTTGGGTGCAAAATTAGTTCCAAACTAATACAACGTCTAGCCTGTGATTGCGATGTTAACTCACCTATGTCCACAACGTTACAAGAAGCTATACTCCTTCGTTCTGAGGCGTGGAAAAACTATTATCAGGCCAAAAGCGACGCATACGAACTTCGAGAAAACAAACTGGATACACTAGCGGAGATCATTGCTGAGCAAGAAGGGGAAGAGAAAGCTACGGTTATTCGTAAACGGAAGCTTAATGAGGAAGTAAGATATTCACATAGACAGATTAAATATGCTAGAGGCAAACATTCAAGTGGCGGTACCATGAAACTGCATGTGAAAGGTGCAGATGGCTCCATCTCTGAAGTCACCGACAAAGAAGAAATGGAAGACATTCTCATGCAAGCCAATGAAGAAAAATTCCGGTCTGCTAGCGATACTCCCTTTGCTATCGAGCCACTCAAATCTATTGTGGGACCATGTGCGATGACGCGTGATGCGGAACTTATGCTACAGGGCCAGTATTCCTGTCCAGAAAACATCCATAAAGGTGCAAAAGACTTCATTGCAGCCACTGCGATGCCCTCTCGTATAATATCATCTAAACCTGTAAGCTCTATCATTACACCAGACCAACATCGCACTTTTTGGAAATCACAACGTGAATCCACACAATCATCTCCATCTGGAATGCATTTCGGATTCATGAAAGCTACATGTAAGGATGATAGACTCAATACAACCATGGCTAGACTTGTCAGCATCCCATATGAGACTGGATACTCCCCACTTCGATGGCGTAGCTCGATAAACGTAACTGTTCCAAAAGAGGAAGGTGCCTTTGCTCCCGAGAAACAACGCACCATTCACCTCCTGGAATCCACCTTTACGGAAGGTACAAAAATCATATTCAGCCGCCGTATGATGCGTCATGCCCGAGAGAATGGTATTCTGCCTGCAGACCAATATGCCCAGAAGGGCAGTAAGAGTATCGATGCAGCCGTACAAAAAGTGCTCATATTTGATGTTTTACGACTCAGACGACAATCTGGAACTGGATTTGCCAGTGATTTGATGTCCAATTACGATCGCATGGTACATGGTGCATCTGGCCTAGCCTTACGCCACCTAGGAGCTCCTCCCTCTGCTATACGATGCATGTCAGATACAGTAATGAACATGAAACATTATATTCGAACAGCGTACGGAGACAGTGACAAACACTATGGTGGAGATCCAAACTCACCACTCCAAGGAGGTGGTCAAGGTAGCCCTGCTGCCCCACCAATGTGGCTTGCTATGACAGTTGTACTTCTTCGCATTGCCAGCCATCATGAACCTGGTTTCTCCCTCATATCATCAATCTCCAATCTCCTTGTGGCCTTCTCTGCGATAATGTATGTCGACGATACTGACTTGTTTACAATGGCAAAACAAGATGAAACTAATCAACAACTGTGTGATCGAACTCAAAAGCTTGCTGACAAATGGATAGATGGCTTATATGCCACAGGTGCCGTACTACGACCTGAAAAATGCTGGTGGCTCTTCATTGCCTTTGTATGGGAAGGCAGCAAATGGAGGTACATGAATAGTGACGAAGAAGATCATGACTTAATTGTGCCGGATGTCAATGGTATGTTACAATCTGTCAAACGTATCAACTTTGACACTCAGAAAAGAACTTTAGGAGTTAGAATGGCGGGAAACGGACGCATGACGAGTAAGACTGACAAGGAACAGGGAGAATTTGAATATCTTCGTGACTGCTCCACCAATTGGGCAGAGTCTATATCATCAAGCTATCTCACACGCAACCTATCCTCCATGGCCTTGCGCACAACCATTGCCAAGACATGGACGTACCCATTAGCCGCAACCAAATTTACCAAAAAACAATGTGAACTCATCATGAAACCAGTTTATACCAAAACCCTACCAAAGATGGGATTCAATCGTCATCTTCCACGTGCATTCCGGTTTGCCCCTCTCTCACATCAAGGTCAGGATCTACCTCATGTACTCCTTCTTCAAGGCACAGAACAAATCAAACTCTTCCTATCGCACATGGCCAGAGGATCGCACGTTGGCAACATCGTAGAAAGCTGTCTCGAATCAGCCTCACTTGAAATTGGAGTAGGCGGCAATATATTCCTCTTAGACTATGGTCAGTATGGAGATCTTCTCACTGACTGCTGGGTCAAGGTGCTATGGAAGTTTTGCTCCGATTATAACATATCACTCAAAGGAGTATATCAATGGCCTAAACTACAGCGTCAGAATGATCGGTTCCTAATGCAGACTCTTATTGAAGATAAAAATGACATATTCTCCCGTGGTGAAATCTGCCTCATAAATCGATGTCGCCTATATCTACAAATGATGACACTAGCTGATGCATACAATGGAGATGGTACTACCTGCACACACAAAGTTTGTATTGGAGAACGAGATAGAGATCGAAGGAGCTGCTGGAGATGGCCAAATCAAGCTGCTCCGTCTAAACGTGAATGGAGTGTCTGGAGACGATGCCTACGACAAATATGGTCAATACATGCGACCAACACCAATATCATCAAACTTGGATTATGGACCTCCAATTGCCATCAAATATGGCACTGGTATACAGACGAGGAACACATTTACTACAGAGTTCATCAACAATGTTGGAAAAAATACGTCAGAATGTCAAATAGAGTTCAAACTCGAATGCAACGCTTTACTCATGATGGGACCTACCTATGCCGGGCTCCTATTAACCTAGTGCGCACCACCATAAAGCATATTGATGATGACACAATCTCACAAGAAGGGTATTGTGGTTCAGAAATGTCACCCAATGACAAACAGGAACTTGAGGTTACGATAGAGTCAGCTATCCAGCGAGCTCATCCTAGCCTCAAGCAAATGTTGGAAAAAGGCCGCTGGGCAGATGATGGACATGGTATGGCCTTAGCACTAGCAGCCGGGACAGGCCGCTGCGTAGTAGATGGATCCTTTCATCCAGAACATAAAATTGGGACTGCTGCATGGGTACTAGATGACGGTGATGACAACATACAGAGCACAGGGAGCAGCCGTGCGTTTGGCAACCCAACCGACATGTCTTCATATCGAGCGGAGCTATTTGGCATTTACATGGCTCTCAACCTAGTACATCTATTATGCATTCAATTCCATATCTCTGATGGTGCCATCGAAATAGGGTGCGACAATATTGTCGCAATCCACAAGGGATTAGCGGAGCAGTTTTATCCTAGCATCCAGCACAATAACTTTGACCTCCTGTGGGCAATCCACTCACTACGAGACAAAATCCCAATTGATATCTACTTCCGACATGTTCGAGGCCATCAGGACGACATTGAAGGAGCGGAACTCGATCGATGGGCTCAGATGAATGTGATAGTTGACAATGAAGCCAAAATGTACTTGTCTCAAATAATCCAAGATCCCAAAATAGACTCAGACATTGAATTAGTCTCACCACACTGGAACGTTGAAATGAATGGACAAGTGATAACAGCCAAAGTTAGTTCAACCATCATGGACAACATCACCTGTGAAAATATGAAACAGTTCCTAATAAGGACAAACAAACTTACCAAAGCTACGTATGATATGGTGGATTGGGCGATGTCAGGCCGAGCAATCCGTTCTATGAGTTGTTACGATCGAACATGGGTGACCAAATTTGCCAGTGGGTTCTGCGGCACAGCTTCAATGATGTCCAAATGGAAAGAAGGAGGCTGGGAATCCAGTTTATGCCCTCGATGCGGCCTGTGTGATGAAACTACAGAACATATACTATGGTGCACCTTTAATCCTGCCCGAGATTGCCGGCAAAAAGCGACGCTACACTTTGTTCAATGGCTAAATGACAATCATACTGAGCCATCCTTATTGTTTTGTATCAATCAAATCCTTCAAAAAGGCCCAACGACCTCATTCAAAAAAGAGACTTCACATTGTATCAACCCAAAAACCAAACAACTAGGCTGTGATCAAGATCTGATTGGCTTCATGAATTTCTTTCGCGGCCGGATCAGCAAACGATGGTATGAGATCCAGGATGACTATCTTTGCCGTAGTCACGTCCCAACTAAAAAGCGCGGGTCAACATGGACGAGTGGATTTATTCGGCAAATTTATAAATGGAGCAGAGCACTTTGGGATGACCGTAATAACACAATCCATAGCCGGGACGCCGCATTGAAGGCGAGCATAATGCTTTCGGATACAGACCAAAAGATACTTCGGGAATTCGAGACTGGCATAAGTGGCATCCGTGCCCGAGACCAAAAAATACTGTTGGACAAGTCGGTGGATGAGATTTTGTCGAAACGCCTTGAGGATAAATTAAATTGGCTGCGGCAAGTTAAGGTAGTGCGGAAACGTGCTGAGGAGGCTGAATCCACACAAATGGATCGTATGCGTAGGTTCATGGAAAAATGGAAGCGGCGGAAGAAAAATAATTAATAGTATACTATACCATATCCCCGTACGGGACACCTTAATTGGAGGCCTTTGGGCTGAGAAACGTACACGTGGAATGGATGCTGGACAGATAACCTGTAAGTCGTTCCGAATATTTTATACACAGTAGAATACGGTCAGGGCGACTATAAAGCTTTCGTGGCAGATGGGGTTAGACTATACATAGATAATTACTATTTAATCTTTGAGTTTGAGTTTGAGTTCAGGAAGATCACTTAATACACTATTTGTATTGTTTTTTTCTTTTCCCTCAAGTTTATTGCTGCTGATGTTTTTTGAGTTGGAAGTATGAGACTTGTTTTCACTTTGATTGTCATCAATATCATTCGTATCAGATTCATCTTGTTCGTTTTGATCAACAGACATATCCATATCAGAGTTCCATGAGCGAACGTCCATAGGGATAAACTGACCGTTAAGGCGAATAAACTCCTCATCATCAGCGTTCTTAATCATGCAATCTAACATGAGCTTGAATAAGCGTTTAAAGCCACCCTCGGCTAGGTTACGTGCAATGACCTCAATCTGTCCTGCTCCGCCCTCTACAGTCGCTTTGACTGCTGTTGCTGTAGCACCTTGTAGTGCATCGCTGTCTAAACCTAGTGATGCTTGTGAGATACCTGTCTTGTCAGAGACTTTCTGGTCTAAGTAACCCATGAATGGTAATACTTGACCTGCTACAAATGGAGTCTGTAAATCACGCACTGCACCTGATTGCTTAACTCGGATAATCGCACCAATCTCATTGTTTAGTACGTCATCTACGTTAACCAAGTCCTCGATAATCTCACGCTGTGGGTTATTCGTTAGTGCTACGTTATCTAAGATACCACGTAGAACACTGGTAGTGGCGTCTTGCTCGTTAATGAGGATATCAGCAATAGAACGACCAAAGAATGAGTGAGGCTCTGGGTCTGCTTCAAATACCGCAAATGGGTTATCTTGTACTGCTTCAAAGTCTAATACTTCATGGTTAGAGCCACCAGTAATAACCTTATGCAATACTGGAATACCAGTACCCTCTACGTCCATCTTGATGTAAGACTCACACACCATCACCATTTTCATAGATGGGTCTAGGCTTTCATCTTCTTCTTGACGGTCAGAGAAATAAC
>Ga0209652_1004068_pt1 | contig 10390 bp, 6 predicted proteins | sample SaaInl74LU_5_DNA_FD_184641 | JGI IMG/M metagenome (GOLD analysis project Ga0209652, IMG submission 184641) | Marine microbial communities from expanding oxygen minimum zones in the Saanich Inlet - ESP_74LU_5_DNA (SPAdes) (version 2) | ecosystem: Environmental > Aquatic > Marine > Intertidal zone ...
AGACTTTACGACGAGCAATGGCGCTAAAAATAGGTCATGGTTCAAAAAAGAAAATGCCGATTTATCTAAAGTTTATTCTTATTAGGAGCAACCTATGAAATATTTATTACTCGTATCAACAACGGCTTTATTGATGGCCTGTGGTTCAGGTGGTGGAGATGGTGAAACGACTTCGGCAAGCAATAGCGCGCCTCCAGCTCCTGCTCCTGTAAGTGCACCAGCACCAACACCAACACCGCCCCCAGTATCAACGGCGCCTCCGTCGGATATGGAAGATGTAGTGGTTACTAAGGCGTTCGACTTTATTGGCAAAGATGACTTAACGATTCAAATGTCAAACAACATGAGTGCCGCAAGAGTATATTTAAATGTGTGTAGCGACTATTCGACGGTATCTGGCAAGGTGAAGGTAGATTATAAAACGTGCCAATTACGAACCACATTACCTTCCGGCTCTACGGAATACAAAATATCCCTTAGCGGTGATACGGAACAACTTATTGCACAGGTTTGGGCGCTCGAAGAAGGCGCTGTTCCACAAAGCTTTTATTGGTCGGCATCCAACAATGCAAGCAGCTGGGACATAACCGTTAATTAAACTAAGGCTGACTACACAAGCCCGCAGCAGCGCTACGGGCTTACTGCATATTCTTTGTCTAAAGCGCTCACGCCAACACCATTACGTTTAATCACTTTTAGTTGCGTGGGAATGCGCTCTTTCATCGCCTCAATATGGCTAATAACCCCTATCATTTTCCCGCTCGCATTGAGGTTATCTAAGGCGTCTAACGCTACATCTAACGTTTCGGCATCAAGAGTGCCAAAACCTTCGTCTAAAAATAACGAATCGATACTGGTTTTATGACTAACCAAGTCTGAAAGTGCAAGGGCCAGTGCCAAACTAACTAAAAAACTTTCCCCGCCCGATAATGTTTTGGTGTCACGCATAACATCGCCTTGCCACGTATCCACAACACGCAACCCCAAGCCATCATTTTCATTTCTTAACAACTGATAACGCCCGTGCAGCTTATCAAGCTGCTGGTTTGCTAGCTGAACTAAGTTATCTAATGTTAAACCTTGTGCAAAGCGTCTAAACTTATCGCCGCTGGCTGAACCGATTAATGAATGCAAATAAGTGATGTCGTCATAATAGGTTTCGAACCTCGCCATTTCATCCATTAATGTTTGTTGCTTTCCCCTCGCCATATCATTACTTTCTTTCTGCTGACGAAGCTGGCCTTGTGTGGCTAGCATCGCGTCTTTCTCACGTTGTTTTGTCGCCAGCATATCAGACACACTATCAAGCGTTGTGTTCGCCCACTGCTGGCCAAATTCGTGAGCAAGAAGCTGTGATTTTTGTTCTACTGCTTTTGTTTTCCATACCTGAGCATCTCGTAACGCGCCATATAGCGCTTCTTTTTTCAGGCGTAAGGCATTGCTTTCATTTTCAGGCAACAATGCTTGTTTGAACGCCGTAATGTCAGGAAATGGGCTGTCGTTTAGGCGCTCTGAAAATGCAAGCGTTTGCGCCTCTAACTGTGTCTTTTTAGATTGATATTGAAGCGTAAGCTGATGCGCCTCAGACGTAAGCTGCGTAACACGCCTATCTGCCGCACCCCTTGCATTGTTGGCTGTGTCCATTTCTTTCTGCGCGAGGTCTATCGCCTTCTCAGCCTTGCTTCGCGCATCGGCAATACTGCCCTCAGGAAAAATGGAATCACGCGTTTTACTCAGCGCGTCAATCTTATCGCGGCACATCATTACCACAGCATTTTCTTTATCGTATTGCGCGCGTAAATCGTGTGCTCGGCTTCGCTGGTGCTTAATATCATTCTCAAGCTGCTTTATCGTTGGCGCGAGGGTATCGAACCGCTTTTGTTCCTCTCTGTATATAACCAGTTCGCGTTCAACCTTGTCCAACCAATCAATCAACGACGCCGGGTCGTTTTTACTCAACGCGTTAACCTCGGTTGCCAAACTACCCGACGGAATGCCATTGACAAGGTTAGCATACGCCTCTTCAGCACGACGATTACCTAATGCAATCTGTTGCTTACCGTCGTCTAGCACCTGTTCATCTTGGGTATCTTTTGCCTCTGCTAACGCCACATTGTTAGCCACTGATGTCAGCTCTCTTTGAACCTCATCGCGCTGCTCTACATCTTTAGTTAGTCTGGTCTGCGCATCGTTAATGCATTCAAGACGAGTATTAATACTCTCTATCTGCTCACTAATAGATGCTTTTAAACGCGCGATATCAGCAGGGTCAGTTATTGATAACGTGATATGTGATGGCACATTTACTGTGGCAATGAGGGCGTCAAAACGCTTGCTGCGCTCAGCATTAGCATCCTTTAAACCTTGGTGTTGATGCGCATTTTGTTCAATGAGATATTCCGTACGCTCTAATTGCTGACGCGCTTCACTACCTTGTCTTTCGATTTCTTCAAGCGCTAGCCGCAAACTATCTCGCCGCTTCACTGTTTCTGGAACATCTACAGATATCGAGTCGAGGCTATGTTCGCTGGCACCACATACTGGGCAAGGATTGCCATGTTCAAGCATGGCTCGCAAATGTGATACTTCTTCATCAAGCGCAATCAGTGCTTCGACGTCTTTACGTTGCGTGTTGGTGTCTTTGTACTGTTTGGCAAAATAATCGCGCTGTTTCTGTTGCTCACGCCTATTCTCTTCATATTGCTGCTGTTGTTTTGCCAATACTTCCAATTGAGCGCAAGCGGACGCGTGCTGATGTTGCACGTGTTCGACTTCAATAATTAACGGCCATTGCTTGTTAAGCTGCGCTAATGTGTCGTTAAGTGATTCAGCGGTTGCGTCTTCCGTAGCTGCCACAACTTTACGTTGAGAGGACGCCACCGCTTCATTGTGACGATCTAAAGCGCTTTGCAAACGGCGTTGGTCTTGCTTTAACGCCGTTATATGGCGCTGACGTTCTTCGCGTTGCTGCGTAAGTAGCTCCTGTTTTTTACTTAACGCATTAAGCGCCTCATGATCAATTTTTAACTGCTTTGCATTTTCCTTCCACCCACTTAGCTTCTCCCCCACCACATTATAGTGAGAAGCGCTCTCAAGAAAGTCGCGAAGCGCATGTTGCTGCGTTACCTTCTCTTCAAGGTCTTTTTCATATGAAGCAATGCTGACGTCTAACGATGATATATGCGCTTTAACCTCAGTGATCACTTGCTCTGCCCGTTGTTTATCAGTCAGCAGTGTGCTGATTTGATTATCAAGAGGGATCACGTCATCAGTTATTCGTTTTTCTAACTGCTTACCCGCTTGCGTAACCGCTTCAAACGTAGCTTTTTGTGCCCCATAGGCCTTTTCAGCTACTTGATATTCTTGACGTGCTGGCGAGATTTGGCCTGCTTTCTCATCGCCTTGTTGCTTAAGTGACTCAACCTCGTTAGTTAACTGGGAAAGACTATCAAACGCCGCTCTGAGTTTTTCAGCCGGTTCGCTAAGGGCGAGCCTCGCAAGCAGTGGCGCAGCGTCATCCAACGCACTTTGTGCATCCATTAATGATTGCTCAGCGTGTGCTAGTGCTTGGGTATTTTCTGCGAGCGAAATGTGCCATTGTTTTTGTTGCTGTAACCGTACAATGTCGGCCTGGTGTGTCGCCAAGGTATCGGCCACATGCTCAATGCGCTCTTCTAAAGACGTCAGTGCGTCTTCACTTAATACATTTACGCCTTCAAGTTGAAGAGAAAACGCCTTTTTTTGTTGTTTTGCGTCGCTAAACTGCTGGTGTATAACCTGTGAAATTTGACCGTAAATTTCAGTACCCGTAAGCTCTTCGAGCAGTTCTGCTCTGTCATTTTCATTGGCGTTAAGAAATGCCGCAAAATCGCCTTGCGACAACATCATAGACTTGGTGAAACGCGCAAAATTCAACCCGGTTAGTCGCTCTATCTCATCGCTCTTAGGCCTTACTTGGGTGGCTAATACTTTCCCGGTAGCGACTTCTGCCAACTCAACATCTGCACCTTGTAGGTTACCATCCACCTTGCCTCTTGCCCGCCTCATGCTCCAAAACGCTCGGTACGCTTTCCCTTTAATGTCAAACTCGACTTCAGCTAAACACTCTGCGGTTCCCCGCGTCATAATATCGTTTGACGACGCTGAAATAGCCCCTAACCGAGGGGTTTGATGGTAAAGCGCTAGGCATATCGCATCTAGCAAGGTGGTTTTGCCTGCGCCTGTTGGCCCGGTTATAGCAAATAGCCCATTTTCGACAAACGGCGACTGGGTGAAATCTATCTTCCACTCACCTTTCAAGGCATTGAGGTTTTTAAGCCGTAACGTCAGTATTTTCACGGTTTCACCTCAGCGGATAAATGACTATCAATGTCTTCTCGATTGCCCTCATTTATCACATCAACCGCTTCTGCGAACAGCACGTTAATGCGGTTTAGTCTCGCGTGTTCTTGGGCTTCATCACTGTCAAGACGTTCAAGGGCCAGGCGCGCCTTAAATACATCGTCTACCGATAATTCGCTTAACTGCATGTTTGGTGTACTTTTCAGTGAAGACGTCGCCTGCTTTCGCATGCGCTTTAATTGCAATAGTTCTGCTGGTTTTCCATCTAAAAGGGTGTGAATACGCTGCTGTAAGTCGGTAAGAAAGTCTTGTGTTTGCACTTCAATACACAACCACACTGGCGCCTCTTCTGTTGCAGCATTAATCATCTCACTGGCATTAATTTGGTGTTCAATGTCCTTTAGATCCCCTTTAATTACTTGCATCGATTGAAAACAAGGGATGGCTTTAGGGGTCAGCGTTGAAAGCTCTCCACCTTCAAAGTGAGCAATCATCACTTGTTTTTGTGTACCAAGCTCGTCGAAGCTTAGAGGGATAGGAGACCCCGAATACCGAATATGTTCACTGCCAGCCACTTTTTGCGGGCGGTGAATATGCCCAAGCGCAATATAATCAGCAGGAGGAAAGCCTGTGGCATCGAACCCTTCAAGCGTTCCGATGTAAATGTCACGTACGCTTTCAGATTGGCTCACTCCTAGTGCCGTTAAATGCCCAGTTGCGATAATGGGTACCGCCGTAGACTGCGCTGCCTGCATGGTCTTTGCCTGTGCAAACAAGCTTGCATAATGGGTCTTAATTGCCTCAGCAAGCGCAATACGCTTATCAGTACCACTTTGTCCCGCGCTACTCGTTAATACATCACGAGGGCGTATAAATGGCACGGCACACAATACAGCCCCTACGTCACCACTGCGTGTTCTAAGCGTAAACACCTGTTCACTGTCATCGCCATAGGTACTGGCAATAACATGGCTATTTAAATAGTGAAGCAGCGCTTTACTCTCGTTAAGTACCGAGACCGAATCATGATTTCCTCCCAGCACAACCAAGGTGCACCCCGAGCCTTGAAGTTGACCAATAAACTGGTGATACAGCTCTCTGGCATAACTGGGTGGTGTGCCTGTATCGAAGATATCCCCCGCAACGATAATGGCATCAATACCTTCCTCATCCACTACAGTGAGCAACCACGACATAAAAGCACTGTGCTCCTGTTTACGGCTCTTGGTAAAGAAACTTTGGCCTAAATGCCAGTCAGACGTATGGAGTATTTTCATTGCAATAGGAGAACCATCTGGTAGACGTGAAAAGTTAAAAAGCCACGGTATAACAGTGGCTTTTATAATGATATCGCTAAAATGTATGGCGGTTCAAATCAACTCTGTCACATCTCGATTCAAACGGGAGTAACACAGTATGCATTATTGAGGCGGGTCAATCTTATTGTCTATTGAAGTATTCACTCGAAACCATCCTGCAATGGAATGCCTATCACGTATCGCCGGCAACACTTCATGAGGAAACTCTTCACTAAGAAACACAACAATCGTACCCAGTAATGGCACTACACGAAGCCCCTCTTTGTCGTATTCGTCTTTATAAAGGACTAATTCACCGCCATCATCATTACTCCATCCAGCGTTTAAGTAAGCAACCACAGATAACACTCTGTTTGTTTCCCCACGAAACGCATCATAATGCCTTTTGTAGTAAGCGCCTGGCGCGTAATGGGCAAAGTGACTTTCAAACGAAAATAAGCCTAAGAACAACCGCCTATTGAGAAATGCTTGTAAGCGAGATGTCCAGTCAACCCATTGACGTCCTTCTGGCGTCTCTCCCGTAATCCAACAAATTTCGTCGGTCCTTACAAATTCTGTCTTGACAAAATCATCGCCTCGCCCAATGCCTGCATTAACAAATTGTTTGTCATTTAACGCTTGTTGACAAGAAAGCAGTGCGTGTACCAACGATTCAGGCAGTGCACCAGGGCGTACGCTAAACCCTTGCGTTTCGAGATCAGCAGCAATAAGGCCGAATAATGCTTCATCAACTACCGAACCATCATCTACGTTAATATCACGCTGTAATGCAACCACGCCAATCCCTACCCTTTACCGTTTATGAAACATTATTAAAAGCACAGCGCATAGACTGTGGCTTACATGCTATCTCAAATTTGAAAAAGGTTATCCCAATAATAATCCAGCTCACGAGCACAATCTTTTATCGGACGAGCTTGGTAGGTAACCGTAGTCTGCGTAATAAGCTTCATTGCCAATAGCTTATCGAGGGCATCTTTTACATCAAAGTCGAGTTCGCAGTTATGTTGATTTTTAAACCATTGCTCGATGGTGTTATCTAACGCTTCTGCTGTCATGCCATCTGAGGACCCGCTAAGTAAAAAGGTGTATGCCAGTATGGCTTCTTTGCAATCTTCCTCTTCAGCGGCATCAATAAGGGTATGAAATACCCCTGCGTTGTTGTCTAGACTTTTAAAGTACAAGTTGTCCGACAGCGCCTTCATAAAACGGATTTTTCTATTTTTAAACTTAGTCCATTCCTTAAAAACAAAGCTTCCTAACACGCCCATGCCTATACCGAACGTAATAAGGCTTTGTTTTGTGATCTCAACCTGCTCATCTTTAAGCCCTAACCAAAACGCCAGTACCGAGGCCAGCAATAACATTGATGCCCCTAGCTTTGTTATCAACACCACCGCACCACCAATAGCAGCAGAGGCACCAATAATCACTTTATCTAGCGGTCGCATTTTCACTTCACTGTTGGGAAATAGCATCTCCAAGTCGGCCTTTGGCACATTTTGGAACAATTTGATTATGGTCGAACCGGGAGAAAACCCGACCGGCAGTGCCCCTTTCTGTGCAAAGTAGGCCTCGTCTTTAAACGTGATATAGACTGCTACGCGGTCATAATTGGTAAACGTAATCGCTTTTTTCCGCAGTCCGAAGCATTGTCGTATCACCTCTGTTTTAACTGATTCACCTCGACGATAAAACACAACTTCTTGAAAATCATTAAAGCTTACAGCAAGGCGCACTTTAAAAAGTGACTCTTCCGTTAACGCCTCTTCTAAATCATGATCGGTCACTTTTTCAAAATTTGCGGCGTTGAGTAAATGCGAAAATTCATCAGCAAATTTTTTTTGTACCCGCTTCATCGTTTCAATGTTCACCGATTCAATGCTGCGAGTATCTTTATTGGGATCAAAAAACGCATAACTGCTTTTTAACGACTCAAGCTGTTCATGATACTGATAATGAATTCGGTTCACGAGCAGTTTGCACAGGGTGTCAAACGCATTAATGTCTGTACTATCGTTCAATACAGGCTTACACATTTCAATAATGTCAGCTTTTCGATAAGGAATGAAACGTTCTGAAGGCATGGTATTCGCGCGCGGTACGTTAATGATTATTAGTTGCTGTGAGTAATACCTAAAATCATAAATAATCGCAATGCTAGAGACGGAAATAAACCTGACTAATTCGTCTTACATCCACTATCACGCGTAATCACATATACGTTACACTATACAAATGAGCTATCCCGTTCCCGCCAATCAGGTTGAAACCCTGTACGAAATAAAGAAAAGCAAGTTTATTGCGTTTGCTGCTTTTGCTAATTCACGTGACATGGCCATGCAACATCTAGCGCATGCGAAAACACGATACCCCGACGCAAGACATCACTGTTGGGCGTACCGATTTGGTAACCCTACCTCACCAACAAGTGCAGCAATGGCTGACGATGGGGAACCCAGTGGCACAGCCGGAAAGCCTATATTAAACGTATTGCAGCATAAAGATATCGGTGATGTTATGGTTATTGTCACTCGCTATTTCGGAGGCATAAAGTTGGGTGCCGGCGGGTTGGTTCGTGCCTACTCAGCATCGGCACAACAGGCCGTTGAGCAGTTGGTAGTGCGTGAAGAGGTAACACTTCAACTACTCACCGTCGACGTCGACTTTAAGCACGAGCAATTCATTCGTCATTTGGTTGAACAACAAGCAGGTGAAATAGCCCACTGCCACTACGGGGGACACGTTACGATAGGCGTTAAGCTTCCTGTAGCTGCAATATCAGATTTCACCGCCCACGTCGGCGCAATCGCCCACGCAGTGACGTTAGAACATACATCACCTTAACGGTGAGCAACAAAAAAGCATGCTTAAAGAAGCATGCTTTTGGTTTTTACTGCTCTGCGCTTAGGTTAGTTTACGAAACCTTCATTCGCTCTCACTGTTAATGGGTGATAACCGGGCTTGGCTTCTTCAAACGCTTTTTTGGCAAATGCCTTTCCTTCTTTTGTTTTTGCCAGTTCGCGGTACAACGGCTTAACGAGTTTATTACGACCAATACTCACAAGGTATGAGTAAAGCCTTTCATAAGCCGGTTTGTATTCGTTTTGCACTGCAATCATAAGCCAGCTGTGCGCAATTTCGTTATTTTTGCTCGCGGTAAGTGAAAACGCATTATCCAGCTCAGCGAGTTGCGCATCACTTAGCGATAGCGGAAGGTTGTTTAAAAAATATAGCCATTCATGTACCGTCCACGCCTGAGTATCGATTGTGGAGGCGGCGACCTCCCCCTGCAACCACGCACTGCGGGTACTATCAATTAGATCAAAAGCATTAGATTCTGGAACAGGCGCATCCTTTGGAATACCCGGTTCGAAAATCCATGCTTGAATACGGGCGCGATCTAATTTGTCAGAATATTGTGCCAATAACGTTTTATCGAGGTAGTCAATAAACGTGTCAGTGGTAATGCTTTTAAACGCAAAATCTTTAAAATATTGCATCAAGAATGCGTCAAAATTATCACGACCAATACGTTGCTCTAGCTCTCGTAAAAACAATGCCCCTTTCTCATAAGGTATATTAGAAAACACATCATCAGGATTTCTACCACGCAGATCGATAGCCAATATTTCATCGTTATCTTCAAGCGCAGCCACATCGTTTTGCAAGTCTTGGTACCCTAACACAGCCTCTTTCTTGAACCTGTCGTTACCGTACACCATTTCCATAATGCGATACGTTAAATAGGTAGTGAAACCTTCGTTCAACCACAAGTCTCGCCATGTCGCATTAGTTACGGTATTGCCCGACCAGCTGTGTGCAAGTTCATGGGCAATCAACGACACTAAGCTTTTATCGCCGGCTATTACCGTTGGTGTAATAAATGACAGCCGTGGGTTTTCCATACCACCAAATGGGAATGAGGGAGGAAGAATAAGAAGGTCGTATCGGTCCCATTGATAAGGCCCATACGTTTTCTCAGTAACTTCTAACATTGCTTCGGTATCTTCAAATTCCTTCGCTGCGCTTTCCAAAAGTGCTGGCTCAGCGTAAACCCCGGTGCGCGCGCCCATTGGCTTAAACTGCAAGTCACCAATTGCCAGCGCAATTAAGTAAGAGGGAATAGGCTGAGGCATGGTGAAATGATATTCACCGTCTCTTGGCGTATCCGGATCGTTTGAAGCGCTCATCACGGCTAACAGCGATGCGGGCGTTTTTATTGTTGCATCATAGGTTACGCGAACCTGAGGAGAGTCTTGCAGTGGAATAAAACTACGCGCATGTACTGCTTGTGCTTGTGTAAATAAGAAAGGGTGTTGCTTGCCCGCGGTTTGCGCCGGGGTTAACCATTGTACGCCTGATGCCTCAGGCGAGGTGCTGTAGGCTACTGTTACGTGATTTGCCGCTTCAGGTAACGTAATATGCAGTGGCGTACCCAAATCTACATCACGTTCACCTAAACGAAATGGCACATTTTCCCCATCTACGCTGACCGAGGCGATATCTAATCCTCTCGTATCAAGCACCAATGTGTTATTCGTCGATTTGCTACGAGTAAAATCTAGTGTTACATCACCTTTTAACTGCTTTGCGTCAAAATCAGCGCTAAGGTTTAGCGACAGGTGAGTGACCTTAATATCAGAAGGGTTTGAGAAAGAGTGGTAGTCGACACCCGATGCAATGCGTGATGACGCCTCTGTGATTTCGGTGTTTGTTACTTCACTCTG
>Ga0209652_1004069_pt1 | contig 10388 bp, 10 predicted proteins | sample SaaInl74LU_5_DNA_FD_184641 | JGI IMG/M metagenome (GOLD analysis project Ga0209652, IMG submission 184641) | Marine microbial communities from expanding oxygen minimum zones in the Saanich Inlet - ESP_74LU_5_DNA (SPAdes) (version 2) | ecosystem: Environmental > Aquatic > Marine > Intertidal zone...
GCACGTTCACCCTGTCGTGCATAGCCGTCCCATTCGATCAGTAGCTGAATTTCCAGATCATGAATATACCGAGCCAACCCAATATGATCACCTCTGTATTTTTTCACATCATGAAAGTAATCCACAGTATCCATCACACGCTGACGCCAATCAACTCCACGCATCGTACCCTCGATAAAGTGTGGATGATCCGGCTGTCCAGTAGAAAAGATGTGAATTTCTACAATGTCTGGATCAAAGAAACGGAACATGTCATGGGAAAGATAGAGTACTGCTTTGGTGTTGAATCCACTTGCGACAAATCCAACCTTGATGGGTGCAGATGGTAATGGTGCTGATGAGCCCAATAACCCAAACTTCTTCATCGTTTCATACACCTCATTCTTCTTGACAAACTTGTCTCGCATTTCCAATACACTATATGGTAAATCACCAGGCAATTCCGGTATGTTCCTCTTTCCACCGCCACGCTGTTGTTTATGTTGTTCAAGTAGTATACCACGTTCCGCTCTAGCCCGCAATTCATCCAAACTTGCCATACTTTCCGAAGAATATCGTTTTAATATGACATCGTCATTGCTGAGTGGGTAACCTAGCATCATGTGCGGATGAACCGATGTTGCTCGATTCCACAGTATGTAGTCATTATCCGCTTTGAGATTGCTCATCCCAATCATTTTTCGAATCGACAATGTTCCTTCATCATCATCAATACCAATATCATCATCACTACCCGTCGTTGTTCTAAACTGTCTCACAGAACGATAAACCCCCACCTCCGCCCTCGTAACCCTCCTCACCACCTCCATATCCCTCTCAAACCCCGTCCCATTCACCCCCCACAAACACAAATGACACCTCAAGTACACCGCATTGGTACATGCCGCAGCCAATTGGGTATTGGATTTAATACAGGATAATTGAAAGAGTTGTTCGGCGTGTGGGAGATTGTTTGTGTTGAAGTATTGTGTGCCTAGGTTGTAGAGTTGTTCGGGGGTGGAGTTTTGGTACTTGGTTTGGGTGAGTAGTGGTAGTAGTGTATTGTTGATTGAGTCTTGGTTGTATTGATCGGAAATGTCATTCGCACTTTTCATTGTAGTGGTAGTATGATCATGATTACTGCTGCTATTCTTGTTGTTGTTTGTACCATCATAGTCACCATCATCATCCATTGAAACAGCAGTCGCCACATCCACCGCATCCCTAACCTCCTTAATCCACCCCAACGTAACCACATTATCCAAACTATAATTCGTCACAATCTCCTTCAATCTCACCGCACTTACATGTCCATCATCCTGTTCCAACGCCTGTTCTAAATATAAATCACCCATTTGATCTTGTCGACGGAGGTAACTCTCTGCGGCGACAAAGGTTATCCCGTCGACTAGTTTGTTGAGGTTGATGTAGCATTGTAGGAATGGTGTAAAGGCATCGTTGACTGAGTAGAGAGACGACGAAGAGGAGGAAGAGTGGAGTAGCACGGCCCGCCAGAAAAAGGTGGTGGCATCGGTATAGTGGCCTAGTTGGAGGAGACGTTGGCCTTCGAGGAGGTTGGCGTGGCCGTTGGTAATGTCGATTGATGATGATTGTGTGGCAGTGATGACTAGTAATGTGGACGATAGTAGGCAAATGAGCACGAGTTTGAAAAGAAGCTTCATTGTCATCGAAGGAGTATTTCTGACACGTCGCCGCTGTCGTTGTTGCTGACGTCTCTTGGTCATCATCTTGCTGTTCGTAATCGTCGTTTTATAATTACTGTGAGCAACACCACTGAACTCCGCTGTGCCTTGCGCAGTGTTCTTTTGCTCATATCTTGTGTCTATCGCCGCGGAACGGCAATAACATCATTGTCGTCGCGTCGCGGTTTTGATTTTGACATTTTGATCGAGGATTACATATTGGTACCAATTTGACTACCTATGAATTACCTTGAAATGGAGGTACTACCCTCACCCTACCTACAAAATAGTACGTGTCGCACTTGAGTTGAAGGCAAATCTTTGCAATCCAACCCTTCTTCTTTTCCATCATGGGCATCTTGAAGGACCTCCAACCACTCCTACACAATCCACACGAACCTCTACACACTAATATACAACAATGAAGTCTGCCATCCTCGCCACCCTCATCGGCTCCGCCGCCGCCTTTGCCCCCTCCGCCCAAACCGGCACCACCACCAACCTCAACTCCAACACCCGTCCCGACCTATGGACACCAACAACCTCCTACCAAAACGAAATCGGAGCCATTGCCCCCCTAGGATTTTTCGACCCCCTCGGTCTTGTCAAGGATGAAAGTCAAGAGAAATTCGATCACCTTAGAGAAGTAGAAATCCGTCATGGACGTTGTGCCATGCTCGCAGTTACCGGATGGTTAACTACCGCTGCCGGAGTTCGTCTCCCAGGTATGGAGGCGGCTCCCTTTGGTTTCAAGGCTCTTCTTATGGAAGGCCTCCCATCGGAAGTTCGTGGAACCATCCCACTAACCTTGATGACTGTATTCTGTCTCACCGTCTTCATGCAAGATTCTACCGGTGAAAACGCCTTCCCTGGTGATTACCGTAATGGACTTATTGACTTTGGATGGGATAAGCAAACTACCGAGTGGCAGAACCGAAAGCGTGCGATTGAGTTGAATAATGGACGTGCGGCACAGATGGGCATTTTGGGAATTATGATTCATGAGCAGCTTGGAAACTTGAATGATATTGGACTTCCTCAACCTTAGAGAGTTGCAGTGCATTATACGTTTTAGGTATATACACAGCATCATAACATTATAATGAATGTATAGTATACGATCATCATCTTCTTCTATAGTGCTAGAGTGTGTTGCTTTAGTTCGTTTGCTGCTATATTATCTTGTGAGATGCAGATCTAGAAAGAACATTTAACTATTTACCAAGGCTTTTCCTCGTGACTTGTCAAACTATACAATTCCACATTTTCAGCAATCCACTCATCATTTGTCAAGAAACTATCGACTTGGGTTGTATTCAAAGGCTCAATCTCGTGTCGTTTGGTTTCTTTGATACCAATGTATCCATACCATTCGTCGTCAAACGAGAAGAAGAGCTGCATTGGAGGGTACGGAAACTCACATGAAGACGGTAGGAGTGCATTGCTTGTTTCATTCCAGGAAAGACACATGTTGGATTGCCCCTCTCGTTCACTACCACGTATCCGTAACGGACGCTTCTGTATCAATGCATTTGCGTTGTGGCCCTTATATATATAGATAAAGGATGATTGACAACAATATGAGTCTTGTGAGATTGATTGATTGATTGATTGGATACACTTGTTCAACTCTTGACTTCTTACTCACCTGTTTGATCAGTCTATCCAACATGAGACAGCTCATCATTGGGACATGACTATTCGGAATCCGAGCCCAACCACTCATGTAAGCTGGCGCCGAGCACTGACATTCTGGAACTGACGGAGGGCGAAGAATCACAGCAGATGCGTGGACATATCGAACGTTTGCCCCTGCCGTGAGTAATTTCTTGCGCAGAATTTTCTCTGACCAACCTTCTGCATCATCCTTACACCATAAGTCTGGCTCAACCGTGATATCTTGTCGGGTCAAAACTTGTTCAACAACCGATTGATTTAAGGCGGGGCCACCCAAACACGCAACTTCTTTGCGAACCAGATTATGCAACGAAAAATACAATTTCGCAGCAGCAAGACTTGGGAGAAAAGCAAAGGTATCTGAAGCATCAGAGTAGTAAAGAGCATTTACCCAGATATCCCTTGTCTTGTTAAGACTGATGTCATCAAAGAAAGATTTTGTAGGGGCAGGCATAAGCCAAAGCATGTCTGGTCGACAGAATACAACGAAGTCAACATCTATTGATAGACGTTCGAAGTGCTTGAACGCGTAGGCTCTAGCAAACCACATGCTATACCGACGCGGATCTCCATATCGAATGACACGCAAACGATGTACTACCTCTGGATCGTCTATTTCGGATTCCATCAGATCCATGGCACGTTGTTCTTCTGCTGATCCAATTTCATATCGATCTACTTCATGCACTATCAAGAACCCATCAGGAAATATATCGTTATTCAGTGGATCAAAGAAGTCACTAGCCTCATCATTACTGTCAGCTACCAGAACTTTTCCACCCGGATCCTCTCCCTTGGAACCTGGACGATTATCTGCTCGTGAAAAGTGGATCACCAAATGAGCTATGCATGTTGGAGGGGCACAGATTGGGTAGATCAAATTCTTTAAGATGGAGTCTTGTGTCTGGCTCAATGTCCTAACCCCACCAACAAGAATGAAGACGCGATGCACGACGACATGGCTGAGAGTTATGCCTTGATTCCATTCACGGTAAATGCTTGGATTACTGAAGTGTTTGTCATCGAAATAGTCTTCTTCATTGAGACTCGACGAAGTATCAAATACCTCATATGAGAGCCAAGGATATCGATACGACCATTCTTTTGCAGCCAAGTCGGAAGATGAAGGATGCACTGACTGTTCGCCTCTCATAGGCGTAATCTCCTTCCAAACCACTCGACCATGATCTCCCATCACATCTTTTGCAGATCGAAGGATGCTCCCTAAATTGCGAGACATTCTATCATTCGGCCAAAATCCGGCATTGAACACCATGAGCGTTGGAGTTATTTCCAATTTGGCAACATACTCTTTGACAAGGTTATCCCAATCACATCCCATGTATCCCCATTTATAGCCAGTTGTATCATTTGCAGGCGATACCGTAGCATTCCGAATTTCGCTGGCTAAGAATCGACCATGGGCTTGATTATCTCCATAAGCTTGTATATAGGTAGCTGCCAATCCCTTGTATCCACCACCATTGCCACGATAGTAATATCGATTCTCAACCTCTTTCCCAAGAGACCACTCCTGTGACCTCCGGCAATCGCATGTCATATATCCTTGGAAATGTGCAGTCGAGCTTTGGAAAAATGAATACCACGAATCTGAAAGCTTTTCATTGATGAGACTTTTAGGAGCTGGTGAATGATAGTGTTGGTGATGCAACCACTCAAGATAAGCATACCGTAGGAGAGAGTCGCCAATAAATACAACATGCGGAAACGGTGTTGACAAGGAGGCAGTGGAGGATTCTAAATGATGAGCCGACTCAATTTCTTCATCTTCATCTGTTGTAGTTGTAGAATTTTTGCGCTTCAACATCAATAAAACCTCATCCTTATTGCGGCTCTTGCTCTTGGCCGCAGTTTGTGGTGCATGGAGATGATTTTGGTCGAGGTGCGGATTACTTATTTTTGGTTTAGAGAAATATTTGTTCCCAAAATAGAGTTGGACCGTAAGAAAAATAATAGCCAGTAGTAGCATAAGAGTCCAAATAATTGCCTTCATCTTATTGCATGTTGACTTGGATGATGCAGATCTGCTTCTGCTCAACCTCGATGACAACGCTCGTGTGTTATTTCTGTTGATTCTTCTATTCCTCGTGGTGGACAATCTTCCTTGCCGATGATCATCATATGATTCAGATTCAGGGAGCGGATCTGTGTCTATGCCGGAGGACCCTCCGCTGCCACTTCCACCCAATGACTTGGTGTTATTTCTCTTCATTCTTCTATTCATTGTTACTTGTATTTTTGCTTCTCTAATGGCCATCCAACGTAAGAATGCTTTCGGTGCATATCATGTAGCTCAAATGAAACTAAGATCTTGCTTAGGCTTCAGCTCTTTTGCTATGTCCTATGTATGTTGTGAAAAAAGTATTGCTTGGGTACGATACCCATGATGTCTACTACGTTGTATACTTGCGTGGGTTGAAGATGAAGAATGTTTACATCGCCGTATTGTACTGTCAAATCAAGCGAATCAAGAAAGTAGTATTGTATGTCGCATGCGTCGCGTCGTGTCTCGTTTAGAAAAGAAGTGTGTGAGGATGAGGTGGCAGGTGGATGCGACGCACTCGCTCTCTACGTTGAACTCTTCGTCCTCCGCTTGCGCTGGAATGAATCTCCACAACTCACGATTTGTGGCAGAGGCAGGCCCGGCAGCTGCCCCACGAAAATGCCGACTGCGCTGTGCGTTCCTCGCGAGTCAAGCGCGAGAAGAGCGCGAAGGAGGAACCCCCTCCATCTGGATTGCTCCGAAAACAGAACTACATTTAATCCGGGCAACATTGGCTCCCTTTACGGACATATTTTCCACATCTATACCCCTTTATCAGACTCTTTGGGTATTTCAAAAGTACCCGATATCAACATGTTTGGACTGAAACGGATATTTATCCTCACATCACGGGATTTCACGGGTGCCTTCTCTCTTCCATGATTTATTTCGGATGCAATCTTTGATTTGCTCTCTCTAAACCTGCACTTTACCTTGAAGCACCATCCAGTCCATCTGCTGCCGACATGCTGCCCTTGGCGTTTGACCACCTGCTCAACGACATTGAGCGCAAATCTTTGGCTCGTCAGAAGCATCGACGACCAACAACACCAATCCTCTACTTATCACCGGGGAAGAACAACGGACGAACCCATTGGCATAATATCACTGCAGACATCACTTCTGTGCAAAAAAGTATCTTGTTGCCTGGTGCCTAAAGAGCACCTCAGAAACACACACATCAAACTCCTTCCCCTTCAAGCTCACGGAACTGTAAAATCGTCGGTGAAGTGTATACTGCATACTGTTTATCTCTCTTCAACCTACAGCACATAATAATCACCACCATGACCGCCGTAGTTGATGCACTAGCACAATGGGATGCGTTGGCTCAACGCGAGGTCGCCGATGGCTACCGAGTCAAGCCCTCTGTTGCTACCTCCTCCGCCGCTTCGTTGGGGCTTAATCTGCCTCTGACAGGTTTGAATGCCACCACAGGCTGTCCGTTGGCATGGCGTGAAAAGATCGTCGAATGGTGTTATCAGGTAGTGGACCATTGGTGAGTATGGATACATCATCTGATGTGTGGATATGCCTCGAGTTGATGTATGATAATATCTTATCTTTATCCTTTTATTATCAATCTGACACACATCATGCTCTCTTCCATCCATCTTTTGCAATCATCAGTGAACTCGGCCGTGACGTCGTATCATACGCCATGTCCTACTTTGATCGCATCGTTCCACACTACGGCATCAATGATACACTCGTCCAGCTTGTCGCCATGACATGCCTCTATCTTGCAATTAAAGTGCACTGCTCAAAGAAGATTTCTGTTCAAAGTATGGTATCCCTATCCAGAGGATCCTTCCGAGATGATCAAGTTCTCAAGATGGAACGGATAGTCCTCCAGGGGTTAAATTGGTATTTGACCCCAGCCACTCCACACCTATTCTTGGAAATCTTCTTTGAAACATCCCAAGACAATGAAGCGATGAACGAAATCAAGGACTCGGCCAGTTATCTACTTGAACTTGCCGTCTGTGACAACTTCTTCATTACCAAAAAGGCATCTTCCATTTCCCGTGCGGCCATTCTGGCAGCCATGGATATTGTTGCACGTCCTCTTGAAGTGAATGTCCTGCTGGAAAATCTTCTTGTGGATGATGATCGGTGCGTGGTGGAGAAATGTTATACACGTCTGTTACAGATATATAACATGATCGTCAAGCAAGATGCTGATGGTGTTCCTCAAGAAGTAATTGCAGAGAGGGAGGTTTCACCTACGTCTGTATTCAGCGTGGCTTAATGATGCCAACCCTACAGAACCAAAAGATAGATTAAGAAGAGAAGAACGGGAATTCACAATGAAAACACGTTCTCACTGTAGACAAATGAAAAGAAATCCTCAGAGCTACTCCTTATGGTGATGTAAATATTGTATACTCCTGATGAAAGGCAATGTAAAGAGAGAAATTGAAGAGAAAGAATTAATTCTGAAGACGTAATAATAGCTGATAACAACTAATTGGTGTCAATATTGTCAACCCTTTTATATAGTTGCGAAGAGACGTTGTAGATGCTACTTATTGCTGCGCACAGTCTTACGGGTGTATTTATTGATATGAGTTGTTATTGAGGTACTTAGATTGACTGAAGGGCTCCACAACAAAGCAGGGTAAATAGATATCTCAAGTCTCAACAGATTGACACATCGACTGGATGACGTACATAACTTCGTGTAAAGATGATTAGCTGAAGAAACAATTAATAAAGCTGCAGTAAAGATGATTAGGTGCGATTGTTTAAGTCTATTATATTATATATGAGTCAGGCTAACAAGAAACAAGAGAGATGGTACATGCGACAAGATAACAAACATGTGAATAGTAACAGCGAGAAAGTCAAGTACAATCGATATCACTTAGGATAATTGTTCTTTGATGGAAAGGGTGGATTTTAGAAAATCCAGTTTTGGTAATGTTTGGGTGTGAAGCACTCTATCGAGGACCAGCAACTGTCGAAGCAATCATACTTTTGGAAGAGTAGGCACGATGGCTGGGTCTAAGAGTAGTTCACGAAGAAGTCAAAGACAGAATGCTTATTTCTTGGCAGTAGTCTTCTTCTTGGGGGCCTAAAGAAGTAATTGGTGATTGTAACAGAGTTAGATGAGGAAGACCAATGGATATGAAAAACAAAAGTAGCGGACGTCAACTCACCTTCTTCTTAGGAGCAGGCTTCTTCTTGGCGACGGGCTTCTTGGTGGCAGCAGGCTTTGCGGCGGGTGTCTTCTTCTTAGGTGCCGTCTTCTTCTTGGGGGCCTGAAATGGAAGGCAGTGTCAAATAATAATGTTAGTTATGGCATGAGAAAAATGACAAAGTTTAAATACAATACGGTACACTCACAGTCTTCTTCTTGGGTGCGGTCTTCTTCTTAGGAGCGGCCTTCTTCTTGGGCGCGGCCTTGGGCTTCTTAGGAGCAGCCTTCTTCTTCGCAGCAGTCTTGGCAGCCGCGCTAAGCTTGTAAGAAGCCTTGACCTTGACAAAGTCACCAGAGGCGACACCGTCCTTCAAGGCCTTCAAGAAGATTCCGTTGAGCCACTTCTTGTCGCCCATCTCAGCTTGCATGTGCTTCTTGATGGCAATGGAGGAGGATCCGGTGCGGTCCTTGAGCTCCGTGATGGCTTTGATGATTCCTGCTTTGTATGACATGGTTGGATAATGGTTGGGTTCTGTGGATATAAGAATGAAACGGCAATTTTTGAAAAATGACGGGGCGGCGGGGGGTTAGATGACATGAGGAGGGTGCATGAGAAGAAAGCAAAGCAGGCATGGGATCATATAGTGACAATGCGAGTGTAGGAGTGATCTCTAGAGGAGGCGTTGGTGAAGAGAGGGCCACGCCTTCATTGCAGCTGATGGGTCATCGTGGTCGGTCGAGTTGAGGTGCACCTTCAAAGCCGAGTGGAGCGTCTCGATCATCGTCCGGCTCGTCGGCGGCCCCAACACCGCTCCAACGACTCCATCCGTCAGCAGCACTCTCCTCCCTCTCTCCATGGCGATGATTGTCCACGTGTTGATCCATCCAAGGCTCCCGGCCGATGACAACGGCGACGATGAGTTGTTTTCCACTTACACTTTTTTTTGTGAAAAATGAGATCAACATTTTGAATGTACATCCTGATTTCTACGTAGAAACATACCAGAGTTTCTACGTAATTCCTACGCGCCCATTTTTTGAAGTTGGGCTTGGCGCATTCAGTCGAGGTTCAAAGTGTTGTGTGGCTGGTTTATTCTTGCTTGCGTTGATAGAGGATCATACAGTAGCAGTATATTCATAGTAGGAGGCTTTTGCGACGAAGGTCGTAATTGAGGACAATCTATCCTCTAGCACATAAGTATCAACAGCAACTCTCTCCAGTCTTACACCCAGCAAAGTAGACTGATATCTAAGTTAAGATACAAAGCTCTTTCAATTGAATTTAGGTTTCTTCGTGTAGTCAGTAGCTTACTGAAGTAGTTAGAATCTATATTCTTCAATTCTCTCTTCTGCATCTGTGCGTTTGGAAGTCTGTTCGATGATCTCATTCTATTCCTGCATCCTCTATCTCTGCGCATTTGGCTTGTGCATGGTTCAGTACCTAAGGAACAACAGATGTGGAAGTACATCCAGATTGGTGATAAAACTGATATCTTATTGTATTGCTATGCTCACTATCATGCCCGAAATAAGTAAAAGGAGTTAGGTTGATAACACCTAATATCTCATATCTCATCTAATTCGGAAGTCGATCATACTTCTTTGAGCCCTATGTTCTCTTTACCTTTGCAGCCAATTTTGATACACAAGAAATGCAAACAAGTCGACCAATAAAGTTTGAGGCAAATATTGAAAGACATCATTGCCTAAGTTATCTCGACGGGAAGAGTCATTAGTCCAGCACTGCCTTACCTAGATACTACAATACCCACTCGCGCTGCTTTCTTGCTCTGAAGCATCTTTGAACCTTTTAACGTAGGAA
>Ga0209652_1004070_pt1 | contig 10388 bp, 4 predicted proteins | sample SaaInl74LU_5_DNA_FD_184641 | JGI IMG/M metagenome (GOLD analysis project Ga0209652, IMG submission 184641) | Marine microbial communities from expanding oxygen minimum zones in the Saanich Inlet - ESP_74LU_5_DNA (SPAdes) (version 2) | ecosystem: Environmental > Aquatic > Marine > Intertidal zone ...
CGCGTGCGCTCGCGAAACTTACCCGCGAGTAGATTTCGTATCGCTGGCCACTCTGATCGGTCCCACTGGTCGGGAAGGGTTTCAATCTGAAGTTGAACGACATTGAGCAGCGAACGCCAGAACTGTGGTTCGATTGCGCCGACAGCGACGTACTTGCCATCAGCGGTTTCATAGGTGCCATAAAAGGGCGCGCCACCATCTACCGAGTTACTCTTTCTTTCCGGAGACCATGTGCCCATTTGTGTAAATGACTGAAACATCGACATGAGGTGAGACACCCCATCAATCATCGCGCAGTCAATCACTTGTCCGCACCCGGATTGCCGGGCCTCTAACACTGCCGCGAGAATCCCGAAGGCCAGATACATACCACCACCCCCAAGGTCTGCGACGAGATTGAGTGGCGGCGGCGGGGGAAGGTCCGGGTCGCCAATTGCCGCTAGGGCACCGGTCAGGGCCAGGTAGTTAATATCGTGACCGGCCTCTTTTGCCATGGGCCCGGTTTGCCCCCAGCCGGTCATACGACCGTAGATGAGTTTTGGGTTACGCGACAGGCACTCTTCGGGACCGAGCCCAAGTTTCTCCACAACACCGGGTCGGTATCCTTCGATGAATACATCGGCGCTGTCGATCAGCGCGAGCGCGGTGCTGTGGCCCTCTGAGGACTTCAGATCGAGTGCAATCGATCGTTTTCCACGGTTGTACATGTCGAACACTCTGGGTGTATCAGAGGGCTGCGTAAGATGCGCTGGCCGATCGACGATCACCACATCCGCGCCGAAGTCGACGAGTAGGCTCCCGGCAAATGGTCCCGGACCTTGGGCCGCGAGTTCTAGAACTTTCAATCCGGCTAATGGGCCTTTTTTTGGCATATCGTTCGTCTCTGTTCTTGGATACTTTTATTGGTACGCTATCTTACCACTTGACAGTTAGTTAAATAGTTTTAAAGTGTGTCTTAGTACCGTACACATATGTATTAAAACGGTCGCGTATATAAATATAACTTTAACTGTAAGCCAAACAGCTATGGGGTTGTTCTATGAATAAAGTTCCAGCCATTGGACCGAAGATGGCGCGTAATGCAATCTACGCAGCATTAATCGTGGCCACTACGCCATTGACAGCGCATGCTGTCCTTGAGGAAGTGATTGTTACCGCGCAAAAGCGCGCCCAGAGCGCGAATGATGTTGGTATGTCCATTTCAGCTTTCTCGGGCGAAGAACTCGGGGAGAAGCGTCTGTACTCACTGGAAGAAATTTCCATGGTAGTGCCGGGCTTGGAGGTGGTTACTAGCCAGCAGAACACGCCGATCATCACATTGCGCGGTGTTGGCTTTAACGAGTCTTCATTGGGTGTTTATCCCGCTGTAAGTATGTATGTGGATGAAGTTCCGCTGGTATACCCCGCACTCGCGGCGCATAGCTCATATGACCTTGAGCGTATTGAGGTTCTCAAGGGGCCTCAAGGTGTACTCTTTGGGCAGAACTCAACTGGTGGTGCCATCAACTTCATCGCGGCTAAACCAACTGATGAATTTGCTGCTGGCGGCGATGTGAGCTTTGGTCGTTTCAATAGTACAGAGATCAACGCGTTTGTTAGCGGCCCGCTTTCTGACAATGTTGGTGCCCGTTTGTCGGTGCAACATTATCAGGCCGATGAATGGCAGATCAGCAACACTCGCCCTGGCGATGAAAACGGTGAGCAGGATTACACTGCCGCGCGTTTGATCATGGAGTTTGAGCCAAGCGATACCAGTAAAATTTCGGTTAACTTTAATGGCTGGACTGATAAATCGGACCCTATGGCATTCCAGTTTGTTGCCGCGAGCCCTAAGCGATTTGACCTAGCACCCGACAAAGCTGCTGAAGTCGTCGCAGTTCCTTTTACCAAAGAAGATGCCCGATATGCAGATTGGTCTCCTGACTTCGAACCTAAAGCGGATCGCGAGTTCTTCCAGGGTTCGGTGCGCGGCGACTTTGAGCTCTCAGAGACAAAAACTTTAACCGCTTTGGTGTCTTACAGCGATTATTCGCAAGATAACGTTCATGACGGTGACGGCATGGATGCAATTGCAGCAGACTTTGAGCACAACAAAGGAGAAGTCGACTCGACTTTTGCTGAGATTCGCCTTGCTCACTCCGAAGACAACGTGAGCTGGGTGGTTGGTGTTAACTACGAGGACAGCTCGACCTTTGAAGATCAGCTGCTGCGCTACGTCAATAACACCTCCCACCGAGCGTCGGCGGTGTTCATCAATGGTAGTGGATCATTGACTGAGCAAGATATTGAGTCTTACGCAGTGTTCGGTAACGTCGACTATAACTTGAGCGAAAAGCTGGTACTGAAGTTGGGTGCTCGCTACACCGAAACTACCATCGACGCAGAGCTTTGCGGTTACGCGCCTGCGAACTTGCCTAACGTGCCAAATACGTCCGGCGACACCAACAGTAACGTAGCATTTTTGTTCACCATCTTGGGTTCTCGCAGCACTCGACCATTCGAGCCTCTCGGTCAAGGCGACTGTTTCACGCTTGATGGGTTGGCCGGCGCAGGTGGTACTAAAACAGAAGCTGCAGGTATTCCCGGTAAGCCATTTATCGATACACTGAAAGAAGATAATGCTTCTTGGCGTGTAGGCTTGGATTATGAAGTCAGCGATGATGTGTTGGTCTACGGTAACGTTTCACAAGGTTATAAGGCGGGTAGCTATCCAACCTTGAGTGCGGCGACTATTAACGAGTTATTCCCCGTCACTCAAGAATCTGTGCTTGCCTATGAGGCCGGTTTTAAAGCCGCACTAGCTGCCAACACAGTTCAGCTGAACGGTGCTGTGTTCTACTACGATTACGAAGATAAGCAGGTTCGCGGTAAGTTCCCCGATCCAATCTTTGGCCCACTCGATCGCTTGATCAATGTGCCTTCGTCCACGATTTTTGGTGCTGAATTCGATGTGGTTGCACAGCTGAGTGATAACTTCACTCTAACTGCAGCAGTTACTTACCTCGATTCCGAAATTGACGAATACATCGGTTTCAGCGTTCTGGGTGTAAACCCCTCAGATCCCGCAAATAATGCCGCGCCGGAAGATCTTTCTGGCAACTCATTGCCATTCACACCAGAGCTGAGCTACAGGCTCGGACTGGACTACACGCTGCCAATGAATGGCGGCGGTGAGTTCTTTGCCGGCTTGAGTGCGTCTGGTCAAAGTGAATCCGATGCAGTGTTTAACGGTGATGATATTCAATTGCCGGCGGATCGCATTGCGGCGGGAACTGCTAAGTCGATCGAAACGAATTACTTCTCTATTGATAGTTACTGGGTTGCAGATGCGCGCGTTGGCTACCGTTTCCCGGGTGAGAAGTGGACGGTTATGGCGTGGGGTAAAAACATTACAGACGAGTACTATTACACCTCTGTATTGGCGGCCTCAGAGAACGGCGCACGGGTATCGGGCAGACCGCGTACGTACGGCCTCTCGATCGCCTATGAGTACTAATCGAAACGTTTAGGTAGAGAACCCACCAAAGCGAGAGCTAAGCACTCTCGCTTTGGTGTTTATAGACTACTTAAAAATAACTGGTGTGTCTGAGGTGCTGTAAGAAGGCCTCAATCGAACGAGAGAACGGGTTTGATGGCTTTGCCTGCTAACTGATCCTCAATCGCTGTATTGATAGCCTCAAAGTCGTAAGTTGTAATCAGCTTGTCCAGCGGCAACTTTCCCTCTTCATACCAAGCATAGAGTTCTGGAATGAATTCATCGGGCAGAGTATCGCCCTCGATGACACCTTTCAGCGTCACCCCGTTTGCCAAGAAGCCTAGAATAGACAACGGCAGAACTGACTCTGGATTATGGGGCACGCCTAGCATGACTACCTGACCGTGTCGGGCGACTGCCGCGAGCACGTCTTCGAGTACTTTAACGACTGCAGATGTATCGACCGCATAGTCCACGCCCCGCGGCACGATAGCGCGAATCGCTTCAACCGTATCATCGCCAGACATTGGGTCGATGACATGGGTCGCACCGAGTTCTAACGCAAGTTCGCGACGCTCTTTTACCGGCTCCACTACGATAATGGGATGACACCCCGCGATCTTACCGCCCATAACTGCACTCATGCCCACGGTGCCTGCGCCAAAAACGGCCAAAGCCCTCCCGGGTTGTGCATTCAGTGAGCGCAACACTGCGCCCGCGCCAGTCTGGATGCCGCAGCCTAGTGGGGCGGCCATGGTCAGGTCGGTATCGGCCTTCATTTTGACCGCATTAAGCTCGTTAGAGAGTGCGTAGGTTGCGAAGGATGACTGCCCAAAAAAGTGAGCACTGAGATTTTCACTCTCTCGGCAAATGGTCGCGCTACCGTCAGGGCGAACACCGGCGTACATGAGCTCCATACCATTTTCACAGTAGGAGATCTCCTCGCGCTCACAATTGACGCAGTGGCCGCAATACGGCACGGTCAGCACTACTTTGTCTCCTGGTTTAAGCCGGGTGACAGCACTCCCTACTTTTTCTACGATCCCCGCACCCTCGTGGCCGAGCACAGCCGGCAGCGCAAAGGGGAGAGCTTGATCGCGCGCGGCGATGTCGCTGTGGCAAATACCAACAGCAACCATTTTGACCAATACTTCATGATCCTGTGGTTCAGCTAGCTCCACAGACTCAATTGAGAGTGGCTTGCACGGCTCACGTGCAACTGCAGCAGAAATTTGCATAGTGTTCTCCAATAATGAGTCTAAGTAGTAAACCTGAAAAATCAGTCGCCGAGGAGCGCTGTGATTGTCTTGGTTTCCATATAATTGAGCAGACCTTCCAAGCCAACCTCTCGGCCCCAACCAGACTCTTTAAAGCCGCCAAACGGTGCAGATGGATCATTCATACCGTGGGTGTTGATCCAGACGATACCCGCCTCAAGTTCACGAGCGATAAGATGCGCACGCGACAGGTCGCGCGTATATATATTTGCTGCAAGGCCGTATCGAGTATCGTTGGCTTGTTTCACAACTTCGTTGATGTCGCTAAAGGGTTGTGCAACCAATACCGGCCCGAAGATTTCTTCGCGTGCAATAGAAGCGTCGCGGTTCACATTGGCAAATACGGTGGGTTCTACGAAGTAGCCATGTTCTAAGCCTCGTCCGCCACCGGTGATGATTTCAGCGCCAGAGGATCGGCCTTGTTCAATGTAATCGAGTACTCGGTGCTGCTGCTTCTGGGATACCAATGGGCCGAGCATTGCTTCGGGGTCCCGACCGTGGCTTAGCTTGAAGCTCTGTGCAACCTGTACAACGCCATCCATCACCTTGTCGAAAATACTCTCGTGGACATACAAGCGTGACGCAGCCAAACACACTTGGCCAGAGTTGAAAAAGATTGCCAAAGCGGCGCCAATGCTCGCTTGCTCGATGTCAGCATCTTCACAAATGATAGAAGGCGACTTGCCACCAAGTTCCAAGGTGACGCGCTTCAAGTCATCGGCGCAGGTGCGAACAATATGTTTGCCCACAGCGGTGGAGCCTGTGAACGCGATTTTGTTTACTCCCGGGTGCTCAATCAGTGCCTGACCGGCCTCTGTGCCGTAACCCGTTACAACGTTGAGTACGCCTGGTGGCAATCCTGCCTCTAGAGCGAGCTCTGCGATACGTAGCGCCGTTAATGGGGTGAGCTCTGAGGGTTTGAGTACCATGGTGCAGCCCGCTGCAAGCGCTGGTGCAATTTTCCAGGCTGCCATTGCGAGCGGGTAGTTCCACGGCACAATAGCGCCAACAACGCCCACGGGCTGTTGAATCGTGTAAGAGTGATACTGACGGCCGTCGCCAGAGATCGGGTTAACTTGCCCGCCGACCTTTGATGTCCATCCTGCCATGTATCTAAAGATGTCTACTGCGGCTGGAACGTCGACTGCGAGTGCTTGTGAAACGGGCTTGCCGTTGTCAAAGCTCTCAAGCAGAGCGAGTTCTTCGGCGTGCTCTTCAAGCTTCTGCGCAATTTTTTCGATTAACTTTGCGCGGTCCAGCGGCCGCATTCGGCTCCACGTTGGATCGATAAAAGCCTTTCGTGCGGCGGCAACAGCGGTATCAATGTCTGCCGCTTCACCGGCGGCAACGCGTGCAAAGGTTTGACCGTTGGCGGGATCTTCCACATCAATAGTTTGGCCCGACGCCGCATCAACCCAATTTTCCCCGATCAACATTTTGCCGCTGGGGATATGAATCGAGTTGTAGTCATGAGGGGCGTCACTGGCCGCTTTAATGAATTCTGATTGTGTCATGTTTAGATTCCTTGAGTAAATAGGGTTCAGTCTTTGGTCTTTGAGCTAGTGAGACTGTTTGAAACAAAAATATATCGACATGCTTGTGTGAAAATAAAAAAAGGCTCTCCAAATATGAAATCTTCGGAGAGCCTTAAAAATGAGCAAGCGTGTTAGCTGCTCAGCGTCAATTACCGCTTAGTAGTCGTAGCTCACCATCACGCCCCAAGTGCGAGGGCGGCCAGCAAAACGACCTGCGCTATCAAATGATGGAATAACTGTGGTCCAGTAGTACTCATCTGTCAGGTTTTTACCAAAGAGCATCACTTTCCATTTGTCGTCCGCAGTGATGTAACCAAGGCGTGCGTCAAGTGTGGCGAAGCTGTCGATCACGAAAGGCTTGTCGACTAGTCCGCGCCAAGAGGCAATGGCAGCTTCAGGGCTGATGCCATTGTTAGCTGCAGACTCAGTGATTGAGAGGCGTTCGCCTGATAATACTGCATCCGATTCAGACTGGCCCGCGTAGGTTGCACCCATGAAGAGTTCGCCGCCTGAGCTCAACGTCATGCGGTAGTCTGCGTTCAATGAGTAGGTGAGTTCTGGGGTGAAGGGGATCGAATCACCGCTAAAATCATCAATAATACCGTAGGCATTCGAACCCGAATGACGCTTGATCTCTGAGTCGAGGTAGGTCACCGCCGCCGACAGTGTCAGGCCGTCGACAGGGCTCGCTGCCACCTCAATTTCCGCACCAAAAATATCGGATTCTGGAACGTTAAACAGCTTGTCGAGGGCGCCGAAGATTGGGTCGAGCAGCTTGCCGCGGACCTGCTTGTCTTCGTAATCGCTATAGAACACCGCACCATTGAACTGGACCCGGCCATCTGCCATTGATGATTTGATACCCAGTTCATAGGCGAGTACTGATTCTTGTGTGACTGGCTCATAGCCGTCCCAGGTCGCTACGGAGAGAGCGGGGTAACTACCGGCTTTGTAACCTTGTGAAACGTTGGCATAAACCAGTGAGTCTTCACTCAAGTGGTAATCGACACCGACCTTCCAAGACACGTTATCTTCGCTAAGCGAGTTGGTGTAAAGCTCTCCGCCTACGAGTCGATCGTTCAGAGTGAAGCAATCGGGATAGCCACCAATCCAGTACATTTCTGCCGGATTGAACAGGCCACCAAGGTAGTTGAAGAGATCTGCCACACGGCCATCGCCAGCAGCGTAACCGCATTCTGACGCATCGATGGTGGTGTCAGTGTAGCGAGCGCCTGCACGAAGCGTGAACGCTTCGTTTACATCATATTCAGTGTTGAAGAAGAACGCATACGATTCAATCTGCTGACCGAGCTCATAACCACTGTTGTTGATGAAAAGGTTAGCGGCGTAGTTGGTGTTATCCCAGTAGCGAAGATTCTGGTTTTCCAGAGTTTCGCTATCTTCGTAGTTGGCACCAACTATCCAGCGAAGCTGATTTTCAGCCGAGTTACCTAAACGTATTTCTGCACTGAGTGTGTCGATACTACCAGTATGCTTGTCGAGCTCGGCGGTAACTAGGTTCATGCCGTCGCCGTCGGTACGCTGATTTTGGTCGTATTCAGCATAACTGACCAGTGTCGTGAGTGTTAGGTCATCATTTAGGTCAAAGTCTCCACGTAGCGAGGCCTGAAACATCTCGCGATCTCCCTTGGGCGAGTACGCCCCCGAGCAATCATCGACGAGAGGGTAAGGATCAATCCCCTCCACGCCGATCCAAGCGTAGTCGAAGCCACCTGGAGAAGGGTTTGATAGGCAATTGTCAGTTGACCAATCTGCGGCTTCGGGATTCTGAGGCGAGTAAGCAACATTAGCATGTTGCGGACCTGCAGCAACTGGCACCCCAGGCGTGACCGCAATGAGCTGTTGAGCTAGAGGATCAGATTCATCTTGCCACATGTTCAAGTTCAAGCTGATGGTCGTTGAATCACTGGGTGTGAAATCCATCAAAAAACGTGCAGCAAAGTAATCTTCTTCGCCGTTTTCGTCGCCTGCGCGAGTATTGCTCTCCTGCCAGCCATCTGCGGTTACACCGTTGACAGCCACACGTGCCCGTACGGTGTCGCTCAAAGGACCGCTAACATAGCCGTTGAACTCGGTGCGAGAGAAGCTGCCGTAGCTGACGTCAGCGCCAGCGGCAAACTCGTCAGTCGGCTTCGCTGCGATGAAGTTGATCGCGCCACCGGTTGAGTTCTGCCCAAACAGTGTGCCCTGAGGACCTTTCAATACTTCCACGCGCTCCAAGTCGAACGCTACACGAGAAGCCAGTGCCGGGAAGGGTAATGGTGCCTGGTCAATGTAAAGGCTTACCGCTGGATAAACACCTAAAGAGGACTCGTTGAAACCGACGCCGCGGAGCGTGAGGATTGGTGTGTTGGTAGTACTAGGGGTAAAGGTTAGACCGGGTACTGACACAGCGAAGTCTTCGAGGCTAGAAAGACCGCGATCCTCGATGGTCTGCTCGGAGAGAACAGATACGGTCATACCAACTTCATTCAAGCTTTCGCTACGTTTGTTAGCCGTAACAATGACTTCCTCAAGCTGTGAAAATGCGGGAGCACTTTGAAGTGCCAGCGAGACTGCAGCAGCCAGTCCGGCAACTCGTAGATTGTGGTGTTGCATGAATAGATCCTCTTTATTTTATTTAAGACGGGGCTTGCCAAACAAAAATCGCATGTTGCGTTCCTACTCCCCAGTAGGTGTTGCAAAGGCCTGCCGAAAATTGGCCGACCCGATGCGGTTTCTTGTTGTTATGCCCCCTATGTCGCAATTCAACAGGAGTATATAGTACCTGTCAACATTATTCGTATGCGTACCTTAATGATAGTCAATGACATCTAGGTGCAAAATATCTTGGTTTAAACGGAAAAGTTTTCAGCCAATTCTTTGAGTTTGAACTTTTGGACCTTTCCGGTGGGTGTTGTCGGGAGCGAATCGAGTACCTCGAGCTTCTCAGGCCAATACTGTCTGGCCATGTGTGCAGCCTGGAGGTGGCTTGTCATATCTTCATGGGTAAACGTTTGGCCGGGCTTAGTTGCCACAAAAGCGGCGGCCCTTTCCCCTAAGCGCTCATCTGGAAACCCGACGACGGCAACGGTTGCAATAGCTGGGTGGCGCATTAGCTCATTCTCGACTTCGGCGACCGGAATATTCTCGCCGCCTCTGATGATAATGTCCTTATTCCTGCCTGCTACACGGACATAGCCCTCGTCATCCATGATGCCGAGATCGCCGGTATCGAACCACCCGTTTTCGTCAGTATCGTTGAGTTCGGGGTGTTTCAAATAGCCTGCAAACAACCCCGGCCCTCTCGACTGAATTCGGCCGCGAACGCCTGAGGAGACCGGGGCTCCCTCGTCGTCGACGATGCGGATTTCCCAACCTTTGGCCGCTCGCCCGTCCGAGACGGCCGATTTTTCGGTCGCACGAGCCGGTTCGGTAAGGGTAGCGCCGGGAATTTCCGTCGCACCATAAGACGAGGTGACGCCAAGATTCATGAGGTCACGGGCCTTTTCAATTTGTACGGGCGGAATTGGTGCGCCAGCACACAGGAAGCGGCTGAGTTTTGGCGGGGGCGCGTAGCCCTGTTCGACGAGCTGAATCATGTCGGCCAAAAACGGAGTGGAGCCCACGGTGTAGGTGATGTTTTCTTTGACGGCCAGTTCCATCGCGCGTTTGGGCTCCCAAACATCGACGTAAACCATTGTCCCGCCCAAACGCACTGGGAACAGTGAGAGCATCAAATACCCCGACATATGACCGACGGGTGAGCCGGTTAGCGCCACGGTTTCGCTCCCGATGTCCAACCGCTCGCGCAGACATTCCATTGCAGCCATCAATGTGTTCGAGGTGTGCATCACGCCTTTCGGATTCCCAGTCGTTCCAGAGGTGAACTTCACACATTGCACATCTTGTGGGGCGAGTGGTTCGGGGGTATACGATGCACCGGCGTTCGCTAGGGCACGGCCCCGCTCGAAGAGTGCGTCAAAGCCGTCTTCACCCTCGCCATCGACAACCACTACGTGTTCAAGATTGGGTAGATTGCCCCGAATGCGGGTGAGCATTTCAGGGTAATCGAAATTTCTAAACGTCTTGGGGATAACG
>Ga0209652_1004072_pt1 | contig 10386 bp, 7 predicted proteins | sample SaaInl74LU_5_DNA_FD_184641 | JGI IMG/M metagenome (GOLD analysis project Ga0209652, IMG submission 184641) | Marine microbial communities from expanding oxygen minimum zones in the Saanich Inlet - ESP_74LU_5_DNA (SPAdes) (version 2) | ecosystem: Environmental > Aquatic > Marine > Intertidal zone ...
CCAAAAAACCATGGCGGCCGCCGGTCGTACCGGGGTGAATGGCATGTCCCTTGGGGTGCGTGGCCGGTTCCGGAATTTGGACTTCAGCCTCGCGCGAAGCGTGTACCATTTTGCCGGTTCGTCCACGCATTTGGGCTTGGTCTTGCAACTGCCCAAATCACGCGCCAATTCCCCCTCCGTCACCCCCTGATTTTCAGCGGGAGCATCCTATCTTCGACGCATGGGGAGAAGCCGAATCAACATCGCCATTGACGGCCATTCAAGTGCTGGCAAAAGCACCATGGCCAAGTCGTTGGCCAAGGAGTTGAACTACGTCTACGTCGACACCGGAGCCATGTACCGTGCTGCCACCCTGCACGCGATGCGGGAACGGAGCGTGGTGGACACCACGGTGAACGAAGTGGGCCTGCGGGCGGGGCTGGACCGGATGTTTTTGGCCTTCCGCTACAACCCCCAAACCGAACAGTCCGAAATCCACCTCAACGGCGTCAACGTCGAAAAGGAAATTCGGACCATGGAAGTGGCGTCCAAAGTGAGCCTCGTGGCGCGGGTGCCGGAAGTGCGCACCAAGTTGGTGGCCATCCAGCAACGCATGGCCGAAGCCGGCGGTGTGGTGATGGACGGCCGAGACATTGGTACGGTGGTGCTTCCCCAGGCAGAACTGAAGATTTTCATGACCGCGGATCCGGAAACACGTGCGTACAGACGCCTGCGCGAATTGCAACAAAGCGGCAAAAGCGTCAGCTACGACGAGGTGCTCGACAACGTGTTGGAGCGCGACCGCATCGACTCGGAACGCGCCGTGGCGCCGCTCCGCCAAGCCGACGATGCAGTGGTGATGGACAACAGCGAATTGACCGTCGAGGAACAGTTCAATTTCCTCGTGACGTTGGCTCGAACCCGCATGGAGGAGCTCGGTTGATGCTGCGCGCCCTGTACACCGCAGTTGCGCTTTTGGCCGTGGCGGGATGCCACCGAGCGCAAGTCAACCCCGTTGAAGCTCCCCTTCGCCCCGCGTTTCTCGCCGAGGACAGCTTGGCCGTCGACAGCGTGCTCCAAACCCTGACCATGGAGCAGCGCGTGGCCCAACTCCTGATGGTCCCGATTTACGCCCGAACCGACACCGCGGGCTGGGCTGAAGCCGAGCGCTGGACCCGAGACCTGGGTTTGGGCGGCGTGATTTGCATGCAAGGCGGACCGGAGCACCAACGCATTCGCTTGAATCGACTTCAAGCGCTCGCGGAAGTCCCGCTTATGGTGGCCTCAGACGCCGAGTGGGGCCTGGGGATGCGCCTGGACAGCACCCGCTCGTTCCCGCGCGCCATGACGCTCGGTGCCACACGGAATCCCACGCTGGTGAGGATGTTTGGTCAGGTGGTTGGCCAAAGCCTTCGCGCGACGGGGGTCCACGTCAACTTCGCCCCGGTGGTGGACGTGAATTCCAACCCCATCAACCCTGTGATCGGAAGCCGGAGCTTTGGGGAGGACGTTGAGTGGGTCGGCGTTTTGGGGCAAGCCTACGCCGACGGTTTGCAAGACGTTCACGTTTTGGCGACGGCCAAACACTTCCCTGGCCACGGCGACAGCGACAGCGACTCGCACGCCACGCTGCCGACCATCAGCCACGACCGCACGCGTCTCGACTCTGTGGAACTCGCACCGTTCCGCCACACTTTTGATCGCGGCATGGGTGCCGTGATGGTCGCCCACCTTGACGTGCCGGGACTGGACAGCGCGGAAGCGCAACCTTCCACCCTTTCCCCCCTCATCGTGGACTCGCTGCTGCGGGGCGAGCTCGGATTCGAAGGACTTGTGTTCACTGACGCCATGAGCATGAAGGGCTTTGCCGACTTCGTGGGGGAGCGTCCGCGCATCAGGGATGCCCTGCTCGCCGGAAACGACGTGCTTTTGTTTCCCGGCGATCCGGAAGCGGCGATCGCCGAGGCCATGGAGGCGTTGACGGACGGCAGTTTGGATTCCGCCGCCGTGACGGAAAAATGTCGCCGTGTGCTGCTCGCGAAGATGTGGTGCCATTCGGAAGAACCCCTCCCAGTCGCAGGTACGCCTTGGGAACCGGACCACGCCGACGTCATTCACCGCGAACTCCTCGCGCAGAGCTTGACCGTCCTTCCTGGAGTTGACTCGGCGACCACCGCCCCCTACCTCGGCCACTCGGGCCATCTCGTGATGCTCGACCTTGCCAACCACGAGGCCTCTTGTGCTCCGCTCGAGGCCCAGCTTCGTGCACACCTCGGATCGGGATGGACGGTGGAGCGCCACGTGTTGGGCAAAGACGCGAGCGGCATGGGACGGGACGCCGTGCAAACCGCCCTCGCAAATGACGACCACGTGCTGATCACGGCCACGGAAATGAGCCACCGCCCTTCGCGCAACTTTGGGTTGCAACGGGACGGAGTGGCTGTTTTAGGGAAAGCCCTCGAAGCTGCTCGCGTGGACGCCCACAAAGTGAACGTCGTATGGATGGGAAACCCCTACGCCCTTCGTGACTTCATGCCGCTGCGCGAACGTGCCTCCACGCTCATGGTGGCCTACCAAGACGATGCCCGCACCAGCGAAGCCGTGGCCGACGCCTTGGCAGGAGTCGCCCCTGCGGGTGGCGTTTTGCCGGTTTCTCCTGTAGAAGCCATTTGGGCCGCGGGCGACGGGCTCAAATGGGAAGGCCACCAGCGACTTGGACGTCCTGTGGAAGGGCGACTCGGTTTTTGGCAAGGCCCTTCTGGCCAAGTAGACAGCCTTTTGAATGTGGCCTTGAAGGAAGAGGCGTTGCCGGGCGCGCGCGTGGTGGTGGCGCATCACGGCCAAATCGTTCTCGACAAGGCTTTCGGGACCTTGGACGGCACGCACCCTGTCACGCCTGAATCCGTGTACGATTTGGCGTCCATCACCAAGGTGGCCGTCACTGGCAACGTCCTGATGCACCTCGCGTCACAAGAGAATTTGGACATCGACGCGTCCATGGCTCGGCTTCTTCCAGAATTGAGCGACCACCCGCTCGGCACGCGCACGCCTCGGGAGTTGTTGACGCACCAAGCGGGGCTCGAATCGTGGATTCCGTTCTACGTGTCCGCGCTGGCCGACAGCTCTGGAGTCTTTGGGACCGAACCCACCGATGGTTGCGGCATTGAGGTGACTCCGTCGATGTTCCTCGAGGACTCGTACACGGACTCGGTGTGGTCCATGATTCTCAATGCGGAATTGGACCCCGCAGGCAAATACCGGTACAGCGACCTCGGCTTTTACATGTGGATGCGCATGTTCAAGCAGCGCGGCCTGAACGTGGCGGATTGGGTGGATCGCGAACTCGCCAAACCTTTGGGGTGGTCGAGCTTTGGATTCAACCCGCTCGGACGAGGAATCGACACCGACCTCATTGCCCCCACTGAATTGGACGAAGCGTTCAGGAAGTGCGTGGTGCACGGAACGGTGCACGACCCCGGCGCAGCCATGCAAGGCGGCGTGGGGTGCCATGCAGGCCTGTTTTCCGACGCCTACGACTTGACCGAGCTCGGCGAAGCTTGGCTGCGAGGCGGAAAGCTCCGTGGTGTGCAAGTGGCGCCCGCAGACGTGCTCGCGCAGTGGACGCAGCGCGGCTTCCCGGAAGGAGACAACCGACGCGGCATCGTGTTTGACAAGCCAGCCCTCGACCCCGATTCCGGCCCCACGTGCGACCTCGCCTCTTGGGAAAGCTTTGGGCACACTGGGTTTACGGGCACGTTGTTGTGGGTGGACCCGGCCTACGATTTGGTCTACGTGTTCTTGAGCAACCGGACCTACCCCGACGCGAGCAACACGCGGTTGCTGCGGCTTGACACGCGGACAGAGATCCAGAGGGTGGTCTTGGAACATCTGGGCGCTTCAAGCCGTTTTCCTGAAGACTCATGAGCCCTTCCTCTTCCCAGCTTCGCATTGGCATTGTCTGCTACCCCACGTTTGGGGGTAGCGGCGTGGTGGCGACGGAATTGGGAAAGGCTCTTGCTGTGCAAGGACACGAGGTTCACTTCATCACCTACAACTTGCCTGTGCGTTTGGGCTCCTTCCATCCGCGCGTCTTCTACCACGAGGTGGAGGTGAGCAAGTACCCGCTGTTCGAATACCCCCCGTATGAACTGGTGCTGACGAGCAAGATGGTCGAGGTGGCCCAAACCCACAACCTCAACCTCCTCCACGTTCACTACGCCATTCCACACGCAAGCGCCGCGGTCAACGCCAAGCAAATTTTGGCAGAGGCCGGCCTGCACGTGCCGGTGGTCACAACCTTGCATGGCACGGACATCACGCTCCTCGGCAAGGACCCGTCGTTCAAGCCCGTGATCACCCACGCCATCAACGCCAGCGACGCGGTCACCACGGTATCTCAATCGCTGAAAGCAGACACGCAGCGATTGTTTGGGGTGACGCGCGACATCGACGTCGTGCACAACTTCATCTGCCCCAAGCATTTCGACCGACCTGCGGATCTTGAATTCCGAAAGCAACTCTCACCTTCAGGAGCGCCCATACTTTGCCACATCAGCAACTTCAGACCGGTCAAACGCATCGATAACGTCGTCAAGGTCTTCGCCAAGGTGCGTGCCGAGCGCGAGTGTACGCTGTTGATGGTCGGCGACGGACCAGAACGCGGCAACGCCGAAGCACTCAGCCGTGAGCTCGGTGTTGCAGAGGATGTCGTCTTCTTGGGCAAGGTGAAAAACCCCATTGAGCCATTGCTGATTTCCGACCTGTTGCTCCTGCCTTCGGAGACCGAGAGCTTTGGGCTCGTGGCGCTGGAAGCCATGGCGGCCGGCGTTCCGGTAGTGTCTTCCAACGTGGGCGGCCTTCCCGAAGTCAACGCCCAGGGCGAAACCGGCTTCTTGCGCGCGGTAGGTGACGTGGAGGGCATGGCCATGGATTGCCTTCATGTGCTTGACAAAACCCACCTTCCAGCTTTCCGCGATCAGGCCAAGGGCCGATCCCAGCTCTTTCACATCGAACGCATTTTGCCCCAGTACCTGGCGGTGTACGGCCGCGCCTTGACCTTGAATCCCGCATGAGCACGTCACGCATTGGAGACCGCATCCTCATGTCTAGCCAAGGAGACCGCTGGATCGCCACCATCGCAAGCACCATCCCCTCTTGGCAACGGCAGTCGTTGGAGATTTGGTTTGGCGCGTGGATGGGGTTGGGCGCCATGCTCGCTTACGGGGTGTACTCCTACCCTGGCTCTGAGCGCACCTTCTACTTGATTTGCATAGGCTTCTGGGCATTCTTCGCCCTCAAGGCATTCCGAGCCGTGCGGTGGCGCCGTTCGGGCCTCGAAGTGATTCAGCTCAGTTCGAAGGGCTTGGAAATGCGGTTGGACTTCGGCAAGAAAAAAGGCACCGCCTCTGTTCATTCGCTGGACGTGGTTGAACCCGCGGCGGTCCCCGAGCCAAATCCTCGGTCGTTCATGGAATCCATGGAACAGCAATTTTGGGTCGTCGGAGGAGACCGAATCCACCTGCAAATCGGCGGGAAAATCCACGTTTTTGGGAAGCAACTTCCTTTGCGCGAGGCCCAACAATTGGCCAAAGCCTTCAACCAGAGGCTTGCCAAACTGCAAAAACAAGGGGCCTAAGTCGCTCATAAGAGGCGCTGGCCAATTTCCGCCCAGCGCACGCAAACATCTCGGACTCTGAGAGGACGCCCAGGGCCATCCTTGGGGCATGAAACAACGACTTGTTCTGCGCGCAGCGGGAATCCTTGTGCTCGCCGGCATCGGTGTCGGCTGCCTGCCCGAGGACTGCGCCCCACCTTCTCTTGTGGTGTTGGATGCCTTTGGCGCCCCCCCTGCTGAAGGATTCGTCTTGCTCACTCAATCGACAGGCATGGGCAACGGAAACCTCCCCCTTGCATGGGAATCCCTCGGAGACACCCTTCATTGGGATCCCGCCACTGGCCACGTCACCGCCTCTCAAGCCATCCCTTCGGACGCTTGGTGGAGCGTCCATTCGCCGGACCCCATTGACGGAGACCTGTGGCGATTCGCGCGAATCGAAGTGGCGACGCAGGACACGGTGGTGTTGTCTATCAAGGTGCCTTTTCACATGACGGCTCGCCTGCATCGCACGGTTGGGGCAGCCGTTGCCCATTACTCACTTGAATCCTCCAGCTTGAAGGACTCTCCTACGGTGTTGGATTCCTCGACAGAGACTGCAGGCACCATGGAGTCCAACGGCCACATCCTCGCGACCTCCTTCCCCACAACGCTCAGCCTGATTCGTCATACGTCCTTTCCACCGACGACCCGCCAGGTGGCAAAAACAGAGGTCGAATTCACTGGAAGCACCACGGCTATTCATGTCCATTGGTCCGATCAGGACTTTCAATTCGAATGGCCATGAAGAAGGTTTCCATGGCCACGTTCGCTTTGGCATGCCTGGCTCAGGCTGTTGTCGCTCAACCCTACCTCGCCCCATTGCCGGACACCCCTCCCTGGTGCCTCGGCTCGGAAGCTGGCTCCTCCGACATCGCCGTCTCTTTTGAAGGCGCCCTTGTTCAGGGGGCTGCAACCGTTCGCATGGGCTTGGACAATGTGTTTGACCGTCCTGTGATCCTCGTGGAAGGGTTTGACTTTGGCTCCGGCTGGGACGAAAGTCAACTCGGATTTGGGCTCGTGACTTGGGCTCGAATCCACGGCACAGACCCTCTTAATTTCCCCATGGGGTTGGACTACAGACCGATGTTGGACGACCTGCATGACGCGGGGGCCGACTTGATCTTTCTCGACTTTGCCGAAGGAACCGCTTCCCTTCAATCCAAAACGGCCTTGTTGACGCATCTCCTTGGCCTCATCCGTGACCACCAAGTGGGGAGCATACCTGGCGTGTTGGTGGGGGTCAGCATGGGTGGTGTGGTTTCCCGAATGGCTCTTTGCAATTGGGAGTCTGCAGGCTTCCCGCACTGCATTGGACAGTACCATTCCATCGATGCTCCTCACCTTGGAGCCACCCTGCCTGTCAGCCTTCAAGCATTGATTTTAGGGCTTTCCAACTTGAGTGAAACGGGCCATTCCCTGTGGCACGCCTTGAATTCCTCGGCAGCACACCAGCTGTTGCAACACCACATTGCCAACAACGGCATGCACGACGACATTCAAGACGTGCTTGCCAACCTCGGCTGGCCGCGAAGGACCTTGAATTTCAATGTGATCAACAGCCGAGAAAATGCAACAGCGCCACTGACTTCGGACCCTTTGATTCTCATCGAATGGGGATTGGACTGGCCTTGGAATGCCACGACGTGCTTCGTTCAGGCCGACAGATGGTCGTCTCCGGCATCAGAGGGAACAGCCATGTACGCTCTGCCGGGCGACCTCTTCTCGTTGAGTGGAACCACCCCTTTGGAGATTGGCGCACTTTCTTTCCCCCAACCCATGCACGATGCGGAAGCGGCTGCCGGTTCTGAGGCGGGGCACGTTCAGAATCTTGCGGCGGCGCTGATGGCAAGCATTCCTTTGCCGGTCCTCCACTCCACCTTGCAACCGGAAGTCACGTTCGTCTCTTTCCAAAGCGCCCTTGGTGTCACCAACGAACCGTCCTCCCCTTGGGATGATATTTCTACGGCTATGCCACTCGAGCCAAGAGAAACGCACGCCTCTCTGCCGTCGCATCACCGCGATTGGCTTTGGGAACGTCTGCATTCCATCTGGCATGACTCCGAGGCCTGGGCCAACATTCACTCCGCCGAGACTTCAATCACCATGGGATGGCAAGAACCACACGTGCGAACGCTCCCAGGCGGACTCGTTCGGCAAGATGGCCAGGTGGTTGTTGGAAATTCTGTCGTGCCGTTTGAAGTGCAAACGTCACCTTGTGAAGGCACCTTTCGAGCCGAGGATGGCGGCGAAATCCACGTCGGCCTCGCGCCTTCAACCCACGGCATCTTGAGGGTAGGCAGTGGAACGTCCTTGGTGGTCGGCCCTGGTGGACGCCTCGACATTCACGACGGATCAACCTTGGTGGTGGAGCCGCACGGCCAGCTTCGCCTTCAAAGCGGGCTCCTGGTGGTCCACGAAGGAGGAACCCTGGAAATCGAGCCTCAAGGGACCTTGGATGCTTCTGGTGGTACGCTCAGTTTGGATGGGAATGAGGCCCTATGGAACATGCAAGGGCAACTCACTCTTTCTCCTGGTGAGGCCCTTGTGGTTGACAACGAAGGGCAAATGCACTGTCTGCCCGGATCGACCATGCACTTGCACAATCTCTCGACTTGGAAAATCCACCAAGGAGATGAAGGGGAAATCAGGGTGACAGGCGAAACGAAACTGCTGGGGTCTGGCAAGCTCCAGATCCAGGGCGGACACGTCAGATTCCAGCCCACCGGCACGTTTCTCGCGCTCACCCCTTCGGATTGGGACGACGTGGAACTCGTGGCAGAATCCTCCTCCGAAATCCACATTCACACTTCATCAACGACAACGCTTGACGACTGCGAATTGGGAAACATTCTCTGGCAGCATCAATGCGAGAGCAGCTCGCCGACCTTGTTCAAACTCACTGACTGCCATTGGGCGCATGGACGTTGCGCTGTCCAAGGTGGACGAGCTCGACTCACAAACAACCACTTTGACCACGCCTTTGTCGACCTCGATTCGCTCGCTCACCCGTCTCGACTTTCCGAGAATCACTTTCACGCATCTTTCTACGAGTCTACTCCTTCTGTGAGCATTCGCGAAACACCTGATGAGGTTTGGGTGGAAAGCAACCGCTGGGTTGGTGGAAAGGGCTTGGAATTGGTCAACAGCCGTGTCATCGCCTCATGCAACCGCTGGGAACAATGCCAAACAGCCTTCTTGATGCATGGAAATTCTTTAGGCTGCCTTTCTCCTTCTTGCGGAGGAGGAAACAACCGTCTGTTGAACAACGGCACTCACTTCAAGGTGCTCAACGCCCCCATGCCTCTGCTCGATTTTGGCGGCAACTACCTTGGACCTGTTGCCGAAGCGGTAGTGGAGGGGGAAACCACTCATCCTTTCTCGACGTGGACGGTGCAGGGTGCGAGCTGGGATGTCGGCCTCTTGGACAACCCCTGGTTTAGCCCGATTCCAGCGAGCCTTTCGTCCAACGCCTCTGGCGCATGCACTCCTGTTTCGTGCTTTGCACAGGGCGCAGTGGCTGAAACGGGATGCGACGAAACCGTGTCAGGAAGGCCGCAAACCAAGGGCAAACCCCTTCAACAACTCTGGAACGTGCTGGGGCAATCGGTTCTTCACCGAAGGGATGCCATCAATCCAACTGACTGAATTGGTCCACGGCCGCCAAATACCCCGTCTTACCCAAACCTGAAATGCATGCCTTAGCTGCCGAAGCCGTCAAGCTGGTGCGGCGAAAAGACTCTCGGGCGTGAATGTTCGAGAGGTGGACTTCGATCGTAGGAATGCCAATGGCTTCGACGGCATCACGCAAAGCCACGGAGGTGTGGCTGAAGCCGCCCGGGTTGAAAATGACCCCGGCGCACGACTGGGCCGCGTCATGCAGCGCGTTGATCAATTCTCCTTCCACGTTGCTTTGAAAGGTGCTCAGCTCAAATCCACGGGCTGACGCAAGGTCACGCACCGCGGCTTCAAGCTCGGCAAGCGTCAACGTGCCGTACATGCCGGGGTCACGCTGGCCGAGCAGGTTCAGGTTGGGGCCGTGGATCAGGGCGAGTCGCTTGCTCATTGGAGGACGAGGGGTTTGAGTCCGTGGACAAACAGCACCTCCCCCAATCCGTTGAATCGCTCAAACGCGTCTTCGCCCATGGTGTCGATGTCCTGTTTGTTGAATCCCAAGATGACAAGGTCCGCACCGCCCGATTTGTTCTTGATGGTCTGAACGGAACTGGACTCGTGCGTGACGTGTTCGATGTTTTGTTCCGCGATGGGCAGGCGGCCTTCCACAATGCTCGAACGCAGCGCTTCCTCCTCTTCCTTGGCGTTTTCTCCATCGTGAAGGAAGAACACGCTGATGCTCGAATCCCGCCAATCGGGGTGTCCTTGAAGGATGTACGCCAGCAAAATCATCAAGCTCGAGTTCGTAGCGTCCTCGGGGTTGATCCAAAGGTGGATGTCGTGTTTGTTGCCAAACTCCCGACCGCTGCTGCGCAACAACGCCAAATCCAACCCTGCCGCCACGAGCAAGGAGAAGTTGTCGAGCAATTGGTCGCGGTTGGCGGGATGGTCTGGGGCGTACTCCATCAAGAACAAGTTGTTGCCCTTTCCTGAAATCCCTGGAAGCTGGATGCACTGCGCAATGGCCGACGTGTACGAAGGGCTGATGATGGTATCCAGGTGTACGCGGCTCTTGTTGCCTCGGGCGCGTTTGACGAGATCGGCCTGGGCTTGGCGTGCGTCTTTTTGGGTTTCCTCGC
>Ga0209652_1004075_pt1 | contig 10383 bp, 12 predicted proteins | sample SaaInl74LU_5_DNA_FD_184641 | JGI IMG/M metagenome (GOLD analysis project Ga0209652, IMG submission 184641) | Marine microbial communities from expanding oxygen minimum zones in the Saanich Inlet - ESP_74LU_5_DNA (SPAdes) (version 2) | ecosystem: Environmental > Aquatic > Marine > Intertidal zone...
CGAATAGAGTGCCCTGAGCGATTAAAAAGCCAAGCGCAAGCACCTAAAGAAGAGACAAACGATATCAATAACCGCATCGAACGCCCTGATCTCTCCGATAAAGCACTGTTAGACGGCCTAGAGGCGTGGTTAGCCCCCGCACTCGGTGAGATCAAAAACCGAGAGCAACTTAGAGACGTTTCGCTTCGCCCGCTAATTCTTAGCCTATTACCCTGGCAAACGAGCCAATGGCTCGATCAGTATGCTCCTGAGTACCTGCAGGCTGCTTCTGGTCGACTTTTAAAAATTGACTACCAATCAGAAATACCCAGCGTATCCGTTAAGTTGCAAGAGATGTTTGGTTTAACTAAAACACCAACAACTGGTTTTGGCCAACCGATCCGTATTGAGCTGCTCTCGCCCGCTGGGCGACCTGTGGCGTTAACCACTGATTTAGAACACTTCTGGAACAAGACCTACCCGGAAGTAAGAAAAGAGCTACGCGGGCGCTATGCAAAACATCCGTGGCCAGAGGATCCGTTCACAGCAGTTCCAAGTCATCTGACAAATGCAGCCCTGCGTCGACTTGAGTAAAATGGCTGGTATAATCACTGATAGTAGCTATTCCAAGGTATGACGCAGCTAATTAAGGCCATGGAAAACACATTTACCTAAACAACGAGAGTCAATCGATGATTGAAAAACCTATACCGCCAGGGGACTATGATTGTTGTGAAAGTGGTTGTGAACCCTGTGTCTGGGATATTTACCAGAGTGAACTGGCTCAATGGAGAGCAGCAACTGAGAGTGAGAAATCAACGGATACCTCATCCTCATCTTGATATTGGCCTACCGAGGGGCCTGCTGGAAAACTCAATAAGACAGCGACTTACGCTTAGATATCAACGAATATCCGTCAGTACTAGTGTGCTCGACTCACCTTTCTCAACGTGCTCGACACGAACTAAAGCATAATTTTCATCAGGCACGAACCAAAGCGTATCTCGAACATCCCCCTCTTCTCGACTCCAACGTACCGAAGTGCGTTCACCCCATGGGGTATTTAGCTTCTCACTTCCTGAATCGAGGTAGACATACTCTTTTACCGAGCGGGTATTGGCCAATAGATACCTGACCTGCTCTTTGGCACGACCACAGCTGAGGTCGAGTTGTAACTGTAGGCTATGGCCTAGCGGATCAAGCAAAGGCTGCTTAGACTCATAGTTGTAGACCTTTTTTTTGCGTTCTGAAACAACAGAACCGCTTAGCGGATCTATGTTAATTTTAGTGACGCGTGCACCCAAGCCTTTCTGCTCTTTAACATAGCTGAGTGTTCGCAACTCAGTATTTTGCAAGCGCATACGACTCGTTTCGTTCAGGCTGACCAACAGAATGGAAAGTGCCTGATCTAGCACCCACTCATTTTGCGATTGAGTTAAGCGCCTTAAGCCCTCTGCTTGCATCCCTTTGTAGCTGACTTGGTAAACCCAGTCTCGATTTATCTGCGCATCAAGGATTGAGTTAATACAGCTATTGGCGTTTGCCAGCGATGGCAAGAAAAACAGTGGAAGAAGGTATTTGAACATAGAGGCTCCTGACTCAGTGCACCTATAATAACAACGATCGCTGAATCTAGACTGTATACTCAGTAAGCAAAACGGCAGCCAAGGCTGCCGTTTTTTCGTACACCATTATCTACACGCGCATTAGTCGCGCATGACTGCCACGTCCTCAGCCTGTAGACCTTTATCGGTTGTACCGACACTAAAGGTAACGCGCTGCCCTTCATTGAGTGAACGATGACCCCTTCCACGGATATTACGGAAATGTACGAATACATCTTCGCCATCAGCACGCGTAATGAAGCCCCAGCCCTCTTTAACGTTGAAAAACTTAACAGAGCCCACTTCACGACCCTCAGCATTGTCATCGTACTCTTCATCATCATCAGATGCAGAGTGAGTAGAAGCGGATACAGGACGTGCACCTGAAGAGCTCACTAGGGTGCTTACAAATACAGCGATGAAAACAATCGCGAGAACACCCACATAGTTATCAACACCAATTACTTGCCACGCGGCCGCTACAACGGCTACAGCAACAAAACTTACAATAATATTTTTAATCAATTGGGAACCACTCATCTATTTGAACATCTCTTTTTATAGGTTAATTAACGAAGATCCATCGAGCGACCGTAGACTAAACGTCGCCGACACTGAGGTATAACGTACTAGTTAATTTTTTTCAACAACTTAGGCTATTTTGGGCTCGTCCAATAGGCTGATAAAACCGCCCACCTGACAGTTCTATCATTCGAAGCCATACTATAGCTGGCGAATCGACCAAAATTGACTAGACTTTGCCCGCAATATCAATATTGTTTATCCGCGCACCAAGGAGTGCTGGGATAGATCAAAGGAGTATAGAGATGACCGACGAGAGTCGACTTGATGATCTAGAATCAAGAACTGCATTCCAAGAGGATACCCTCGATAAGCTGAGCGATATTGTTGCTCGCCAAGAAAAAGAGCTAGACCAACTCAAACGTATGGTGCTTATCCTGAGTACACAGCTGCGTAATTTTGATTCAGGTGACAGCATACCTAAAGCTGACGAGTTACCACCACACTACTAATACTTGCAAACCGCACGATTAAGAAGCCGGCGCCAAACGTTGCAGTGCGTAAATATCAAAGCGACCTGACTTACCCTCCAGCGCATAACTCGGCTTGGGGCCTTGAATAGACGGCGCCTTACGAGGACGTTTGACGACGACACGACAGCGCGCCGCGCTAAGTGCAGCCCCTAGAAGCAGTTCACTATCTTCATCGGCGCCTACTAAAGAGCGAAATGCGAGCATCTCTTTTTTTACCTGAGCACTCTTATCCGTGTGAGGAAACATCGGATCAAGATAGACAACATCAGGCGCTTGTTCAAGACGCTCAAGCCAGGTTATAGATTCGCCTTGGTTCAGCGTCATCCGCGAGATAATCATCCGAACCGCTTCATCGTCCGAATGCGTTGCTCTTGCAAGCCCATCCGCTAGCAGTGCCGCAACAACTGGGTTACGCTCGACCATATCAACCTTAGAGCCCATAGATGAGAGGACAAAGCTATCACGTCCAAGACCTGCCGTCATATCGGCTATATAGGGTTTAAAGCCCGACGAGATACCACAGGCCTTCACAATCTGCTGCCCCTGACCGCCGCCATATAAGCGCCTATGATTGACAGCTCCAGCAAGAAAATCGACCCGAACAGCGCCTGGACGTTTTTTGCCGGTAGTAAAGAGTCCTAAACCATCAGAATCAAGCACTAGCAGCTGCGCATACTGGCTATTATCGTCAAGTGACCACTCATCTAAGCATTCTAAACCCAATCGATTGGCTAGCGCCCTAGCCTCATCCTCACGGTGCGGTGAATGGGCAACAGCCAACATTAGGCACCTAAGCTCCATACCAGCAGCAATACAGATCCTAGTAGCAGGCGGTAAATGACAAACGGGCGCATACCTATTCGGTCAAGAAGTTTTAAGAAAAGATGAATACAGGCCCAAGCACTTATAGCCGCAATTACGGAACCTACGCCTACCATCAACCAGGGTGCATCAGCCCCCTGCTTAAACAGCTCAAACGACTTAAGGGTACCCGCACCTAAAATAACAGGTATAGAGAGTAGAAACGAAAAACGAGCGGCACTCTGGCGCTCATAACCTAATGCTAGCGCTGCTGTAATGGTAATACCTGAACGAGAGGTACCCGGTATCAGCGCAATTGCCTGCGCCACACCGATCACTAAGGCATCCGATATGCCGAGTTGCTGCATCTTCTTATGCGCTTTATTCGCCACATCAGCCCAACCTAATAAAACACCAAAAATCAGCGTGGTTGCTGCGATCACTAAAATGGAGCGTCCGTAGTGATCAACCAGATCACCAAACAACACACCAGCAGCAATCGCAGGTAGCGTGGCAAGAACAACGAGCCAGCCTAAGCGCGCTTCATCAGATGTTTTACCCGTGAGTGATAAGGCGGATGCCTGGGTGAGCGACCAAACCTCTTTACGAAAGTAGACAACAACCGCACAGAGAGTGCCCACATGAACACCGACATCAAATGCCAACCCCTGATCATCCCAACCAAACAACTGTGAGGGCAGAATTAGGTGCGCCGAACTCGAGATAGGAAGGAACTCTGTTAAACCCTGTATTAAGGCTAATATTACCGTGTGAATCCAATCACTAAGCGTCACTGCTCGTCCCTCTTCTTCCAACTACCTTCGCGAAGGTAGACGGGCTGCGCCTCTTCTGGCTTTAGCAAACGGCCGGCATCCCATTCACGCTGGGCAAGCTGCAACATTTTATCGGCGCTCGGGTAAACGTCTTTGAAACTGTGCGAAATACTACCGGATATATGACTCATGGTATCAAGATAGGCGACACCACTACCCGCCATAATCCAAGGCGTCTCAAGCGGCAATTGAATATCATCAGGCGCAGACACGCGCTCTTCATGCAAAGCAATCGGGACCCCCTCTACGACCTGGTAGCTGCACCAGTAGAGCTCATCCATTCGCGCGTCCAGTGCAGCCAGTATATATTCAGCATCTGGCTCAATATCTAGAACACCTAGTGCAATCGCCTCTAAGGTTGAAATGCCAACAACCGGTGTTTCAAATGCCAGCGCTAAACCTTGTGCCGCACCCGTCGCAATACGTATGCCCGCAAAGGATCCGGGGCCACGCCCAAAAGCAATAAGATCAAGATCAGCGACCCGCAGGCCTGACTCAGCCAGTACCTCTTCAACCATAGGCAACAGAAGATGAGTGTGTTTGCGTGGCGCTATTTCAAAGCGATTGTAGCGATACTCTGACGGCCTTTCAGAAGTTAAGTCTGTAGTCTTTACAGCGCTTTTAAGAGCGACCGAGCAAGCATCAGTGGAAGTATCGAGCGCCAGTATATGCGCCATAGTGCAATCCTTAAGCGTTAAAGTAGTTTTGCGCCCCAAGAGGGCATGAGGTCCTGCGGCAAACCCAATTGTGAAAGCACACGGGCAACTATGAAATCAATCATATCATCAACACTTTGCGGTTTATGATAAAAACCGGGGGACGCCGGTAAGATCACCGCGCCCATACGGGTCAGTTTCAACATATGCTCTAAGTGAATTTCCGAATAGGGTGCCTCGCGCGGCACCAGTATCAGCTGGCGACGCTCTTTGAGGGTCACGTCAGCGGCTCGTTCAATGAGGTTATTGCTCGCGCCTGTTGCAATAGCTGATAGTGCCCCTGTACTGCAGGGACAAACCACCATTGCACTTGGGGCACCCGAGCCTGAGGCAACAGGGGCAAACCAGTTCTCGCGCCCATACACACGAATTTGACCGGGCTGAGCTTTGTACAACTCGCTCAGATATTGCTCTTGAGCTTCAGGAGTACCCGGAATTTTGAATTCAGTCTCGGCCGCAGCGACAACCTGCGCCGCCTTACTAATCATCACTAATACGCTGACACGCTGGGCTACCAAACACTCCAGTAAGCGCATCGCATACTGCAATCCGGACGCACCGGTAATTGCCAAACTTACACGATCGATCTTATCCATTTAATGACGTTCCTTAGTTTGATGGCACTCCAACACTGCATTGATGAGACGCTCATGAACGCCTTCAAAACCGCCGTTAGACATCACCACAATATGGCTATCTATAAATCGCTTCTCTGTACTCTGTATATCCAGGGGTAGACGCGCCAATATGGCATCTAACATGCTATCTATATCTGAAAAGACATATTGCTTATCGGCATTACCGATAGCGTCTGTTAAAGACCAATCCTGCCCCGCAGGCTGGTACCAAAAAACAGAATCTGCAGTACTCGCTGACTGAGCCAGTTGAGCACCAAAAACACCTTGTTTCATTGTATTGGAACGCGGCTCAATTATCGCAATAATATTTGTTTCTGGTTGCGCCAATCGCACCCCCTCGAGAGTTGTTGCGATAGCCGTAGGGTGGTGTGCAAAATCATCGTAAACACGGATACCCGCAAATTCAGCACGCAGCTCCATCCTGCGTTTTACACTGCGAAACTGGCACAAAGCCTCTGCAGCAACACTCAGTTGAACGCCAACATGGCGTGCTGCCAAAGCAGCATGCAAGGCATTCACCTGATTGTGCTCACCAGTCAAACCCCAGCTAACCGAGGCACGTTCTCCGTTTTTTAAACAGATGCTAAACGATTGAGCACCATCAGAACTGGGCTCAACCCAAGCTTGGGTGTTATCCGATTGACTAACCGATGTAGCCAGTTTATTGCTCCAGCACCCCCTATCTAGAACTCGACAGAGCGCTTCAGATTGGTGAGGGTAGATCACCTGACCCTGGCTTGGAACTATACGCATTAAATGATGAAACTGACGCTCTATTGCGCTGAGATCACTAAAAATATCAGCGTGATCAAACTCAAGGTTGTTAAGCACTAATGTACGTGGGGCATAGTGAACAAACTTGGAGCGTTTATCAAAAAAGGCCGTGTCATACTCATCGGCTTCAATAACGAAGAAGTCCGTTTCACCTAGGCGTGCCGACACTTCAAAATTTAGCGGTACTCCGCCAATTAAATATCCAGGTTGCATACCTGCATACTCAAGAATCCAAGCCAGCATACTAGCGGTTGTAGTTTTTCCGTGTGTTCCCGCAACGGCCAATACCCAGCGGCTTTGTAATAAGTTGTCGTGCAGCCACTGGGGACCAGAACAGTATGGAACAGCACTGTTTAAAACAGCCTCTACACAAGGGTTACCCCGAGACATCGCGTTGCCAATCACCACCATATCAGGTGCAGGTTCTAACTGGCTCGGGTCATAGCCCTGTATCAGCTCAATGCCCGCGGCCTCTAACTGGGTACTCATCGGCGGATATACATTTTGATCAGAGCCCGTGACATGATGGCCCAACTCACGTGCGAGTAGCGCTAATGAACCCATAAAGGTGCCACAGATACCCAAAATATGCAGATGCATTCAACTCAACTCCGAGGCTATTTTCAATTAAGGGGCTATTGTCTACGACATTAGCCGAAAAAGGCACCTTAGCGCGGTGCATTAGACTACCAACTCCCCTATAATTTTCATCTGATATTAAAGCCATAATTACTAAAGGCCAATTTATGCAGCTTCTTAGCTCTTTTCTGAAACACAACAAGACCGATTTAGACCTAGTAGAGGTCATTGAAGTGTTGATGATCGCGTGTAAAGAGGTTGCTTTACAGCTTCGAGAGGGGGCGCTAGCCGGCGTTCTTGGCACCAGCACGCTCACCAATGTTCAAGGTGAAACCCAGAAGAAGCTCGATATTGTCTCGAATGACATTATAAAAAAGGTTCTACTCGATAACCGCTTAGTTCGCGGTGTCGCCTCTGAAGAGGAGGATGACCCTGTTTGGGGTGAGCGCGAAGGTCGTTATCTGATTACATTTGACCCTCTTGATGGCTCCTCAAATATCGACATTAATGTCTCAGTTGGTACCATTTTCTCTATCTTGGAAGCACCTAAGCCATGGGCAAAACAGGATGAACAAGAGTTTCTTCAGGCTGGGCGCCGCCAAGTTGCCGCGGGCTATGTGTTATACGGCCCCTCAGCCGTTCTTGCGCTGACCACGGGTAATGGCGTAAACATGTTCACCCTTGCGCATACTGGCGACTTCATACTGACCGAAGAGAAGGTGCAGATACCAAAGGAGACCTCAGAGTTTGCCATTAATATGAGTAACCGCCGCTTCTGGGAACCGGCAATGCAATCTTATATAGATGATCTCATTCAAGGTACAGATGGACCAAGAGAGAAGAATTACAACATGCGTTGGGTTGCTTCAATGGTAGCGGAGGTTCACCGTGTACTGACACGCGGTGGTATATTTACCTACCCTTGGGACTCACGCGACCCTAACAAGCCCGGCAAACTTCGCTTGATGTATGAGGGTAATCCAATGGGTATGCTGATTGAGCAGGCTGGTGGTGGAGCGACGACCTGTTACGAGGAGATTCTAGACATTGAACCCTCTGATATTCATCAGCGTATATCTGTCGCACTGGGCTCATCAAAAGAGATTGAAACCCTTAAGGCTTATCACCGTAGTCACATAAAAGATTAACTGCAGCCTACAGGCTGAAAACATTAAACCCAAACTAACAGGAAGAAAAATGAGCTTTGAAAAAGTCCCATCTGGCAAAGATCTGCCAAATGACATTTATGTAATCATTGAGATCCCCGCGGAGAGCTCACCGGTTAAATATGAGATCGATAAAGACTCAGATGCCGTTTTTGTCGACCGTTTCATGGCAGCTCCTATGTTCTATCCAGCGAACTACGGTTATGTGAACAACACGCTAGCTGATGATGGTGATGCCCTCGATGTACTGGTATTGACTCCCTACCCGATCATGACAGGCTCAGTCATCCGCTGCCGCCCTGTCGGCATCCTCAATATGACGGATGAAGCGGGTGAAGATGCCAAACTCGTTGCAGTACCTCACGAAAAGTTAAGCCAGGCTTATAACGATATTCATGATGTTGACGACTTGCCGGCTCTAACTAAAGATCGAATTGCTCACTTCTTCGAAAACTACAAAAAGTTAGAGAAAGGTAAGTGGGTTAAAGTAGAGGGATGGTCCGACGCAGCAGCAGCGCGTGCCGCGATTCTTGCCTCTGCCGCGGCCTATGAAGCGGCTAAGTAATTTAAGCTGACATCTAAAAAGCCCGATGGCTGAATCTATCGGGCTTTTTTATAGGCATACTCGCGTTAAATTTTTGCCCAAACGGGTTAACAGCATTTTTTTCAATATAGCAGGACAGGGTTATGAGCCGACCTAATCTCGACGAGATCAAACAAGTTTACATGGAAGCAGATCTTCTTTTTAGCCATGCAGATGTTGAACGTGCGATTGATAATATGGGTGCCGCAATTACTGAAGCCTTCGCCGACAAAGACCCTGTAATTTTCTCAATCATGAATGGCGGTTTGGTCATTGGTGGACAGCTACTTACACGACTCAATTTTCCACTGGAGGCGAGTTACCTGCATGCCACCCGATACCGCAACACAACCTCTGGGCATCAATTAGAGTGGAAGGTTCCGCCGATGATTGATTTTAAAGATCGTCCAGTGCTAGTGGTTGACGATATCCTTGATGAAGGCCACACCCTAGTCGAAGTAATGAAGCACTTTGAAAATGAAGGTGCTGCGTCTGTAGATGCGGCTGTGCTAATTGATAAGCTGCACGATCGAAAAGCTATACCCGGTCTATCTGCCCGCTTTACAGGCTTGAGTATTCCCGACCGATACATTTTTGGTTTTGGTATGGATTACAAAGGATACTGGCGTAATGCACCGGGTATCTTTGCTGTTAAAGGACTTTAATATTTTTCATATTCATCGAGGGTAAATGGAGATACACTCAATTTACATACTAAATAAGGAACTATAAATGACGGAAATCGTCATTCTTCTTATCAGCAGTACGGTGCTAGCCATTTGGTTGTTGAGCCTAAGAAGAAAATCGCAGAACTGCTCATCGGTTCTGCGTCGTCGCTAAGACCTACAGGTTAAAAGTGAATGCGTTAAATTCACAGCTTTACAGGTAATTAACAGCGGTAACATTAAACAGATAGTAGCGCCGATCGCTATGGCAGTTTGAGGCGCCTATTTAATGCCCCCCTTAACTGCTCACTACATCCCTATTTAGGCTGCGCACTTTATTGGGCTTTAAACGTCAAACTAAGCACCTATTTCATCAAAAAGCTCAATAAAAGCAAGCGTAAGCTTGTGTTTAGGCGCAAGCCATATAAGCGGTTTAGCCTCGAGGTGAGACTCTCTCATCTTAACAGATGCCGGAATTCTGCTTCTAAGCACAGGTAACGCTTGCTCCTCTAAGCTCGATACGATCTTAGTCGGCAGTGCGGCGCGCGGCTGAAACTGGTTAACAACGATCCCCTCAAGTATGAGGGACTCATTATGATCGGTTTGAGTCTCGCGCAGATTGTTTACTAAGGAGTAGAGTGCTTGGCGCGCAAACTCATCGCAATCGAATGGGATCAGACATCTTTGTGCAGCACACAAAGCAGACAACGAGAAGAAGTTGAATGCGGGTGGTGTATCAATGTAGATCGCATCGTAGTGTTCACTGAGTTGCTCGCAAAGATCCCTAAGCTTATAAATTTTATGTCGTGACTCTAGCTTGGATTGCAGATCACCAAGTTCAGGGCTCGATGGCAGAATGTCCAAACGCTCAAATGGAGTCGCATGACAATAGGCCTTCGCTTGTGGAGCTTTGATACTGAAGCTTAACGTTGACTCAAAATAGTCACCTATATCCAAGTCAGGAAGATCAGCCTGGTCACCCAATAAATA
>Ga0209652_1004078_pt1 | contig 10381 bp, 10 predicted proteins | sample SaaInl74LU_5_DNA_FD_184641 | JGI IMG/M metagenome (GOLD analysis project Ga0209652, IMG submission 184641) | Marine microbial communities from expanding oxygen minimum zones in the Saanich Inlet - ESP_74LU_5_DNA (SPAdes) (version 2) | ecosystem: Environmental > Aquatic > Marine > Intertidal zone...
CGGCCGTCTCAGATGCCTCATCAGGTCACCTACGACGTTGCAGCGACGCTGATACGCCCAAACAATGCTTGAGCCGTGAAAAAGATGCTTCTATACTAACATATCCAATAATAATTTACCGCTTTAATCTGTCGATTGCCATATTCACAGCGTGAGATACGATATGGCTGTCATCAGAGGAGCTGGCGGCCGTCTCAGATGCCTCATTAAGTCACCTACGATGGATATGACATGGTGGTTGAATTTGGTCTTGTGGGAATCCTAATTTGTTTCTCTTTTTGACTGTCTTTTATTTTTGTTTTCTTCACCGTTGTGTTGTTTAATAGATACATGTATTAGACGGATGTATTATCATGACAAACATAACCCTTTTGTTTATTTATTACAGCTATTTGGGTTTTCTAACAGGGAAACAAACACGAACGCATCATAAGCTCAATACTTGTACTTGTTTGTATCTCACTCTTAGCTGATGTCGTTTTTGGCAGGGGCAAATAGAGGTTTTCCAGCACGTTCACGCTGGATCATTCTGGCGACCAAGCCAATTAAAGCCACGCCAACAGTAGCTGCAATAACAATACCTGCGATGGCACCACCAGAAAGTGCCTCACTTGGATTTGCTGCGCTCTGAAGTGTTCCTTGAGAACACAGCAACTCAGCCTTCTCCAAGTCGTAGCCCCACTTAGGAGACAGATCCACGTTGCAATAAGGTGCCGACATAGGTAGCAATTGTGTCACAGGTTCTTCAAGGCCAGCAAATTGTTCCTCGATGAAAGTTGCCTTATCAATAGCATGGATAACCGCTCGACGGACCGCAATATCATCCATAGGAGCTTTGTTGCCATTGAAGACAAGAAGTGAGTGTTGAATAACGTCACTGTGGCGCACATCAAACATATCAGAATGGCGGAACTTCAATTCTTGAACCTGTTTGGCATTTAGTGGCCCAATTCCCATTGCCATATCCAAATCTCCAGACATAAGCGCTGCCTCCACCTCCTCTACACTGCCATACTGAACAGCAGTGAGCGTTTCGATGCCTGCCTTCTGTCCCCAATATTGATCATTACCTGCAAAGACAACCTCGTCGTCTGAGCCATCCTCAGCAACATTACGTGAGACGAATTTAAATGCTCCAGTGCCGATCGGAGCTGAAAGTCCCATGCACTTCACATCATCTTCAAGACGATCCCACTTCGATCCGAAGTCACCAGATTCACAAGAGTTGTGTAAATCAGGGTCAGAATCAAGGCCTTCTGCGAATGCCGATGGAGATGCAAAGCGTAGTGGACGGATATATGTCAACTCTTGGAGGAGTGGATAAAATGGAGATGATGTCTCAAGTACGAGCTCTGACTCTCCGTTACAAGTCCAAGACTTCAGATGTTTACCAGCCCCGAACCATTGATGACGTTGCCTCACAACGTCAGATAAGACGTGATCCAAGTTGAGTACAGCTGCAGAGCAGTTGAAGGGTGTGCCATCATGAAAGAGAACATTCTCGCGCAGTTGGAATGTAGCAATCTGTCCTCCATCTGGCGAAGGATTGACTTCCCATGACGTGGCCAGAGCTGGAACAATTTCTCCATCTTGGCCATAGCTCACAAGGCCTTCGTAGATCCAATCCTGAGCCCATAATGCGTTCGGTGAGTACTGATGAGGGTTGATCGGACCTGTTGACGAAAAGAGTGCACCTACACCTGGAGCAATTGTCACAGACTTACTTCCAGATGCAACCTGGATGGACTGAACAGGAATAGAGTATGCCTGCGAAGCAGGTGTGAACCCAATCAAACGACGGTTGAGAACGTATGGGATGCGGGTGCCCCAGAGTGGCAAGAAAAGAGATTGCATGTGCACATCTTCCATGATGGACCGCCACTCGCTTGCAATCTTTGTCTCGTCAAGTTCCGTTTGCACCTTTTCGATACGTTCCACCAATGACTCACGGGTAAGAGGTGGCTAAACAGAGGAAGAGGACAAGGTTAAGTGAGTACAAGTAGGCGATAGAAGTAGAAGGTGTACATAAGTATCCATCCACCAGAACGCCTCTTACCTGCAGGTTTCCGATTGCCGAGTATTCCACGTGAGAAGGCACTCCCCAAGAAGCCATGTACGAATGTGGATCGTACGGTGCTCCCCAACTACGGGTAAAGAGGAGGTGATAATCGCCATTCACTTCGGCGTCACGGTACTCTGTATTGTTGAGAAACTTTGTATTGACTTGGATGCCTATCTTCTCCAGATTAGCAACAATGTCACCCTCAACACTGGCCATTTCGGGATTGTCATCTTGTACGATGAAGTCGATTTCAAGGTTCTTGCATGCCATGGTATTGTATTGTTGTTTGTTTCCTCCTTGAAAAATGAACTTATGTTGCATGTTTGTGGGTGTGAACATCAAGGACAAAATCCATTCAAGCAAGGACAAAATCTTTGCTAAGATTTTTGGGAAGGAATCTTTGACGCGTCACTTTGATCTTTTTAGCGATGTCGATGTCGCTAACCTAGTGTCCCTGGATACCGCTACTGTATTACCTAAGTACCTCGCTCTGCTCTCAGATATCTAGCTACTTAGGAATTAAAAACCGCCCCGGCTACTTATTAACATGACCATGATGGACATTCTCCCATGCTTTACTTATCCATCACCTTCTTTCTACCCTTCACCGTCAGTGCAGCTTTGTGTACTGTTGCAATTTAGTGTTAATTAGTGTTTTATGACTGATGACAATCTACAACAGGGTTCTTTAGTGTTATCATTTAAAGTCCACCACATTGCCATATCCTGCTCTTCTCAACATTAATAGTCTGTACACTTCTCATTTCAAAATTTTATGTGAGTTCAATCAAAACCGCATCAACGAATCCCGTCCTTTTTTATTGTTGAACTTGATGCTGTGGTGGCAGTGTGATCATCACGGGTATCTTTCGCGATTGTCGTAGGATGTGGTTCCACAACACCATTGACTTTCCGCTCGACAAGCTTCCCAGCGATAAACATATCTTCCATTACGTTCCCATCCTTCTTCATGGACATGACAGTTATCGTGCGACCTTCCTTGTCAATATATGTCTTTGACTCTTTGTTTGTGCTACCTGTTACAGCATTTGACGTGTAGTATGATTTTGCCATACTTCCATCAGCCTTCTTTGAATATGAAGTCACCGTGAGCTCAATACCAAGCTTGCTCATAATCCAAGCTCCTAAACTCTGTTTCTTTTCCATTGGGTTGTCATCTCCGCAGTGCCAGAATGCACAGCCATCACCTTCTTCTTGCTGCTCGACATTAGAATCATTGAAGCGTGCAGCAAATGCATCATCCATACCTTCGAACGCACCATGAAAAAAGGGATCGTTGGTGAAAAGATCATCAAATTGTCGGAAAGGATCTCTGCTATAAGTTGAGGTGCGTCGTGACGACGATGATTTAGGAGAGGAGACTGCCGATGTAGGGCACTTCAATTCATTATCGTAGCATCGTCGAGAGTTGGTATCAGATAGAATAGTGTATGCTTCACTGATCTGCTTGAAGTGTTCTGTGCTTTCAACGCTGCCTCCATTCCTATCGGGGTGATGCTTCAATGCGAGTCTGCGGTATGCCTTCTTTATATCGATAGGCTTGGCGTCAGCAGTGAGCTCCAGTATTTCATAATGGGTTTTCGCGGCGACCATGGTTAGAAGTATTCTATAGTTCTATTTAAATTTCAGTGAATATGTATTCTTGATGCTGTCTTCCACAACCTATAAAACTACAACCTATATCTACCAACAAGAGCTCTGTTTTGGCATGTTTTTCTTTGATTTGCTTCTCTTTGTGGGATGCTGCGTTGAAACGAGTCAACGGTCGGTTCAACGGACGGTAGGCAGCTGGTCCTTGGGACTTGGGACCTGGGAGAAAAGATAGACACGTAAATTGTTCGGCATGTATGGGCAATGGGCACGTTACTTAACACGTCACACACTTTTTTACTCCTCTTTGAACTTCCCGCCACTATCCAAAGAGCTTGCTAAACCTAAAACGTGGAAGCTGTCAAAGCATTCCAAATTGGATCTACAGAAAGCTCACAAGTTGCAGTTGTTATTGGTTGGTGTAGTAATAATAGACTGCCACCGAAGATACAACTACTCGTTTACAATATAAGATACATTGTGTTGTTTGCGTACATGCATAAGATATAATCAATTAATAGGCGAAGTAAAACGAACAATTGTAATCATGTCAAGACGAACAACGGTAGCTGCCGTAACCATCGCAGCTGCAATCGGTGTCGCTGCTGCATTCAACCCAGTGGCATTCGGTCCATCGACAATATCATCGTCACGTAATGTGCGCGCTTCTCCGCTTCAAGTGGCATCAGTCGCTGAAGACCGCGCCAAGGCGGCAATGGAAGCTGAGGAAGCAGCTAGTAAAGATGTCCAGGTCGGCACGCAAGCAGATCAAATGATGAGTGGAGGTAGACCATTTCCATTGTCAATGGTTGTGGGACAGGATCCTATCAAACAGGCACTACTTCTTTCGGCAGTGAATCACCGCATGGGAGGTGTTGTTATCTCTGGAGGTAAGGGAACTGCCAAGTCAGTAATGGCAAGGGCGCTGCATCAACTGTTGCCTCCTATCGAAGTTATCAAGGGAAGCCCCTTCAACATTGATCCAGCTGGTGAATTCGGAATTGATGACTTTCTACGCACAGATTTAGATAAAGGTGGTGTTCCATTGGAAGAGCGTGAAACAGAAGTTATTACTGCTCCGTTTGTGCAGGTCCCATTGAATGTTATGGAAGATCGTCTCATCGGTTCTGCTGACTTGGAAGAGTCTGTTAAGTCAGGAAAGACTGTTTTCAGCCCTGGTCTCTTGGCCAAGGCTCATCGTGGTGTGCTATACGTTGATGATATCAATCTTTTGGATGAGGAAACTGCCAACATTTTGTTGGGTATTGTCACTGAAGGAAAGGTTATTGTGGAACGTGAGGGAATTTCTATCACCTACCCATGCAGGCCTGTCATCATTGCTACATTCAACCCTGATGAGGGTGAACTTCGTGACCATCTCCTTGATCGTATTGCCGTGGCTCTCAGTGCTGATGCTGAAAAGTTGGATATCGGAGATCGTGTGGGTGCAGTTGATGCCGTCCTTGGTTTCTCTGCTGGTAGCAAACAAGGCTCACCTGAGGCCGAGCAGGCACTTGCGGATGCTATTGAGAATGAGGAAGATCTCAAAACTGCTATTGTTTTCGCACGTGAGTTCCTCAAGGATTTGACGATTGCTCCTTCTCAAATTCAGTACTTGTGCGAGGAAGCTATCCGTGCTGGATGCCAGGGACACCGTGCCGAAATCTTCGCCTGTGAGGTTGCTCGTGCTGCTGCTGCACTTGAGGGACGTCAAGTCAATGCCGATGATTTGCGTCTTGCTGTCAAGCTTGCCATCTCTCCCCGTGGTACATTCGTTAATACTCCTATGGATCCCGATGAGATGATGCCTCCACCACCTCCTCCGCCTCCGCCTCCCATGGATCAGCAAGATGATCAAAGTGAGAACGAGGAAGAAGAACAAGAGGAAGAAGACCAAGATGAGCAGGACGAGCCCGACGAAGATCAGGAAGACAACCAGCCTGATGTTCCAGATGTTCCTCAAGAGTTCATGTTCGATGTCGATGCTACACCCATGGATCCTGATCTCATCGCTTTCACTTCCCGCGAACGTTCTGGTAAAGGTGGTGGACGTGGTCTCATCTTCTCACAAGATCGTGGACGTTACATCAAGCCAATGCTTCCCAAAGGAAAGGTTGTCCGTCTTGCTGTTGATGCTACTCTTCGTGCTTCTGCTCCATACCAAAAGGGCCGTCGTTTACGCTCCATTGGAACAAAGAATGAAGGAAGGGGTGTTTTCATTGAACAATCTGATGTCCGAACGAAGAAGATGGCGAGGAAGGCTGGTTCACTTATTATCTTCGTCGTCGATGCTTCCGGTTCAATGGCCTTAAACAGAATGAATGCTGCCAAGGGTGCTGCTATGTCTCTTTTGACGGAAGCCTACCAAAGTCGTGATCAAATTTGTTTAATTCCCTTCCAGGGAGACCAAGCCGATGTTCTTCTTCCACCCACCAGATCTATTGCCCAGGCAAAGAAGCGTTTGGAAATCATGCCTTGCGGAGGAGGATCACCACTTGCTGATGCACTTCAGATGGCGTTGCTAACTGGATTGAACGCCCAAAAGACGGGTGATGTCGGAAAGGTTGTTGTTGTTTGTATCTCAGATGGACGTGCTAATGTCCCTCTATGCGTCTCAAAGGGAGAAGAATTCGACCCAGACGCTGATGAAGACTCCAAAGACGGAAAGCCATCCAGAAAGTACTTGAAGGAAGAGGTCTTGGCATGTGCTAAGCAACTTGGTGCGGCTCAAGGATTCAACTTACTGTGCATTGATACCGAAAACAAGTTCATTTCAACTGGTATTGCTAAGGATATTGCCAACGCAGCTATGGGAAAATACCATCAAATTGCTAAGGCCGATGGAAGTGCAATTGCTTCTGTTACCAACGCAGCCTTGAATCAACTCAAGGCTGAGTAAACGTTATAATATTTTGTTGGGTACAACTAACTTTGCCACAGCTTGGGATAGGATAATAATCATAGAAAAACCATTTGCTTGTTCACATCTTTATCTACTTGCTCGATTAAATGTTGTAATCCAATACTTAAATCCAAGGATGGCATTGCTTTGTAGTACTTCGCTTGGTTTCGATTCATCTCTCAGATACATTCCAAGTGGAAGCTAATTTTGGAGGAGCGAACCCTAAATCCAAAAACCAAACAAAATCGCTCCATCCGATCATATCCATCTCGCTGGCAACAACCATGATGATGTTGGCTACCACACTCATCCTTGCCAGCTTGGCATTGGGAAAATCAGATCCACTATACCGCATTTTCCCTCAGAGAACTTCAGAAGAAGCCGCAGTCATCGAATGGGGCCATTCTGCCATCATCTCAGCACTTGACGGTGCAGTCGCTAACTTCGGCCCACAAACAAGCCAAGGAGCCAATTTTGAAGTGGAGACGGCTCCAGTGCTAGCTAATCCGATTGATGGAGTCGGCAGATGGAAGAAGAGTAATGACGACGAGACGCTCTCTGATTTTGACCGAGAGTATCCTGGCAAACTGAAGAATGCTGCTGCTGTAGAGGGAAACATGGTAATTATGACAGATGCAGCTGGATTATCTGGTGTGACTATGGCAAGGATCGCGAAAGAAAGTGGAGCTGCTGCACTTATGGTAGTTAACACTGATCAAAATGCAGGCGATTTCATCTACAGCCTCGAGGCTGAAAGCGAAGAAGAGGCAAAATATGCAGAAGAGAACATTGATATCCCTATTGTGATGGTAAGCCTTCAGGCAGGTAATGTCATTACAACAGCAATGGCGACTGACACTTCAGATCCGAACGAAATCAATAGAGGGGCAGGTCTTCCAGACCGTGTTAGATTATACGCAGGAGGAGATAGGCCCTTCTTTGAAGATGCTGTATCGAAAACGCCCGTAGTCTATCTGATTCACAATATGCTTACCAGTGAAGAGTGCGATGCTTTAATTGGAATGGCTGAAGGAAAATACGACCGTGTAGACGACACTACCGGCATCAATAATTACTTGGACAACACAATGGCTTCAACAGAAGCGAATGGCGAACCTTCAGCTGTAAATGTAGACAGAGTGACATTGTGGAAGGGTGGCATCGCTGGTAAAGTTATCAAAGATGTTGACGAGCGGATATCGCAGGTGACTGGATTTCCTCCAGAACACTTTTCAGACTTTCAGATGAACAAACACGTCAAAGGATCTGCTCATTTGCCTCATTTTGATGTGAACGAAGCGAATGGCGTAATGGCCACAATTACTCTGTTCTTAAATGATGTTGAAGATGGCGATGGCGGCGAATTGTTTTACCCGAACCCATTAGACGGTGGCACGCCAGTAATGGTGCGTCCCAGAAAAGGATTGGCTGTCGTTCACCACAACACTGATGAAAACTACGTCTTTGACAAGAGTACTATCAACGAGGAGCTTGTCGTCACTGGTTCATCAACTGTCAAGTATGTTGCAAAGAAATATGTGTACCTGAATCCACAACCCAATGCAATGAGAGTGGTGCTTCCTTTGATTGCATTACCTTTTGGTGGAAAACTGCCAGGCGTCTTCTCAACCTTGTACATTGCATTGATTGATAAATTTGGAGTGGAGACTGGAGTTACGTACTTTCAGAAAGTAATTGTTATGCTTCCTGTCTTTTTGTTACTTGTTATAGCAAGCGCAGTGAGCGATGCAGTTCAAAAGAAACTGAAGGAAGGAAAAGATGGAAAGAAGAAGGAGTCCAATGAAAAGACGACAAAGAAGACCAAAAAGTCAAAGAAGTCTGATTAAAAACATTGATAAGTAATGATTCTAATCTCTTAATCTTAATGATGCAAGGTTCACAGTTTCTTCACCGATGTTGAAACTCCTAAACATCTCTTCAATAACAACGCCAACTAATATTTACCAGGTGCCTACTCCTACAATACTCAAACTGTAACAGCGAGCAAGATCTCAACGTTATCGGCAGCAGGCCTGAAAGAGAGCTTTTCAAGTGTCCTGTCCGTCACACGGCTCCGAGACTTCCATCCAACAAACAACAAGCGCCGACAAAAGCACAACGCGAGCACAATGCTCATAAACTTCTCTTGTATTAATTGTGTAGGCAACACAATACACCATATAGAAATAGAGTGGGGCGGCCGTTCGTCATAACCAATAATTAGCAATAGTATCAAGATGTCAGACTGGGACGATAGTGATGATGACTGGGACAAGAGCGATGACGAACTCGACAAACGCCTCGGTCTAACAAAAATCGACGATGCACCACCTGCCTTTGACGATGAAGATGAAGACTTGACGGTCAAAGAAAAGGAACTCGATGCAAAGGCATCTGCAAAACTGAACAAACAGAAGGGATCTGCGCTAGCAAAGAAGAAGGCGGCAGAGGCTGCCGCCAAGGACGAGCTAGAGTTGGCAAAGAAGGCGATGCAATTGGAAGCCAAAATGGAAGCAAATATGACGGCAGAGGAAAGAAGACTGTTGGAGCGTGAAAGACAAGAGGCTGATGCCATGGCTATGGCCGATGATCTCTTCGGTGGAGTTGACAATGCAGGGCCCCGCGGTCCCGGCGGACCTGGCTCCGTCATGATGAGCGGTGATAAAGTCGTGATGAAAGATTTGAAGGACCACTTGAGACACGCCAAGAAAGTGGGAGAGTGCATCCAGGGACATGGGAAGATCAATCTATGTGCTGAATTTTTGAAGGAGGTTATTTCGCAATGTAAAGACGTTCTTGATGATGATGCCATCACTGATGTTATCAAGACATGTAATGTGATCAAGAATGAAAAGGTGCAGCAAGCCAAGAGGAAAGTGAAGGGGCAAGCCCAAAAGTCCAAGAAGGTGGACAAGCAAGCAAAAAAGAAGGCATTGGATATCCACAATGATGTGTTCGGAGACAATGATAACTACGATGCTTATGACGATATGGGAGGAGCTTATGAAGATGACTTCTTTTAAGCCCTTAATTAGCTCAATAGGTAAAGCGTAACAATATCATCTATGTAAGAATAAAGAAGTTGTTGCCTAAATCAGAGGCCCTATAAGATTACCGGCAAATCACTATGTGCCATCATCTTCAGTTCCACGAACCGTTTCCTCATCTCCTTAAGCTTCGTTTGATGCACCGGATTCTTGCTGGTAATCAGGTCATTAAGCTCTCCAGGATCATTCTTCAAGTCAAACAGTTGTTCATATTTGAAATTTGGCCAGTAAAAGTACTTGTAATCCTTACGGACGAGGGCCTCCGAAGAAGGAATGTAATCTGGATGAGAGTGCATAGGGTGCTCATAGAAAAATTCTGTCCTCCAAGAAGATTCCGACCCAGAATGATACTTTCCATCACCATCTGAAGATGGATCAATGTACTGCCGGCCATTTGTAGAAGCAAAGGCTTTCCTACGGGATTGTGACGTTGTAGCTGCGACCTCACCTTCAAAGCCATTCTTGCGATACAATACGCTCATATCTCTACCCATCATAGTGGGCAATGGGTCCAGCCCAGCTGCGGCCAGCACTGTTGCAGCAAGATCAATGTTGAGGGTAAACTCATCATTTGTGGTCCCAAAGAATTCGGGACTCATTCGAGGGTCTTTGATGACGAGAGGAACACGGATACTCTCTTGATGAGGATACCATTTATCAGCAAGGCCGTGTTCGGCATGGAAGTTTCCGTCTAAAGATAAAAGAATAATGTTAGAAGTGAATGTAAGAAATTGGAAATGTCAAATCCTCCTTTCAACG
>Ga0209652_1004079_pt1 | contig 10380 bp, 10 predicted proteins | sample SaaInl74LU_5_DNA_FD_184641 | JGI IMG/M metagenome (GOLD analysis project Ga0209652, IMG submission 184641) | Marine microbial communities from expanding oxygen minimum zones in the Saanich Inlet - ESP_74LU_5_DNA (SPAdes) (version 2) | ecosystem: Environmental > Aquatic > Marine > Intertidal zone...
AGGTCAAACCCTTTTTTGCCGCCATAATAGGGGTCTGGAACCTCTTTATCTTCGTTATCAGCAAATGCTAAAAACAAGTGCACCTTATTGTGGTGTTGCGACGGTGACATACCATGAAGGTTCGATAAGTTACTTTCATCCATGGCCAAAATGTAATCGAACTTCTCAAAGTCGCTTTCATCAACCCGGCGACATTTGAGCCCCTTAAAGCTGTAACCTCTCTCAACACCGGCTGCTTGAGAGCGCTTATCTGGCGCTTTGCCGATATGATAGCCATGCGTGCCTGCCGAGTCGATAATAAGGTCTAACCCCGCTTTTGCTGCTTTATGTTTGAATACCGCCTCTGCGGTTGGCGAGCGACAAATATTGCCCAAGCATACGAAAAGAACAGAGGTTTTTTGACTCATTTGAACCATCCTATTGTGGCTATAAACGGGTGTGACTAAACTTTTTCAATTCAATCACGTATGATACGCCGTCAGAAAAAATGTGGAACTGTTATGACCGCACATGTATTAATGTTAAGTAGTTCACGCCAGGGCGATGAAGCATACCTGGAACATGCGAGCGCACATATTCTTGCACACTTAGGTGATGTACGCGACATCATCTTTATTCCCTACGCTGCGGTAACCCAAAGTTACGATGCTTATGTAGACGCCGTAGCGAAGGCCTTACCGACCTGCAATGTTATCGGGCTTCATACCGCAGAAGACCCCGTGGCTACCATACAGTCTGCCAAGAAAAATAATCAGGCAATTGTGGTGGGTGGCGGAAACACATTCCACTTGCTTTATACGCTGTACAACAATGCCCTAATGGTGCCAATTAAGCATGCAATAGCAGACGGTACGCCATACATCGGGTGGAGTGCGGGGTCTAATATTTGTGGAATGACCATTAGCACAACGAATGACATGCCCATTATTGCGCCCCCTAGCTTTGAAGCGCTCGGTGTTGTCCCTTTTCAGCTTAACCCGCATTATAGTGACTTCCACCCCTCTGGGCATAACGGTGAAACCCGTGACCAGCGTCTAGCGGAATTTACTACGCTCTACCCCACTATGCCAGTGGTGGGGATAAGGGAAGGCACAGCATTACGGCTATCGAACAACGCATTAACGCTGCTAGGTGATAAAGGTGGCTTTGTATTTTTAGGCAAGGACAAAACCGCGATAACCCCCCAGCAGGATTTAACAGAGCTTCTGGATAACCCGCTGTAACGCCTCAGCGCTTGGTTCTTGTTGGAAAGGGATTTCCAACAGCAGTGGTGCAGGCAATGCATGTTGAAGCGTCGCCAAGTTTTCATCATAGCGTGACATACATCCAGTAATGTCATTCGCTACCCATCCAACCAGGTTTACACCTTGCTGCTGCATGACCTTGGCAGTAAGCAACGCATGGTTTAAACACCCTAGTTTCATGCCAACCACCAAGATTACATCCATCTCCAATGACGCGACAACATCGGATAAAAAAGTATCATCACTAAGAGGTAGCTGCCACCCACCCGCGCCTTCCATGAGTAATATATCGGGAGAATAGCGTTGTAGATGATGAAGCCCTTCGATTATTGCCTCTGCCGTCAACGCAACACCCGCCTCCTTTGCCGCAATATGCGGCGCAATGGGCGGTAATAACGCAATAGGGTTCACCTCTTTTATCGACACCGTTATGCTGCTTGCAGCGTGCAAACTCGCCGCATCCTCGTTTACCCAATTACCCTCTATATTGTCGCAGCCCGCCGCAATAGGTTTATAGCCTAATGTCGACTTGCCAAGCGCTTGGGCACTTTTTAAAAGGTGGCTGGTGACGTACGTTTTCCCCACCTCGGTGTCGGTGCCTGTAATAAAGTATTGTTTCATGATTTTTTTAACCTAAAATGGCTAACTCGATAGGTAAGCGGTAGCGTGCCTTCAACCCCAAACCTGTTTTCATAAGCTATGCCTAATTTTTTTAAATCTCGCCTTGAAAGCGTTGCATGGCGCTTTCCAGTCTCGCCAGCGCCAACGCCTTTGATAGAGCGCAATAAGTTCATCACATCAGCATGAGTATCTACATAATCTTTAGTGATCAACCGCGATACCTTGAAACCAGCGTTGAGAAAACTTGAAAGCCATGCAGATGCGGTAGGCATCGGTGTCAACGCCTCAGGCAATTGCGCCAGTAGTCTTGATGAGTGTAACTCTTGAAAAGAACCCGCAACCATAATGCTAAATTCGGCTTCTCCGCCTACACGCAAAACGCGAGCACATTCGTCAGCCACACGCTGTGTGTTCGAGCACCATTGTAGCGCCATAGAAGAAAACAACCGGTCTACCTGACTATTTTCAACCGGCAGGGCCTGAGCACTTCCTTCAACAAACGAAATATCAGGGTAGCGTATTCGGGCCGTATCTATCATGCCGGCGGCAATATCAATGCCAGTAATCTCAGCCCCCCGCTGAAAAAGTGTCTGCGTGTGCATCCCTGTCCCACAACCAATATCAAGCCACTGCCCCTGTAGCCTCAACGGCAAATTTGAGAGTGCGGCATTGGCAATACTAAGTTGAATTTTTGCTTGCGCATCGTATTGACTGGCTGCTTTTGAAAAGCGGTTGGCTAACGTATTTTCATCAATAGCGTCAGCGTGACTGTCCACAACATCAAGATGTTCGCCAGGTATTGGCTGGTTTACTGGTTTAGAAAGCGCATTCATAACACAGCCTCACAGGCTAGTGATAAGGCATCGATCAATACGTCGATATCTTGAGGGCGATGTGTGGATGACAAGGTAATACGCAGTCTATCTTGGCCTTTTGGCACCGTAGGGTAACGAATTGCGGGTATCCACATTCCCCGTTGCTTAAGTGCGTCACTTAACGCAAGCGCCGCATCAGGGCTACCGACGATAATTGGCTGTATAGCAGAATTAGAGGGTAACAACGTCAACGGCGATGATGAGCCAAAACGCGTTTCAAATGCCCGCCTAAAGAACGCTACGTTATGATTGAGGACATCTCGTCGTTCACTGTCGTTTGCAATATGGGTAAGTGAATAAAGCGTAGCGACTGCTTGTGCTGGAGGCATTGCCGTAGAGTAAACATAGTGACGAGCATAGTTAACGAGGTAATCAATCAGTGTTTGGCTACCCGCTATAAACGCACCCGCCGTGCCTATCGCTTTGCCGAACGTGCCCATTACAACAGGTACTTGCTTCTGCGACAACCCGTGCGCTTCAACCGTCCCGAAACCTGACTGTCCGAGCACGCCCATTCCGTGTGCATCATCGAGCATAAACCACGCTTGATGTGCCATGACCCGCTTCACGATTGCGTCAACAGGGGCGACGTCACCATCCATACTGAACACGCCCTCACTCGCAATCAAAATGTCACTACTTCTCGTAGAAGACAGCAACATATCCAAATGCGTCATGTCGTTGTGTTTAAAACGCCGCAGTCTTGCGTCACTTGACGTGGCCGCTTCAAGAAAAGAAGCATGCATAAGCTTGTCAGCAACAATATCACCACCTGCAGCCATTAACGCCATGCACAACGCTTGGTTGGCAGCAAAACCCGAATTAAACAGTAACGCTGCCTCACGATTCAAACCGTCAGCAATATAGCTTTCAAGTGCAAGATGCGCCTGCGTATGCCCTGTGACTAGCGGTGACGCACCACTTCCTGCACCAAACTGTGCAAGCCCCTCTACCCATGCTTGTAACACGCCCTCATGGTGGCGCATGCCTAAGTAGTCGTTACTGGCAAAATTGAGGTAATGCTCTCCATTAATGCAGATGACATTATCTTTTTCGTACTGCTGGCAGTGACGTTGTCTTAAATAACCTTGCTGTGCTCGCGCTGCAAGCTTATCGTCCAGCCAATCAAAAGCCATTAAGCATCCACGGGTTGTTTTGAAACGTTGGTTTTAGTTGCGTCATAAAACAACTCGCTTGAATCTGGCGCGTGTTGCTGGGCAATTTCTTCTTCTAACACCTGCTCATGGGCTTCATCAGAATAGTCGCGGGTACGCTCGGTATTTATACCTAGCTTTTTAAACAACATCACGTCTTCATGGGTATCAGGATTTGATGTCGTAAGTAATTTACACCCATAGAATATAGAGTTCGCCCCTGCCATAAAGCATAAGGCTTGCATTTGTTCGTTCATCGCTTCGCGACCAGCAGAGAGTCTAACGTGAGATTTTGGCATCATTATGCGGGCAACCGCGATAGTGCGGATAAACTCGAAATAGTCTAAATCTTCTAGGCTATCTAACGGTGTACCTTTTACCTTTACAAGCATATTAATAGGCACGCTTTGTGGCTGCTCAGGTAAATTGGCTAGCTGAATTAGTAAGCTTGCTCTGTCCCCTTGCGTTTCCCCCATCCCAACAATACCACCAGAACACACATTCATGCCCGCTGAGCGAACGTTTTCTAGCGTATCCAGTCTATCTTGGTACGTGCGCGTCGTGATGATATCGCCATAATATTCCGGAGAGGTATCAAGGTTATGGTTGTAATAATCAAGCCCAGCTTGTTTAAGTGCCACCGCTTGGTCTCTCGTTAACATGCCAAGCGTCATACAGGTTTCAAGACCTAAACGCTTCACTTCTTCAACCATGTTGAGAATGTAAGGCATATCTCGGTCGCGAGGGTTGCGCCATGCTGCGCCCATGCAGAATCGCGTAGAGCCAGCCTGTTTCGCTTCTTTCGCTCGCTGAATAACTTTTTCAATTTCTAGCAAGCGCTCTTTTTCTAAACCGGTATCGTATCGTGCGCTTTGCGGGCAATATTTACAGTCTTCTGGACATGCGCCCGTTTTAATCGACAACAGCGTACTGACTTGCACTTCGTTTGGGTTGAAATGCTGTCTGTGTACCAGCTGCGCTTGGAAAAGTAAGTCATTAAATGGAAGCGTGAAAAGTGCTTCTACATCTTCCTTCGACCAATCTTGGCGAATAGTTGCATGTTGTGCGTCAAGCGCAGTAGCCAGAGTCATTGACTGTCCTTTACTAATTAAGAATGCTGGCTTAGTCTATGCACCAAAGTAAAGTTGTCAACTCTGACCATTTAAAAAGATTTACTAACGGTTGAATTTTGAACAATATAGAATTTGATAAACAGCACATATGGCATCCTTACACGTCGTCAGTTAACCCGCTTCCATGTTACGAAGTTACGGGTGCAAGCGGCGCTGAACTTACTTTAGCAACCGGCGAAGTGTTGGTAGACGGCATGTCGAGTTGGTGGGCGGCTATCCATGGTTATAACCACCCCAAAATAAATGCCGCAGCCCATCACCAAATTGATGCTTTTTCGCACGTAATGTTTGGGGGGATCACACATCAGCCCGCTATCGACCTGTGTCGAACGCTTCTTGATATGGTGCCGGCAGGGCTTGAACGCGTATTTCTTGCAGATTCGGGCTCGGTCTCTGTTGAAGTGGCGATCAAGATGGCGATTCAATATTGGGCGTGCCAAGGACGGTCAGAGAAGTCTCGCATTGTGGCACCCCGCAATGGCTATCATGGTGACACCTTCGCCGCCATGTCAGTGTGTGACCCGGTCAACGGTATGCATAGCTTATTTGAGAATGTATTGAGTAAGCAATTATTTGCCCCAGCCCCGCAAACCCGGTTTGACCAAACCTTTAGTGAAGACGACATTCTCCCTCTCGAAGAATTGTTTGAAAAGCATCATCACGATATTGCCGCTTTAATACTTGAGCCTATTGTGCAGGGCGCTGGCGGGATGCGTATGTACCATCCTGAATATTTAAAACGCTGTCGCCAGCTTTGCGACACCTTTGATGTACTACTTATCTGCGATGAAATTGCGACCGGGTTTGGTAGAACAGGGAAACTGTTCGCATGCGAACATGCCGGCATTTCACCAGATATTCTATGTTTAGGAAAAGCATTAACGGGCGGTTACATGACCATGGCCGCGACACTTTGTACAGAAGATGTGGCGCTAGGCGTTTGTCAGGGCTCGCCCGGTGTGTTTATGCATGGGCCAACCTATATGGGGAACCCGCTTGCGTGTGCCGTCGCAGGCGCAAGCCTTGCGCTGATAAATGAAAACCAGTGGCAAACGCAAGTCGCGAATATCGAAAAGCAATTACGTATTGAATTAGCACCGTGCGCCGCATTACCACAGGTTGCTGACGTTCGAGTATTGGGTGCTATTGGTGTAGTTGAAACCGTGAGCCCTGTAGACGTGGCGGCTATACAACGTCATTTTGTTAAAGCTGGGGTTTGGATAAGACCATTCGGGAAGCTAGTGTATATCATGCCACCCTATATCATAACGCCAACCCAGCTATCTAAGTTAACTCACGCTATCTTTACGTACTTAAAGCAATAGCGCTATGATTAACTAAAGCAACATTGAGAGAGTGAGGTAGCAGCATGGTTATTCGCATTGTAGACAAACTTCTGTTTGCCGCACTTTTTTTGTTGGCGTTGCAAATCCCTATTTTATCCGACCACTACCTGCAATACCTTAGCGGATACTATGACGCTACCCTTGCAGAAACTAAAGCGACCACCGAGCTTGCCAACACCCATGGGTATGCGTCGGTGAGTGATATGATAGACGAGTTAAAGGAAAACGCTTCGCACGTCGTTCGCGACGATGCACTGCGCAAAGAAGCGACATTCGTCACGTTGTTGCGCTTGGAAGAGGGTGTGAGAACACTCAAATACGGGCACTATTTCGAGAAAGTGTACTATCTACTCACACCCGCCCAGTTTGATACACTCTCCCGTGTCGTAGACAATTTCAAACCGTCGATCCCGTTGTCGCCCTCTGCCGTTATCTTCAGCCTAGTACTTGCGCTGATCGTCAACATGCTTCTCTGGACGCCGCATTTTTGTTACTGCCGCTTACGAAAAAAAGCCCCCCACCCTTACGCTTATCGCTAGCGCGTTTCCACAATCTACGTGTCGCCACCGTTTTTGGCATTATACCTGCAACAATAAAACATGAAGTGAAGTAACGCAGCGTACTTTATGGTTAATATTAAATAAAGTTACTGTTTTACAGTAGGTTATAAAAAAGGTGAATAATGATGCGAAATGACGAGCAGTTACTAATCGGGCAAGTGTTGCAAATAAAAGACAAATTGAGTGCAAAACGCCACAACATTCCGAAAACGCTACAAACGGAATGGCAACATCTTAACGCATGCACGGAATGCTTTGAGGTAGAAGCGCTTTATAACCAAGCTGTAAAAGGCAAACGAATGCGCAAACATGTTGCATTCGATGGCAGTACAAAGGAATTAAGGCAAATCATAAACCGCCTCACTGAATTAAATGATGCAGTTTGCAACAAGGCATTGCGACATTAATCCTCATCGTGATTGCCCAACAGATTGTTAGTTCCAGCGCAATGCACATCAGTGCTGCGTGCATGGCGCTGTAACCGTCTGTTTGTAGTTACGATGAAGCAATAATGACTAGCGCACTCGACTTACGTTTACCGTAACTCGCTAAACGCATGAAATCTTCACGGGCTACAGGGATGTGCTGGAATTCCAATATATCTTCGTCACTCGCATCAGGATCGTGAATGTAAAAACAGTATTCATCGAACCCTGTCACGGTTACCCAATGCGGCACTTTTTTCTTATCGAGTGAATACGTACTTATTAAGCATAGTACGGCGCAACCGCTAAGAAGCTGCTGTTCAATCAGCTCCACTCCCCAGCTGCCAATATCCACACGAATATTAGACGCTTCAGCCTGTAAAGCAAACTCAGATTCAACCAAAGTTACTACACTTTTTTTATGCTCTCCTCTTACACCATCAGTAAATAGCGGCAGCGCATTATTGATCACAACGTGCGCATCAAAGCCTCTCTCTTTTGCCGCTAGCGCAAGGCCAATAGGGTGACAACCTCCATGACCCGCCATCATGAAAATGGTCGTAGCCATTCGCCAGATACTCAATTCCTCTTCCTGCTTCATCACATAGTCGCTATCGAGCGATTGCATTGCCATCATTAACGCCGACGGACCACACGTGAACGCTGTCGTTTGCTGATACCAAGGATACGATGCTAAATGACGGCCATTTTTGGATACCAGCACTTTTTGCATGCGTATTGCGTCAGTGTGATCTTCATAATAATCGCTGTATACACCAAAATCTTTAAACCCTAACTTTCGATACAAGTTTATAGCGCCATGATTGTCAGCTGACACCTCAAGGCGCATATAGCGCTTTCCCCTTGAAAATGCGCGCTCCCCTAATTTTTCGATTAGTGTTTGTGCAACCCCATTCCCCCTTGCCTCAGGCAATACAGCAAGTGAGTAAAGGCGGGTTAACTGCGTCCCTCTGCGCAATAGAAGTAAGCCATAGCCAAAAACTTCTTTACCATCGAGTGATGAGGCAATAAAAAGCTCTGCATGTTTTGCTTCGATATAAAACTTAATACGCCGCGCACTTAACCTATCGCTGGTAAAACACCGTTGTTCAATATGTTGAAGCGTGCTTAAATCATTGAGCGTCGCTTCTCGAATAACAATATTTGACGTTTCATAAACAGGTACTTGTATGCCGCACTGCTCGACAGTTACTGCACTCATCGTCCTCTCTGCTCCAATCTGTCTGCAAATTCCTGCATAACCAACTCATACAAGGTTTTACCCAAGTATTTATCTTCAACACCCGCATCAATACTAGGGTTGTCGTTTACTTCAATAACGTACACTTTGCTTCCAGCTTGCTTAATATCAACGCCGTATAGCCCATTACCCACTACCTTTGCCGCTTTAGTAGCGGCCTGAAGTACCGCTTTGGGCACTTCAAACGTAGGCATGGTATTAAACCCACCGGAAGAAAACCTATCGCCATTATGGTTATAAATTTGCCAGTGATTGCGTGCCATAAAATACTGACAAGCATAGATAGGCTTGCCGCCCAACATTCCAATTCGCCAGTCAAAATCAGTAAACACGTATTCTTGTACTAGCACTAACGCAGACGCTTTTAGCATCTCTTCTAATCGGCTTTTAAGCGCGTCTTTACTTTCTGCTTTATGCACACCTCGTGAGAATGAGCTTTCAGGAAGTTTAAGTACTATCGGTAAGCCAAACTCTGCAATAAGCGAATCACATATCTCATCATTTGCACTGGACACAAAGGTCGCGCGTGGCGCCGGTATTTTTTGATAGGTAAATGCGTCCTGTAAAAACACTTTATTACAACAGCGTAAAATAGATTGTGTGTCATCCATCACGACAATACCCTCGCGCTCCGCAGCGCGAGATAAACGATAGGTATGATGGTCAATAGCCGTTGTTTCACGGATAAATAACGCATCATATTGTCCCAGCTCTTCTGTCGATAGGTGGCTCACTACATTAGCCCTAAACCCGACTTTTTCTGCGGCCTTAACAAATTTTTTGATAGCCTTATCGTTACTTGGGGGCGTTGGTTCATCGGGATTGACCAATATCGCCATATCCCATCGCGCACCTTTATCTCGTTTTGACTTACGCCATTGCTTCTGCTGGTAGCGCTCTAAATCGACAATACATTGTTGCTGCTGATGCTTGTCCAACGCAGAAAACGCCTGTAACTCGATGCTTGCAAACCCAGTAACGGTGTCCTTTTTGGTCGGCTTTACCGACTGACTTGCAGGCTCCAACGCAATCGTTAGCAATAATATAGGGCACGGATATTTTTCAAATGCCTGACGTGCGACACGCGCAAAACGTTGATCTTTTACTTCACCGAAAAGTACCAATAACGGCATAGTGGGAACTGCATCGTTCTTTGACGATAGCGCCAACGGAATACGGCCAAGGTTATTCGCTTTGTCTTCGCGTACATCATTAATCGTGCTTACCGTAGGCATAACCAGGTGATTTCTGGCTTGCGCTAATAACGAGCAGTAATATCCCTCGCTCAAATAGCGTGTCGTGTCACACAGGTTTATAACCTGAACTTTGGCTTCATTTATCTTTGGAAATTCAGCAAGATAATTTTCAAATGTGATGACGGTTAGTTCGCTATCAATAAAAGGGCTAACGTCGTCTGCCACTATAATGGTGTTGTGCATGGTCTCTGCTTTAGTAAAATTAAATGAAAATGCGTGTGTTACATCACACATTGCAATCGTGGTAACCGTTGCCGTAGTGTACGTTAACCGTGAAAACACGATAGTAAATTCAGCACGGTTTTTTTTTATTCTTAAGACAATATTTTCTTATCTGTGATGGATTAAAAAACGCGCTTCTCTCCAATAAAGCTAATTATTTGCGGTGGTTCCGGTATATACTATTGGGTAGTGCGTTATTAATGTATGGCAGTGAAAATCGTCGAAAACAGGTGCTATTGTTGCTAAGTGGAAAGGCGTTTGTCTTCGCCCAACCTGTTACACT
>Ga0209652_1004080_pt1 | contig 10380 bp, 9 predicted proteins | sample SaaInl74LU_5_DNA_FD_184641 | JGI IMG/M metagenome (GOLD analysis project Ga0209652, IMG submission 184641) | Marine microbial communities from expanding oxygen minimum zones in the Saanich Inlet - ESP_74LU_5_DNA (SPAdes) (version 2) | ecosystem: Environmental > Aquatic > Marine > Intertidal zone ...
CTTACGGCGTTTAAAATATTGCCGGTATCAAAAACCTCCAACTCAGGCTTGACGCCTGCAGTTTGGATGGCTGCTGACATCTCTCTGAGATGTTCCGGATGGTTTAAAAAAACGTGACGCCTTCGGTTCATAGTCACAACGTCGAGCGAACAAATATCGGGGCGCAACTCAATCACATGTTTAACTCTTTCCAGCGGCATGCACATTTGACTGTCGTTTGAAGCGATGCTGGCATCATGTTTGGAGGGTGAAAACCGAGCGCCTGGTCCAGTCGTTAAGTTAAGTATTACATCGACACCGGAGCCTCTTATCCGTTCGGTGACTTCCTGATATAAATTCATGGCCATGCTTGGCCTGGTGGTAATAGGGTCACGCACGTGGCAATGAACGATTGCCGCCCCGGCTTTAGCCGCATCAATTGCACTTTCTGCAATTTCGGTTGGTGTTACTGGTACAGCAGGATTTTTTTCAGGTGTTGGTGCGGAACCGGTCACCGCACACGAGATTATTGTTGGTTGCATCCGACTGTTCTCCATTCAAACTGACAACAAAAGTTACCTGAAAACCCTGCCATAAAAAAAGACCAGCGCAAAGGCTGGTCTTTAAAGCGTGCCTTGTCATTAAACCTTATCCTCCCGGCGCACGATACGCTCCGGTTATCTTGCTCGCTCGAGTGGCAATATCGTTCATATCGATATATTCCATCATCTCTAGCCTGTCTAAAGCTCCTGATGCCACCACAAGGACTTTGACCGCTGCAGCATCCTCAAAGCTTGAGACTTCAGCAACAACTGCGATGTCGTATTTTCCCCTTAGAAACTGTAGGTCGATAAATTTGCCGCCTGATTTTTCAACCATTGCAGAAATTGCTGCGCGCCTATCATCTTCTGGATTTTTCAAAAATCCAGCAAGGCCAGCATTTGAGTAATTGCCTAGAAATAAAAACTTCATCTTGCTCTCCCTGTTTGTTTTTAGAACCCTGCCACAAAATAAGGCCAGCGCAAAGGCTGGCCGAATTTCGAAGCAAGGTAAACACTATGTTCCACGCAACCGCTCGTCAGGGCTAATTAACATAGATTTCTGAAACTGTTGTTTCTAAAATATGACCAGAATCCGCCATTTTGGCACCGTTAGCTTCAATAAATTTTTGCATATGCTCTGGGCTGAGCGCGTTAAGAACTACACAAACCTTTTTTTCATCATCGGGTGCGTGACCGTGATATATTTCAAATATACCTGCGGCGCGCGCGATTGGCTGATGTGAGTAGAAAGCCTGCTCCCACTCGGCGAATGTATTTCTTATTTCAAACTTCAATATCGCAGTGACCATAAGTTAACTCCCTTTTAAAAGTTTACCAAAATAAGGCCAGACATTAACCGTCATAATGTAGCCCACCACTCACTCGGTGCCAAAGCCTGAATAGATGACGCTTTTTAGATGGTTCGTCATGGTCAATAAAATCAGTGCGAAAATGCCCCAGCTCATGGTTATTGAGATATTGCACATCTCCTCGTGACAGGGGAGCTTCAATCCAGAGGTCGCTTGAAGCTGTGACCTCATCAATAGAATCGAGTGCATTTTTCAGCAGGGAGTCCATTTCAAATCCGCCTACCTGGTAGCCTTTTCTCACCAGAGAACTGTTTGCACGGCAGCGCAATTTACCTTCCTGCCATGTAAACATTGGTGCAAAAGATGTTTTTTCAGCGCCAGGTTTGTGCTCTGCCTGACGGTCATAGTGAACCGGCTGGTAAAGTCGTTTTAGTTCTTTTGGGAATTTAGCCTCCATCCGCTCGTGAACAGTGTACAGGCTACAAAAACGGCTGAGGCCCCCTTCCTTTGCTGGATATTTGCACAACAGGCCAACATAATCAGGAACAGTAACGCCAAACGCGTTGTCTGTATGAAAAACTAACTCAACGTTTGTTGCAGAGCCTCGCACGCCATAACCGAACTTTTTACCAGTATCGGTAACGTCATAAATCATGGTGCCATCCCATTTCTGGGCAACGTTTTGTCCCATCAACTGGCCAAGTGTCCAATAAATGTCAACCATTTGGTTTATATCAAACTCGTCTAGGGGGAACTTGTCGATAACTGCAAACCCAAGACCATTGTCACAGATATGTTTTGCTTTCCTGTAGGCAGCACTTAATTCCGGTATTTCGAACTGTTGAGGGTTCCTGAGGAGTGTTGGCAATGGCTTTGAACGCATTTCATCTGCCATTGTCGCAATCTCTTTGAGTGCGCCGTCCGAGAGTTCTACTGTCCAGTCATCTCTTTTCAAGTTTGACGCTAACCAGCCTCTGCCGGCCGCCGTTGGAATGTTTTCCAATTCGTTAAAAGTTTCAGAGCTGAGGTCCATTACGCCGTCCATTTATTCCTCCCAACATATTTTTTGTTATTTATTTCCCAACCAACAACTTTTAAAACCTTGCCACAAAATAAGGCCGGCGCAAAGGCTGGCCGTGAGTGACGCCCCACTGTTATAGCAATGACGCCCCCGGCATATATTTAGATGGGGGGCTTGCAACGGCTAGGTTGCTAGCCACTGGTGTACAAACTGACGTACAAAACGTGCCTGTTGACTTGCAATAAGTGACACCTAAACTGGCAGAAACGCTTTGATGAATATGCAATTTGGTGCCTGTTTGATGAACCAATATCCTGTCGAGTGCACCATTTTACTACATGTTATCAATTGATTAATAAGGACAGGTCATTTGTCTGCCCCTTGTCACCTATAAATCCAAAACCAGCGGATTCCCTAGGTTTTTACCAGTGCTATCTGGGCGGACTGTGACATCCGGCGGATCAGCTTCTTTGTTATGTCCTTATCATTGATGTTGTCAAAAGCCTCATCGCATTATCACGCCACCATCAACATACAAGGTTTGCCCAGTCATAAATCTTGCCCAGCTAGAGGCGAGAAAAAGTACCGGCCCGGCGACATCTTCTGGTGTGGCGATGCGCCGCATCGGTGTTTGCGCAATCAGGGACGTTTTCAACTTTTCCTTGACGTGACGACTTGCCGCTGTCGGATAAACCAAGCCGGGGCAGACAGTATTGACCCGTATTCCCAACGGCCCGAGTTCCATAGCCAAATTCCGGCTAAAGCCAACCAGTGCCGACTTTGCGGTTGTATAGTCGTGATAGGGAACAAGGGGGTTAGCAATCAAATTAGTAGCAATCGTGATTATTGTGCCTTCTGCGCGCTCCAGCATTTTGGGCAATACGGCTTGTACCATTCCATGTGCGGCCTTGACCGAGCCATCAATTTGCGCCTGAAACGCGTCCCAATCGAGATCCCAAAACAACTTGCGTTGCTCAGCCGAAAAGATGAATGGCGCGAAGGCATTATGCACCAGCACATCAATCTTGCCAAAAACATCCTCCGTTTTTGCAACCAGTCGGCGCGCTTCAACCGGATCTGTTACATCAGCCTGAACCGCCAGCGCATTTCCACCCTTGGCATTGCAGGCGGCGACGGTAGCTTCAGCCGCTTGCACATTCTGTAAGTAATTGACAACGACCGACGCGTTTTCCGCGGCAAAAGCCTCAGCGATTGCGGCGCCGATACCACGACTGGCGCCGGTGATTAAAACTGTTTTACCAGCAAAATTCATTAGATTACTCCGGGATAAGATCCGTTTTGACCACTTGGGTCATATCAATTGCGGAAGAAATCAGCCCCTGGGCAAAAAAGGTGTCGGCACCGTCTTGCAGAACCTCAAGGTCAAAATGTCCAAGCCCCTTTGAGCGCGTTGTCTCTGATTGGGCGGAAATATTCCTTAGCTTGATAATCTCAAGATTGACCTTTTCGTCGCGACCATTGATCGCGCGGGTCACGGCGATCTTGGCGGCGTCTTCTGGATTATCAATCATCCATTGGGTACTGTTGCGATAGGCTTTGAGAAAGCGGCGAAGCACGGATTTATTTTCCTTGTAATAGCCTCGTGTGACCACAAAAAGGTCGCTTGGCACATTAAGGCTATCAGCCACATTGATAACAGTCACATCGCCTAGGCCCTTCAGCTTGCCAACGTACAAACCCGTATCTGTTGCGGCGGTAGCATCAACCTGTCCTTGAATTACCGGCGCAAAATTAAGCAAACCAGTGACTTGAATATTGACGTCACTTTCGTTTAATCCAGCCTTGTGCAACAGAAAAAGAAGATTTTGTCTTGTGCCACTGTTGAGGCTGTATACGCCGATAGTCTTGCCCTTTAGATCAGCTGTTGTTGTGATGCCGCGCCCGACTGGCACCACCACATTAAAGACGTTCTGTGGATAGATGTTGTATATCGCTACCAAATCTTCACCGCGGCTTAGCGCTTGATAAAGCGAGGACGGGTCCGTAAACGCAACATCGGCAGCCCCCGACAACATATTGGTAAGTGCAGAGCCACCGCCGGTGCCAGAAATATAGCCAAGCTCAATCTTCTCAGCCTTAAAAAACCCCTTATCGGGTTCAGCCAGAATATTCGTAATCTCGCTGATGGGTTTGCTCCAGCCAGCAATCGTGATTTTGTCCAATTCATCTGCAAAGGCATGCGAAAAGGTCAGAATAAGGGCCAATATAGTGGTTGTTAAACGTAACATTATGTCTCATTCCTTCGCTGCCAGCCACGAAGTAGCCGGCGTTCAATTATAATTGTTAGTTGGTAAAATAGCATTCCTATTATGGTGATGATAATAAAGAGTGCGAACATCAGCGTGGTGTCCATCATTCCCTGTGCTGCAATGATACTGGCGCCAAGACCTTGACCACCAGAAATAAACTCACCCACGACTGCCCCCACCAGCGCCAGCACCACAGCGACTCGAACACCTGCCAGGATCAGCGGCAACCCTGCCGGAATCTTGAGCCGAAACAAGGTCTGCATACGGGTTGCCCCCAGCACACGGAATAGATCACGTTGATCGGGCGGTGCCGAGCGAGCACCTGTGACAGTATTTTCCAGCAAAGGAAAAAAACAAATCAACGCTGTAATGATAATGATCGAGGTCAGTCCAAAACCAAACCATACAATCAAGATTGGCCCAAGCGCCAGCTTGGGCACGACCTGACTCGCTAGGATATAGGGCCAGACGATCCGGCGAAGAAAGCTTACCTCACTCAGCAGTACCCCAAATGCAAAGCCGATTGTGCTGCCCAAGGCGAAACCCAAAAGCGTCTCGATGACGGTAACCCAGATATGAGGCCATAGGAAACCCTGAGTTAGCCCCGTCCACAGCACTACCATGACCGCTGACGGTGGAGGCACCAGAAGCGCTGAAACATCAGTCAGCGCCAACCACCCTTCCCAAATCAGAACAAGAACTACTAGAAGGCTAATTGAGGTAAGACGCGATCCAATCATGGCATGCGCGCCCCAGCTATAGGCATTAGGGCCGCTCTGATCTCATTGCAAAGTTTGATGATCTTTGGGTGATAGCGCCCGCCGCCCTGCTGTCGGTTGGGCAGGTCAATGGTCATGCTACGGGCAATACAGCCAGCTTGCATTATTGAGACATGGCTGGACAGATAGACAGCCTCGGCGATATCGTGTGTAACAAAAAGAATAGTGGTGCCTTGTGTCTGGGCGAGCCACAACAAATCATTCTGCAAATCCTCGCGGGTAATCGCATCGAGGGCGGCAAAAGGTTCATCCATCAACAATAAAGAAGGCTCTGTTATAAGGGCGCGGGCAAGTGCAACACGGCTTTGTTGCCCGCCGGATAGCTGATGCGGATAACGCTCAGCATGATCTTCGATACCCATTTGGGAAAGCAAATCATTTGCTCGGTCGTAATCAGACGGATTTACTGAACGGTGCAACGCAATGGGTAATAGTACGTTATCCAGCACAGTGCGCCACTCAAGCAGGCTTGGTGTCTGAAAGACAAAGCCAACTTGACGCGATGGGCCATTCACGGGCATGCCAGTGATAGAAACGCTCCCCGATGTCGGCGTCAGTAAGCCTCCCACAATTTTCAGCAACGAGGTTTTGCCGCAGCCACTACGCCCAACCAAACAGTGAAAGTCACCGGGTGCCAATGACAAACTGACGTCTGCCAAAATGGGGGCATCGCCGTGATAAGCAAAACCGACTTGATCAATTTTGAGGAAGCTCAATCGATCAGTCATCGTAAAAGGCCAGTTTGTCAGCGGCCAGTGGCGCACGTGTGTCGATTTCAGCAATATTCACTAGGTCAGATAAATTAAAACGACCATCATGATGCCAGCCCGCTTCAGGTGTTGTCATGTCACCAAGCGCCGCTATACGGGTTACGCCCACCTCGCCAAGCAGCCTTGCCAATTTAAACAGATCGTCTGGTGGTACCGCGATACCAACAGTCTGAAGCATCGCTCGATAAGGAACGACTTTGCTTGGCACCATCGCCAAATCATCAACAGCGATTACCCTGACAAAACGGTTGAGGCAGGATGGGCCAAAACTTCCGCCATTATCGTAAAAGGACACGCCCCAGTCACCAAGAGCTTCGCTTAAAACTTCAGCGCCGTTAGAGAATTCCTCCTGCTGGCGCCAGGCAACCACGCTGTTGGCTTCTGCCAAAGTCAGCTCACGACGCGGATAGCGCTTTCCATAGGCGGTTAAAGCCCCTGCTAGGTAGTTCGCAAATCTTCGCGGTGAGACGCTACCTCCTCTTTCAACAAAAACCACATGAGGCGCAAAACATCCTTGCTGGTCATAACGGGCAATATCAAAGGCCGCGCGTTGAGCAGTATCGGCTGCCTTGGCTGAATCAAGCGCGGCAGCGCCAATCATCGCAAAGCTGGTCTTGTGGCCAAACTCCAACAAACGCTTGCCCGCTGGCATCCGGCTACGTATTGCCGTCAGGGAGTCAACACCACCATATGCCAGTGTGAGGTCTGTTGCCTGAACCATGGCGCGTTCTGACGCTTCATCTCCACCCTGCCACCACACAACGGCCAGACAGTCGGAAAGCTCGGGGGCCACCTCTGCCAGCGTTTTGGCAAATAAGGTCGCAAAAAGTGGCTCTGCGCTGGATATTTTTCCAATATTGCCAGACTTTACTAGCAAGCCACAAACAAGGCTCCATAGCGGCAATGCAGGAACGTTTCCCGCCCAAATATGAGCCAGTGCAGGTGGCCCAAATGCTTTTCCATAACCGCCTTTCGTGAGTGGTTGAAAATCATCAAGAATGTTAGGGTTTGGAAAATCCTCGGCTAAAAAGCGCAACAGTTCCGGTTTGCGAAATGTTTTAAGATATTGCGTCAATCCAAGACAAATCATCTCACAGTCATATCCGGTGATGGCAGGAAGCGCCTGCTCCATTCGTTGACGATACGGGTCTTGCCGATCGAGCAGACGCGCAATGACAGCGTCAATTACCTCTACAATTTGCGTAACTGACATTGGCCGCAAACGCGTTGCGGCTTGCTTGCGAACATGGGTTACAAGATTGTTGATGTCCTGTTCCGTCAGTAATGGAACCGCAACCTCAAAGGCGGTGTCGCCACCACGCGCAAAAGTCAGATTTCGCCATGAGATGGCCGAAGGGTCAAGGCCGGGAAGATAGCAAGCGCGCTCAATCATGTTGGGTCAGCACCCTGCCGTCGCTTTGAGAAATTCATCAACCGCCATTGAACAGCCAACAGCTTCGGCACCTTCGACCCGCCCAAGAAGCAAAAATCCGTCATCAACTTCGACAGCGGCATCTTCGGTAAGAATGGTGGTGACAATATTGTAATGCGCAAGGTCAGTATGGGCCAGAACGCCCGTTTGGCCCTTCGGCACCGATACTCCAGTCAGCGGATTGACTACTCGGCTCCGCATCCAATGCGGTCCTGACTTAACCGACGGACAGGTCAAGTTGCCATCGTCATAAAATTGTGACGAGAGTTCGGTCATGCCATACATGCCAATACAATCGCTACGGGCAACGCCAAAGGTATGGCAAAGCGCATCATAAAACGCATCAAGCTCAATGTTGCGAGATTGACCCTTAAAGCCACCAGTATCAAGAATTCGGCTACCCGGCGGTAAGTGAAAGCGGCGCCCCTGTTCCTGCAACGCATCAATTGCATGAACGAAGCTAAAGCTTGCCCCAAGTAAAGCATAGCTTTCGCCGGTTGCTTCAGCGCGCTCCAAAGCGCTTATCAGGCGCGGCAAATCAATGCCATCAGCGCCAATCAACCACTCACTGTCTGATGTGCCAAATGTCTTTATGGCAAGATCAAGGTAATGTGCGAGTGAAGAGTTGGGCATTATTTCAGGATCTGGAAACAGAATTCCCATCGGCAGATGGCTGTCACCCCGCATGAAACGCTCGGCAAAATGGCGTCTCATCGAGGCATCATAGACCTCAAGCGCGGCGTGATAACTTTTACCACGCCGTCCGTTCTGAGTAGTGCCACTGGTCATGAAGACAGCAGCAGCCCTTGCCGGTGGACAGCAGGTCAGATCAAGTGTCTTAAACGCATTTATGGGAACGGGAGGAATATCCCACCATCGCTTAACAGTTGACGGGGTCTTACCACAAGAGCGCACAAATGATGCATATGGCCGGTTATTTTGGAATTGGAAGGCAAAAATCTGCAACGCCAACGCATTGAACGCATCATCTGATGGATTCTGTTCCGCGATAAATGTCAGAAGTTCATCAACAATAATATTACGAGCCAACGCCAATTTCCTTTAAAAAACCAACGCAGACAAACAAAATTAGCGCTTTCTCAAGCATATCCCGTTTCCTCCGCCGGCATAATCCGGATCAGGTTAAAAGGATCATCGAGCCAGCACAGATTTTGTGTCTGTGCTTCTATCGATTTCTCAGCCTCTTCGGCAAGGCTCCCCTATGGATAGATGAGATGGTAAAACAAAATAGCTGTTTGCACAAGTAAAGCTGCAGAAAGAAAGCGCTTCTGCCCGATGACGAAACGGCGGAACATTAGGCAGAGAAAAAGACAAATATTCAAAAACAAAGAACGTTCACCTTAAAAACCGCTCACCTTATTTCGCGACAAATAGCTTTTTCTTTAGTTAATCATCGCAAATAATTGTTTTAATTTAATTATATTTATAGACCTGTATACTGCCGAGGGCAGAGGTTACCGGTTCAAATCCTGTCGAATGCACCATTTTTTCAAGTTTCAAACCAAAGTCCAAGCCCCAAACCCAAGGGCCAAGGGCCAAGCTCCAAGCCCCAAGCCCCGAACCCAAGGGCCACATATCTTATCACGCGATATTTTGCGAACAAACAGCGCTCGGGGTATATGGGTTCGGCGCCGCATGCATTGGGCCGCCAATTTTCCCAAAAACCAAACGCCTTGTCATGGCGGCATTGCGCCGCAACCGATACCCCACCCAGCGCTGGGACATGATACTTTTTGTGTTTCTCCAACCATTTTTAATTCTAGTCTTTGCAGCCTTGTGACGGCGGGAGCGATCAAAGTATAATGCAAATTTGCAGAAACGTGCTTTCAACAAAAAATGTCAGACTAAATCGGGCTCGATATCAACGCAACCGCATTTTGCCAAGCATGTGCCGCATCGCATTATCTTCATGGATGAAGGGCACATTGTCGAAGAACAGCCGCCAGATGATTTTTTTTTGCAAGCCCAAAGACCGATAGGGCGAAGCTGGTTTTAAGCCAAATTCTCGATCATTAGATTGAACCGCCAAATAAGAGCCAAAGATACGACACGAAGATAAAACACGAAGATAAGACTTAGAGATAAGGCGGGCTTATCCGGCTCTTCAGATGGACACCGAACATCGTCTCGGATGCAGCAGCAGTAAAGCCACCCTACCGCATCTTGTCTTGTGATTTCATCAATTGAAGCATGATCAGCTTGAGAATCAACCGGCCAGCGCCAATCATCGAAATCTGGTTCAGATCATTTTTTGGTGCCAATTCAACCAGATTCAACCCCACAATCTGTCCCTTTGCCGCCAACGCCTCGAACAGCTCGATGATATGCCACCACATCAGCCCGCCTGGTGCGAGCGCAACCGTTCCAGGCATCACCGACGGGTCAAGCCCATCAACATCCAATGTCACAAAAAATCTGCCCGATGTTGGCAGTGCGGCAATCACTGGTGCCATGCCATGCCGGTGAACATCCTGTGCCAGATGGATCTGTGCACCCCATTTAAGCGCCATGTCAATTTCCGGCTGTTGTGCGCTGCCAAATGAACGGATGCCAATCTGGTGAATGCCGGTGATATGCTCTTGTTCGGCGGCGCGGCGCATGGGACTGGAATAGCCATCATGAATGCCATAGCGCTCATCGCGCCAGTCCAAATGCGCATCAATTTGAATCAAGGTGACATCTGACAGAGCATCAAGCCCCCTTATCACCGGATTGGTCACGCCATCGTCACCACCAATGCTTATAGGCAGAATGCCG
>Ga0209652_1004083_pt1 | contig 10375 bp, 8 predicted proteins | sample SaaInl74LU_5_DNA_FD_184641 | JGI IMG/M metagenome (GOLD analysis project Ga0209652, IMG submission 184641) | Marine microbial communities from expanding oxygen minimum zones in the Saanich Inlet - ESP_74LU_5_DNA (SPAdes) (version 2) | ecosystem: Environmental > Aquatic > Marine > Intertidal zone ...
AACAACGGCGACGTGGACTTCCACCTTGACCACACGTTCGAAGCGCCCGGTGACACCATCCGTTCCCGCGTTAAGTTTTACCCGCTGACTTCCAATCCCAACGCCTGGGGCCAAAACCTCACGCTGTGGGGCGAGGCCGGGCAGTCGTTTGGGGCCGGATTCTTCCTCACCCAAGGCATCAGCAACGTGGTGGGCGCCAGCCCGATCTACGACACGTCGGACGGGCCGTTCATGCTCGACACCATTCAAGTCACCAACGGCGACACCATCGTGTACGACGTGGTCATGGAGGCGGCGCACCCGTCGAACGGACGGCCGTTCTTGCAAATGCGTGTTCGGAAAGGAAGCTCCAACCTGGCCGTGGTGCTTCAAGCCACGGCCGAAACCGGGCGCGTCCACGCCTGGAACCACACCCACCTCTCCAACGACGTGGGCAACTGGGGCCAGGATTTCCAAGCCGCACAACCCACGTGGCTTGGAGGCGACCCGCACTACGGCGTCCAACAACCCGCCTGCGGCCAAACCGTCATTGCCGTCGGCGCCTACTCCTCCGAACACCAAAATTCCCAAGGCACCGAGGTCGGCGGCGCCCTCGCGAACTTCTCCACCTACGGCCCCACCCTGGACGAGCGGCTCAAGCCCAACGTCTCGGCCCCGGGAGTGAGCGTGGAGTCGTCGCTCAGTTCGTTCCGGGACGGCAATTACGCCGTGACGAGCAGCGTGGAATTCGACGGCACGCTCTACGAATTCGCGAAACTGTCCGGCACCAGCATGAGCAGTCCCGCCACGGCGGGGGTCGTCGCGCTGATGCTCGAAGCGAATCCGACCCTGACCCCTGGCGACGTCCGCGCCATCCTCGAGCAGACGGCCCGCGAAGACGACGACACCGGCACCCTGCCCACCGAGGGGGACCTCGTTTGGGGGCACGGGAAAGTCACCGCGTCCCAAGCGGTGCTGGCCTCGATCGGTTGGGTCGCGAACGTGGGCCTGCCCTATTTCCCAGCACCGGAGGCGGGACAGGACTTGCTCGTCTACCCCAACCCGACGCAGGACCGTGTTTGGGTGGCAGGCATCCCATCCATGACCGGCACGTGGACCCTCATTGACTCACGCGGCCATGCCTGCCGACAAGGCACCACGACGCCCTGGTTTGAAGTCAGCTTGGATGGATTGCCCGAGGGCATGTATGTCCTGCGCACCACCGAACCCAACGGCACCAGACGCGCGGTCCGGGTGGTCAAACAACCTTGACCTCCTGAAGAAGGTTTACCTTTCAAACGATGAAATTCTTGCGCCCTTCCCAGTTCATTGTGAGGCACATCCTCGCCTTCTCTTGTCTTGGCCCACTTGTCGCTTACACAGGGGTCGTTTGGGCACAAGAAGCGCAATTCCGCGCCGTGGGTGGCCCCGGCTTGGAACGAGGTGAGGTTGTGGTGCCCCACGCGACGGGCGCCTTTCTCGTGTGCAACAGCAAGCTTCCTGAAGTGGATCTGTTGCGCGCATACCTCGTGCACTACGACAGCGAATTGAACGTCGATTGGACGCGGTTGCTACCCTGTCCTGCCTTGTTGCAGGAAGTGGTCGACGCGTGGAGCGACAGTCCTGGCAGCGTGACCGTGATGACGCGCGAGCTCAGGCCTGAGGACGGGTATGTTACCGTGATGCACCGCCTGGATTCCACGGGCACGTGGGCAGGGAGCGCTTCGCTTCAGGCACCCCAAAACTTTCGCCCAGTCGCTCACGTCGAATGGCTCGGCGAGCCTTGGGTGGTGGGTGCGACAGGAAGCCAGCCGACGGCCGTGAATGTGGTCACGGGCAACGTCAAAACGTGGGGTGGACTGCCCGGAACGTTGGATGTGGTGACCGATGCCGCTGTGGCGAACAACTTGCTGGTGGTCGTGGGGTCGCGAACTCAGGACGACACGACGCGAACCGCGATTTGGGGGGTGTACCCCTTTGGGCAGCTCGCGTTTGAAAATGTGGGAGCGGATGCGGCCGCCGGAGCCTGGAGCCAGGCCGATGCCGTGGCTGTACGGGGTTCGAATGTGCGCGTGCTGCACAGCTTCCACCCCCACGTACCAGAGGACCAGTGGCTTCTGCACAGCATGCTTTCAGTGAACCTTACTTCGGGTCAGCTCAATGGCATCCTGTACGGACCGCAAGAAGGTCAGCGCCCTGGACGTGATTTGATTTCCACCCCCCAAGGGTGGGTCAAATTGAGTCAATCGGACGCTGTGCCTCAACTCGACCTGAGCATGCTCGTCACGCATTACAACCCCAACGGCTTGTACCTGTCTCAAGGCGCCTGGGGGACCATCTTCGAAGACGACCCCTCCCACATCACGCAGAGCGAAGACGGAGCCATTTGGGTGGCAGGAAGCACGCGAGGGGCCATCGACGGCACCTGGAACGCTTGCGTGCTCCGACTCGACAGCCTCGGACCGCTTGGCGCGTGGTCCAACGACATGCCGGGGTTTGGCACCTACAACGACCCGTTGTTTGATGACGTGCTTTCCATCACGCAGATCGAGTCTGACGAGGGTTGGACATGTGCGCCCAATCCCGCTGGAAGTCAAACCACCCTGATTCCTCCTTCGACCATGTCCACTGCGGATCGCGCTGCGCTGAAGTGGGTCCTGCGGGATGGCCAAGGCCGCATCGTTGATGAAGGTCAAGGAACCGATGTGAACCTCGACAAGCTCGCGCCGGGCCACCATGGGATTCAGGTGCGCGACCGTGGCGGCAACGTCCACGTCCGGGTGTTGGTGGTTGGCGAGAGATAACGTTGCGTCGTCCCGCCTGTCTGCACCATCTTCGCACCGTGAATCGCCTCCCTCTCGTCGTCGCCCAAGCCGTGCTCGTGCTCGCGTTTTTGTCCGCGTATGGATGGGCCGTGAAGCAGCGCACTCTGGGCAAATTGGACCTCAGTGGAGCGAACGTCGTGTTGGACGCGCTGTCGGGCTTTCCTGACCTGTTCAAACAATCTGTGGAAGAGGCCCAAACCCTGCCCCAAACGTTCGTCCCAACCCCGGACGACTTCACGCCTCTGAACCGCCTCGAGCGAGACGTGCTCGCCCTGACCGCCTACTCGAACGAGGACGGAGGCCGGCACATCGACCTGCGCAACTTGCGGAACGAAGAAATCCTGCACCGCTGGGTGGTTCCCGTGGACGAGATCCCGGTCAAGCCACATTGGCGGGTCCATCATCCGCTGTTGTTGCCGGACTCGTCGGTGATTTCCTTCATCACCAACCGAAGCCCCTTGTTCCGGCTTGACGCCCGGTCCAACCTCATGTGGCGCCAGGACAGCTTGAATTTCCACCACGCCATCAACCTGGACGCGGAGGGCAAGCTTTGGGCGTGCGTGCAGCAGTGGGAGCGGGGCGGGCGCCACATCGGGTACCGGGGGCGCTACGCGATGGACGGAAAGACCGTGAACTTCCTCGACAACAGCATCGCGCAGCTCGACCCCGAGACTGGCCACATCCTGTACACCAAGTCGTGCGCCGAAATTCTGAGGGAGAACGGACTGGAGCACCTCATTTTGCGGTCGGGCGACCCCCAAGACCCGATGCACCTCAACGACGTGGAGCCCGCGCTGTTTCGTGGGCCGCACTTCGAAGCGGGGGACTTGTTCCTGAGCTTCCGGAACCTCCAGGCCGTGTTGCAGTACCGCCCTGCGACGGGCGAGGTGGTGCGTGTGATCGACGGGCCGCTGGCGGCGCAGCATGACGTGGACATCCTCGACGAATCGACGCTCGCCATCTTCAACAACGCCACGCAGGAGAACGTAGGCAAGTACACCAGCGGCGCGCACAAGTACCCCGTGTCCAAGGACCAGGTCGAGTTGAAGCACTGGTATTCGCGGGTGGAGCGATGCGATTTGGCCTCCAACACCTTCACACCCCTGTGGGAGGACCTGATGCGCGAGCAAGAATTCATGACCTTCAGCGAAGGCCTGCAGGAATTTCTGCCGGACGGGTCAGCCTTCTTGGAAGAACAAAACACCGGCATCCTCTGGGTCGTCGGCGACTCCGGCGTCCTCTACCGGGACGTGCACCGGTCGCATCACGACGGCCACCATCACCTGCCCAACTGGACCCGAATCATCCCCTCGTTCCCATGAACCTTCCTCTCTACATCGGCCCGTCCATGGGCGCTGGCGCCATTGCGCTCACGTTGATCATCGGCGGCATCGTGGTGGCCTCTCTCGGGTACATTGTTTGGCTCCGGGTGAAGAAATTCCTGAAGAAGTAAAGGCATGACGTCGGCGCTTGCCCTGCTCACGGCGTCGAGTTACGCGGCGTTTTTGTTGCTGCGCCGCAACACCCCCTTGCTGCACAGGCTCGCGATCAGCAGCGTGGCGGTCCTGGACGGCATGCTCTCGGACGGCGACGACGACGCCAAGCTCGCCGCCATCGAGGCCGCCACTGGCCGGCTTCTCCGCGCCCTCCTCTCCTTCCTGCTCCTGCTTTGGGTGGCAGGGTTGCTCATCGGCGTTCCTTGGCTCTTTCAAGATGAGGGTTTTCTTGACCTCCTGTTTTCGTGGCAGGGAATCGTGGCCGTGTCCGTGGGCGGGACGATCGCCTTTTTCCTGCCGCGGACCCTTCCGGGCGTCGCGGCAGCCTCGGGCCTCGGAGCCTCGAATCACTCGGCACTGGACCAGCTCCTGCACCGCATGCTCCTGAACCATCCCCACGTGCACTTGCGCCTCATGCGGCGCGAGATCCAGGGGTGGCGCAAGGGCGGTGGCACGCCCCGACCCGCGTTTCTTTGGGTGACCGGGCTCGCCCGTGCGGGAACGACCAGCGTGCTCGAGCGCCTCGTCGCCACCGGGGCGTTCCACAGCCTGAACTACGCCAACATGCCTCTCGTGCTCGCGCCCGGGCTTTGGAACCGGTTCCACAACCCCGGTACAGGCGAGTTGCAGGAACGCAGTCACGGCGACGGGATTCTCGTGGGCCTCGATTCGGCCGAGGCCCTTGAAGAAGTCTTCTTCCAGGCCATGACCGGGCGGAGCTACGTCACCGACACCGCACTCGAGGCCCACGACGTCTCCCCCGACCTCCACAGCACCTACCTCGATTACCAGGGCATCGCCCTCGCGTCGAGCGCGCGTCCGGACGCCATGTACGTCGCCAAGAACAACAACGCGCTGCTCCGCTACCCCGCAATGCGTCGCCTGAACCGGGACTTCCACGCCGTCGTCCTGTTCCGCGACCCCTTGACACACGCCGAATCGCTTCGGGCGATGCACCGCAAATACGTCGCGATGCAGGCCGACGATCCGTTCGTGAAGGAGTACATGGATTGGCTGGCGCACCACGAGTTTGGGCTGGGTCACAAGCCGTTCCGCTTCGATTCCAACCAAGACCTTCCCAGCGGCGACCTCAACAGCCTTGACCACTGGCTCGAGCTGTGGATCAACCACTACCGCGAGGCCTTGGCGCTCGACCCGCACCACCTTCACTTTGTCGCGTACGAAGCGTACTGCGCGGCGCCCCAGGGTGTGTTGCAGCGCATCGTCCATGCAGCCGGAGTGGAGATGACCGTGCCGGCGTACGAGGCCTATTCCAAGGTGCGGGACGTCGAAGGCGAGGTCAGCCCTGTGCTGCTGGCTCGGGCAAAGGGGTTTTACGCCGAGATGGTGGCGCGGGGTCAGTCCTGAAACGCGACACGGCGCACCACGCTCGCCGTGTCGAGCAACACCACTTCCACTTCGGAAAGCGATCCGGACGTCCCGTCCGAGCTGAGCACGTACCACTGAGGCGTGTCGCGCGGGCCGCTCGCCCCAAAGTCGACCTCAGACGTCCCCACAAACGCCAGGACGTCCGTGACGCTGAGGTCCGGATGGGCCTGCTTCACTCCGGGGGCGAGCTGAAGGCCGCCTTCGACGACGGAAGTGCGGATTTGGGCAGAGGGAAGCCACTCACCGCATCCACGACTGCCAAAGAAATAGAGCGACAGGGCAATGCCGAGGAAGATGCCAATGCCAAAGCGGGAAAGTCGTTGCCAAAAATTCATAGGTGCGCTTGCTTGCGTTGCGAAACTACACCCAATCGCACCACGCGCCTGCGTACCTTCGAAGCATGGTCGAGGTTCAGGGCATCAGGTTCCGCTACAGCAGCGAAAGTCCAAACATGGACTTCCCCGATTTTGCCTGCGCGGCGGGAGAGCGCATGCTCCTCCTTGGCAACTCCGGCACCGGGAAAACGACCCTCCTGCACTTGCTGTGCGGCATGCTCCGGCCCAAGGCCGGGAGGCTTCACGTGGCGAGCCGCGACCTTCGCGCCGCCTCCGACCGCGAACTCGACGTGTGGCGCGGATCTGAACTGGGCATCGTGTTTCAGCGCGCCCACTTCGTGCAAAGCCTTTCCGTCGCAGAAAACCTCGCCCTTCCCCATCAGCTCACGCATGGCACCGTGCCTCGTGAGGTCATGGAACGGATGGGGTCGATGATGGACCGTCTCGGCATCGCGCACCGCGCCGACGCCCGTCCACACGAACTCAGCGTGGGCGAACAGCAACGCGCTTCGATTGCACGCGCGCTGCTGCACCGACCTAAGGTGGTGTTTGCCGACGAACCCACGTCGGCGCTGGACGACCACAACGCCGCGGCTGTCATGGACATCCTCGACCGCGAAGCGGCCGACGCCACCTTGGTGGTGGTCACCCACGACCAGCGCCTGAAGGACCGCTACTCGAATTGTGTCACCCTCGTAAGCGCCCAGTCATGAAGCTCGGACTCTTCTACCAAGCGTGGCGCAACCTCCGAGCCAAGCCGCTTCAAACAGCCTTGAGCTTGGCGCTGCTGGCGTTTGGGGTGGGCATGGTGAGCCTCATGCTCCTCACAGAGAAGCAGGTCAACGACGCGTTTGAACGGAACATCAAAGACATTGATCTGGTGCTCGGAGCGAAGGGCAGTCCGTTGCAACTCATCCTGGCCAACGTCTACCACATTGACGCGCCGACCGGCAACATCCTGCAAAGCGAGGCCGAGAAAGTGCTCAAGCACCCGTACATCGCCTCGGGCATCCCGTTGGCGTATGGCGACAACCACGAAGGCTACCGCATCGTGGGAACCGAGCACAGCTACGTAGAACACTACGGAGTCACGCTGGCCGAGGGCAAGCTCTGGGAGGCGCCGTTTGAGGTGACGTTGGGCGCGCGGGTGGCCGAGAATTTGGGAATGGGGTTGGGCGACACGTTTTTCAGCGCGCACGGCCTCACCGACCAAACCGACATCCACACCGACAAGACCTTCGCCGTCGTGGGCATCCTCGAACCGAGCGGAAGCGTGGTGGACCAGCTCATCCTGACCCCGATGGAGAGCATCTGGAACGTGCACGCGCACGAAGGCGAGGTGATCGACCCTGCGACCCGGGAAATCACGGCCATGCTGCTCAAGAAACGCAACCCGCTCGCCGTCTTGACCATCCCCAACGTGCTGCGCGAAACGAACATGCAGGTGGCGCTTCCGGCCATTGAGGTGAACCGGATGACGCAGCAGTTTGGGTTGGGGACGTCCGCGCTGCGCGCCATCGCCATGCTCATCATGGCCCTGAGCTTCGCAAGCATCTTCATCTCGGTGCTCGACAACATCCGAGCTCGACGCCACGAGCTCGCGCTGATGCGAACCTTGGGCGGCACGCCCTCCACCCTGTACCGATTGCTCTTGCTCGAAGGCGGTTTGCTGAGCGTGGCCGGCACGTTGCTCGGGCTGCTCCTGAGCCGAGTGGGCCTTGCTGTGCTGGGGCAGGTGGTGGAGAGTCAATTCCACTACGACCTGTCCGCCATGAGCGTGCTGAGAAGCGAGTGGATGCTCGCCGGAGCAGCCGTGGCTGTGGGTTTACTCGCTTCGGCCATTCCGGCGCGCGGAAGCCTTCGTTTGGACATCAGCCGAACCTTGAGTGAGGCGTAACTTGGCACGTCCCGTACCTTCGCACGACATGAAAACGACCACGTTCCTCACCGTTGCCTTCTCTGCCGCCGCGCTCGTGGCGGTGTCGATGATGGATTGGAGCAGCATGTGCCATCCCTCGGAGGAGGCTCAGGCCACACAGGACCAGCTTCGCCACGTTGGGGAGGCCAAACTCGCCAGCCTCGACCCCCAACCCATCACGGCCCCTGAAACGCCAGCCATTGAGGTCGTCACAGACGTAACAACCAGCGACGCCGAACCCGCCGAGCTGACCTGGCAGGTCTTGAGCGACGTCGAATTCAAGGACGTGTATTTGGAAGAGCTCGATGCGTATTACTGGATGCCCAAGTTTGGGCCCCAAGTGATCGCCGCGGAAGGCAAGGAGTTCTACATCACAGGCTACATGATTCCCGTCGACGTGGACGAGGACTTCTACGTGCTCAGCCGCTACCCGTTCGCGAACTGCTTTTTCTGCGGGGGAGCCGGTCCTGAATCGGTCATCGACCTGCGTTTTCCCGGCAAGAGCGAGCGCGCCTACCAAACCGACGATCGCCTCACCTTCCGCGGAAAGCTCCGCCTGAACGCCGACGACGTCTACCAGATGAACTACATCTTGGACGGGGCCGTCGAGCACACCCCTTAAGGGCCAACTGGAACTCAGTCGAGACTGGTGGCCTTGAGCCACTTGCGGTAGGCCGTGAACAGGCGGGACCTCGACACGAACCCGACGTACCGTCCGTCCTCCACCACCGGCAAATTCCAGGCGCCGCAGTGCTCGAATTTGGCCATCACGTCGTCCATTTTGTCATCCCACTGCACTTCCGCCAAAGGCAAGGTCATCAGGTCAATCACGCGCAACGACAAGTACTGCTCTTGGTCAAACATGACCTGGCGGATGTCCTGCAAATCGACGATCCCCATGAGGTGGCCTTCGCCATCGACCACCGGATGCAAGTTGCGCTGGCTTTGGGCCACCACCTCCACGAGCTGCCCCAAGTTCCAGTGCGCCTGGACCGGAAGGAAATCTTGTTCCAGCTCCTCTTTGAGGTTCATCAGGGTGAGGACGGTCTGGTCCTTGTCGTGGGTGAGAAGCTCGCCGCGCTCCGCCAATTCGCGGGTGTAGATGTTGTGGCGCATCAAGGCCCGCGACGTCGAGAACGAGATGGCTGAAGTCAACATGAGCGGCACGAACAAGCCGTAACCGCCACTCAACTCCGTCGCCAGGAAAATGGCCGTAAGCGGCGCGTGAAGCACGCCTGCCATCATGCCGCACAGGCCTGCGAGCACGGAGTTTCCGAACGGCATGGTCGCCGGTCCGACGAAACCATTCAATCCCAGGGCAAACGCAAATCCAACGAGCGCTCCGGAAAACAGCGCCGGCGCAAACACGCCCGCCACACCTCCGGCGCCCACCGTGAACCCGGTCAGCATGGGCTTGAGGCAGCTCGCCAGCAAAATCCACCCAAGCAAACTTGGCAAGGCAAGTGAGCCCTCCAACATCCACACGTCCTCGATCAACCCATCCGAATACCCGAGGAAGAGTTGGTTGATGACCTCGTAGCCTTCCCCGTACAGCGGAGGCAACAGGGCGACCGCCGCGCCGATGAGTGCACCGGCCAAGGCCATCCTCGTTCGGGGTTTTTTGAATCGACTGATCGCTTGCTGGCTCAGCATGTACAGCTTGGAAAACACCACGGACCCCACGCCGGTGGCGACGCCGATCAGGATGTACCACGGCAAGCGCGAAGCTTGGAATGCGGCCAGCGTAGGGACGGTCAGGATGTCTTCCCCTTCGAAGAACACAAAGGCCGTGAGCAAGGAGGCCAAGGACGCCAGCAAGATGGGTACGAGGGACGAAGCCGTCAGGTCGATCATGATGACCTCGACGGCGAAGACGATCGCCGCCACGGGGGCTTTGAACATGGCCGCGAGCGATCCCGCGGCAGCGCAGCCAATCAGAAGCAGGCGACGGCGGAAGTGGCGGCGGGTTTGGGACGCGACCTCCGACCCCATAGCTGCGCCAGCCTGCACCGCGGGAGCTTCCAGTCCCCCGGAACCCCCAAACCCCACAGAGAGCACACTCGTGATCACGGGAGCGAACATCCACGTCCGTTTCATGCGCCCGCGCCGGGTGGAAATGGCGTGAAGGGTGGCGGGAATGCCGGGGCCCGGGTGGTCGCCCTTGAGGACGGTTTGGACCACGTAGGCCGTCGCAGCAAGTCCCAGTATGGGGCCCAACGCGAGGAGCCAGGAGCCCCCGATCCATCCTTGAATGGCAAACATGACGCTGCGCAGTCCGCCGACGCTTTGCTTCATCACGACAGCAAGCAAACCCGAAGCGATGCCGACCAATACCGCCCAAAGCATCAGTCCCTTGTCCGACTTCATCCACGTCCACGCTCGGCGAGTCGCTTCCCGTGCGGCGTCTGTCACGCTCATGGCACCCTCACGCTC
>Ga0209652_1004084_pt1 | contig 10374 bp, 4 predicted proteins | sample SaaInl74LU_5_DNA_FD_184641 | JGI IMG/M metagenome (GOLD analysis project Ga0209652, IMG submission 184641) | Marine microbial communities from expanding oxygen minimum zones in the Saanich Inlet - ESP_74LU_5_DNA (SPAdes) (version 2) | ecosystem: Environmental > Aquatic > Marine > Intertidal zone ...
TTGGCAGCAGCTTCCTCGTGGGATATTGTTGTCGTTATTTGCGACTCAATCAACTCGATGCATTTTCTTTGCACATCTTGCACATTCACATTTAGCATACCCCTTTTTTGGCCACCACAAATCAAAATCAACAAACAACAATAACCGACATAAAAAAATCAAAGATATCAACCATGATGTCCACCAACGGCAACGCCCTCGCCAACCCTGGCGGAGGCGTAGGCATCACCACCAACAGCAATAGTAACGACCCATACCTCCAAAATGACTTTTACCCCCTCCAACTCGCCTCATCCGAAATCCTCTCAGCATTACGTGCCGATGAAGCCTCCCCGGATGCGGACTTGTACCGTCGCCTTATCAGTTCAAGTGGCATGGGTGCTCATCGTTATCATCGTGTCGAGGGAGATGGATTGGGTCATTATTCTTCTTCTTCGTCTAGGAATAATAATAATTCGTCGTCATCTGGTGGTGCAAATTCATCGGACAAATTGTCATCATCGAATGATGGAGGAGGAGCTTCATCGAAACGGTCGTCACAGAGCCATAATCCGTTGAGGATGGGTAACAATGTCATTGGATCACCTCTAGGTGTGCTCCGTGGAACACGTCAATTCGGCAATACCAACACATCATCATCGTCGTCATCCAGCAACAACTCTCCACCAAGCAATCCATCAAATTCACAACAGATGAATCAGCCACCCTCCCAACCGCCCACGCCATACCTAAAACATGATAGATCTATTCCCCTCCCAACACAATTGGCAAATGAGGCAAAGAAGGCAAAGTTATCCTCTCTCATGGGGTTGTTGCCCGAGGCCAATTTAGTATGGGTAACGAGTGATGATAAGCTCTTTTTATGGAGTTATAACAGTACCAGCAACACGTTTGATGGCAAAAATGGTTGGGGTACATCCTCCAACAACAATAACCCCATCAATGAAGATTACTGTTCCTTCACCGTACCAAGTGGTCAATGCATCGTATCTGTTGGATTAGTCCGTCCAAAATCAAATGTATTTGATACAAAAGCGGTGGAATGGTGTATTGTTGTGACTACACCGGAAGAAGCGATATTGTGTGCTTTGGCCAAGGAGAGTGGTAAGGAACAACAACAGCAACAACCTCAAAGTGTCACTGGTGGAGTAGGATTCCGTCACGGAAACAGCTCCTTGAGACTCATTCCAACTCGATTCATCTTACCAACTGATTCAGTACCACTGACATCCATTTGTGGTACGAAGGAAGGGAGGATATTCATGGGTGGTGTGGATGGATGTGTGTATGAAATGACATATGAGGGGAACTCTTCTAATACTACTACTGCTGGTGGTGGTTCTTCATCGTCGTTTGGGAGTATGGGAAGTTATTCGGGTGGGAATAATGTTATGGAACGTGCGATTGATGACTACTTTGATGGAAGGGGTGTATTTACTCTTTCAAATGATGCTAATGGTGGTACGAACAAGTTGTCAGAGCAGGTGGTAGTGGGAGGAAAGAGGGTGTTATCCGCACTAACGTTTGGGTCGCTCGATAGTGACAGTTATGGAGAACAACGACGATCGAAATGTCGTAAAATTAATCATTCTTCGGCGGCACCAGGGTTGGTGGCATCGGTTGTCCCCGGAGCGATTGTTCGTGCAGCAAGTGGAATATTTGCGTCGGGCAGTGAAAGTGCGGCAAGGAAGGGTGGACCAATCGTTTCAATGATATTGGATGAAGAGCGGTTGTGCCTCTACACGTTGAGTTCCAAGGGTGTGATTTGTGCGTATGACTTATCGCCAGTTCCCAATGGGAGTGGTACCGCTGTTTCGCAGGGAGATTTCAACTCTGCTATCGCTGCAGCACAGCCGAGATTGGCGTGTGTATTCAATGCGGTGGAATCTGCCAAGTTATACCTTGACTCGGTATCACGTGGGCGAATGTACCCACCCTCTACGTCACAGTCGGTCGAGTTGGGTACCATTACATTTCCCGGGGGCAATGCGTCAGCTCAGGCAGGTGTGGGAGGAATGGATGGTGCTCGTGCCATTCTGAAGCGCCACGATCAGGAAATGAGGTTGGTGAAAGCTTCATCTGCAGGCTCTTCCTCGAAAGCAGCACAAAATGAAATGAGCAATGCTACAGGCATACTTCATCCTGTGTCTATTCACTTGGTACCTGGTAAAGAATCGAAATCTTTGACTCTTGTGGTTGTAACAGGTGGTGGATTGAGGTATTACCTTTCGTCTCTTGCTTCCAATTATATCAATCTGGCTCAGTCTAATCAGGGAGGTTTCGATTATTCTATGAGAGGCCTCGATCCAAAGCTGGCTCGCACACGGCCAAGCAAAAAGATGACTTTCTGCCATATTCGTGCCCCGCCACCATATACATCGGGAGATGGAAATGATGGATTCCACTTTGAGTTGGCACCCTCAGCAGTGAATATGCTTGGCTCTTTGGCAGGAGGTGCGAATGTGGGTATCCCTCCTGGCATTCATGATCTTCAAAGTGGGAGGTCAACCAAGGTTGCAGGCGCCGTTGGTGACGTTGTAAAAAGTTTCTATGGAAATGGAATGTTTGTGCTGGCATTGGATATTGATAAAAACAATTCGAAGAGCAGCAATGGATCATCACGCGGGAACTCTTTCCCAACTTCATCCAGCGAAAAATCTTCTAGAAAACCAGCCGGAGATGCAATTGTTACGGTGTTACCTGACTTTGCAGCTAGAGTCACCGACACATTGACTGCTACCAATACTTCGAAAAATCCGTCATTAATCGCTGCAGGTGGAATCAGTGAAACCATTTCGCTTCCTATGACTGGATACGAAGGTACTAATTCTCCAGTCCTCCCGGGAGGCAGAACATTCGACATTTCAACAAATTCCAACGCGCAGTCCTCCCTAGCGGCGTTATTTATGAATTCTGAGACACCTACGGATGGTGAATTGCAGATAGGTTTGACACCTTCATTCGTCCCACAACGAGTTTACCAACGAAGGAACAATCAAAGTGATGGGTCGTCGTCATCACTTGTTGTTACTTATGATAGAGGGAGTGGGGTATTTTCCACAGCGTTGTCAGCGCTATCAAACTATATACGCAGTGGCCAGTATTATGGCTTCGAAGTTGACACAGTCGCGTCCGATCCTAATGGTTTAAGTCCTTCCATGTCATACAGAGTTTCACTTCGACATGGGTGTGATTCTATTGGATTCAGTAGGTCGTCGGAAGAAGTTGTAACGTCTACAAGGAACGGAATCAGAGGAAACAGTGCTCCGCGCTCCACAAATAAATCCGAAAAGCTTCCGTCGTGGATGTTGAGACCATCGGCCGCACCACTAAATTCTCAAGCAGCTCAACATCTCAACCCACCGGGCACTGGCACGACACTAGTGCTTAATGCTGGAGGTTTGCACGTGTTCAATAATTGTTCACTTTTGAGCAACTTTGCAGCTGCTTTGTTGCGTGCCACAAATATTGCTGAAGATGGCACCCTTCGTAATTTTTTTGTGAGTTACGGTTATGCAGAAGGGTGTGCGATGTGCTTTGCTCTTGCCACGAGTCATTCAAGCAGCGAAACTCTGCGAAGCAAAGCGAGGCAAGCTGCATTCTGTTACGGTCGATCACCTGAAATGAAGCTTACGGGACCTTCGAATGGTGACGGCATGGACCCCGTGAGCTCGTTTACGTTCCAGCCATCGTCACTCTACGAAGGCTTGGTCAAATTCATGTCGCGCCTCTTGCGTCCCTTCTGGTATAAGCCTGCAGTTGTTGTGACTGAAGGGCGACCCATACAAAGCAAGTCTGCATATGCGAACTACTATGCGCGCCTTCCTGCAAAAGTGGAGCTGTTACTAGACGACATTACTCTTGATGAAATCCGACGCCCGCTGGTGATGTTGCAGGAGCTGATGAAGTCTAATTTTGGTGCAGTGACGTCAATTCCTGGTGTCTCGCAAAGGGATGCATCCGACCAAATGGATGTGGACGATGGTGACGGATCCGCAGGTCTGATTACTCGTGCTATGCAGAATCAAAGTCGTGCTTTGCAACTTGCGAACAATCCAAGTCAAACTCACTATGCATCAGATAAAGAGCGGAATCAAGAGGCTTTCAAAACTGAGGACCGCAACATGCACTCAACCTACCGCCTGCTAAGTAGAACTGTTCAAGTGCTAAACCTGCTCTCCTGTCTGAAGCAAGCGCATGCGATGTCTACGCTGCCGGAGGTCCAGTGGGGTCTAATTCACGGCCTTACATTTTATCAGCTAGTCACAAGTCAAGAGGGCCAACAACGCATTGAAACACTTCTCAACTCACTCGTCAGTCAAGGAGACAAAACGCTTTTGAATCGAATTTCACAAGATGGCGATCGGTTAGCTCAAACACTGTCGAAGCAGTGCTATCTCTTCTTCTCATCTGCGTCAAGACTTACATATATGGGTTTCAAAGCTGCTAACGACGCCCTCTCGCGGCCGAAAAAGACTCCACAACGAGATTTGTTGGCAAGCAAGGCAGCGGCATTTTTGCGCGCTGCCTCTAGGCACTGGTATGACCCTGCTCTAGTCGCAGGTCAGACGAATGGCTCCGATACATGGTTGGATCTTGCGAACAGAGCAATTGATGCTGGTAGTCCACTTGCTCGCGCTGCTGAGGTGCTGATGGAATTGGGGCAAGTAGAAGGGCTTGTAGATGTGTGTTTGATATGCGGTGCAAACTTTGGCGGTGTCAAGGTTCCCCGCGATGACAGGAAGGAGCTCGAAGAGGAGGCCGCCAACGCTGTCATGGATTGGGAGAAGGGATTGTATCACCGCCCTGCAAGTGGCCCTGCAGGAGATAGCGTCGATCCTAGGTCTTCAGGCACCCAGTCAATTGTATCTGGAATGGACGTTACTCCTGCTGATGCATTGAAGACATGTCATGGCATCCTTTTTTACTACATATCAAAGCTTCTCAATGAAGGTGGCGAGGCCAACCAACGGCTAGCAGAAAGCTTGGTAGCTGCATGCGCGTCATCTTCGGATGACAAGTTCCTACACTCAATGTACGAACATTTGTTATCCACCAATCAAGTCAAAACCGCGTTGAGGATCGACAGCACATCACTCGAGACTTGGCTGATTAACGAAAAGGAAGACAGCAATCTTCTCTCGGATTATTATTCGATCCATGGCCGGCACTTCAGTGCAGGAGAAATCTTGCTAGATAAGGCGGTGGACCCCAAGGAAAATGTCCCTTTGGCTCAACGTATAGAATGCCTAACACGCGCCGCGAACTCGTATTCATTAGCAATGCAAAGCACCCTCCCTAGCTCAAATATGATGAGTATGATTGGTGGGTACGATCAAAGAAGAGACCGTGCACTGCAAGATCGACAGGTGTCCGTCGAAACTTTGAAAGCGAAAATCAAAGCGATCGAAGAAAAACTTGACGTTGCCAAGATTCAACAGCGCGTGCTTACCACAGTTGATCAGTCGCAGAATGTTGATCTTAAGCCAGAAATGTTGGATGCACTGAGGTTCAAGCTTGTCTCTGTCTCTGAGCTCTACAATGACTATACTTGTGAGTTGAATCTTTTCGACGTATGTCTGCTAATTCTCAATACTTGCAACCGCAATGATAGAGAAATAATTGAAACTCTTTGGAAGAGTGTTATTTGCGAGGAGATTCTACCATGCCAAACAACATCGGCGATTGCTATTTCTTTCTTGACACAACTCAAGCAAGAGAGTCCATTCGAAGAAGAAACCGTGATGCAGTCGGGTGATTATGGAAACGATCTTCAGAGCTTTGATAACGGAGAATGGATTCCGCGCTTGCGTAACCGTGTGACTGCTCTGGGGAGAGAGCTCTACGGCAAAGGAGCAGATTATACCGTTCCACTAGACTTGATTGTGCAGGCGTTGGAAGGGCTTCGTCAGGCATATAGCGAAATACACAAAGAGAATAAGCTGTCTCAATCTTGGCCGATTGAAACAATGTTGAACGTGGGCGTTCCATTTGATGCTCTGTATCAATCGTATGATTCTATTTATTTAGAAGTAGATGGAGCTATTGACGCTACAATACGTCTCCATTGGCTGGGAAGTATACACGAATTGCTCAAGATGTGGGTCAATGAAGCATTTTCAAACCATGTCAGCTCTGCAAGCAGTGAGGGAAGCAGCGCATCTAGTCAGCTTGCTCAAGCAGTCAAAAGTGGTGGTCTCCTTGAACGTATCAAGGCGTACAACGCTACCCTTGAAGGATTGGAAGGAAACAGTGCTGATATTGATGAGGTGACGATTGGCTTCAGGGAAGTGGACGAGGCTATCAGGAAAGGATTTTGAACAGCTTCGGCTTCTTAACATTTAGTAGATGACATTTCATGATAAGTATTGTATGAATACTCTGTTTGATTCATGCACTTTGTAGCTCTCGTTTGTACCTCTGTCTATCTACGCTGCACAATCAACAGAATAGCAGACAAGTTATCATCTGAAAAGTAATGATAAAATCACATGTTTTAATATTAATATTCTGATCTACAACTCAAGGACAAATAGTACATGTCTTGCACAAAGCATAAGAACACTTTGAGGTACGTGGAGCTCTATGTGTACATTTCCACTTCAATTCACGACGAAGATTGCCTTGGACAAGCAACCAACGTCCCAACCTTGAACTTTCTCCACTCCCTCTGGGCACGTCCAGAATGGAACCGCATGTCTTCTGTACAATCCGCAGCTCCTCCAGACTTCCGTAATATCGTTTCCGTCCCACCTGGATGCGAGCGTATATATGGCGTAGCATCATAGATGGTATCACCGACAAGGATCCAAGCCGATTCGGCATGATTGTGCCGTTTCAGCTGGCACATTGTGTAGGTATTCTGTGCATTATTGTTCTCTGGCGATTCTCCAGAGCAAATGCTTGATAGGAGTGCCAGTAAATTGGAGGATGATTCGTGCATTCTTGGCATCGTTGTTGCATTACGTTTCTTTTGACATGATATGCACGAGTTTGCATTGTCACATGTGTCTCTACAGCATGGACAAGCGTCGCATTGAGCATGGTTATGAAAGTTGTGTTCATGGCACGGGCCGGTTGAATAGCAACATTCAACGGACCCTGATTGCGGTATAGATGTGGCGATCGCCATGTTAATTGTGCACATTTAAATTTCGGCAAGGCTGCTAATGCCTCTCTCACTCTCAATTCAGAGCAATATTATAATGAGACCAGCCTTCGGATATGACTGCAGTTGATTGTTCCTCTCCTTCACCACATGTTCTTGCTTGGGTGTTCTTGATTCTTGAAGTCGGAGAAGGAAGGAAGGATTGGTGGCATGCAGCCAGCGGCAAAACGCGTGCTTGCTAGAAGATGGGAGCGTGTCTGACCCCGTGCCCTTTCTTCTTTTTGGGAATAGGCCGCCCGAGCAATAAATAAATGCACGGGATCATTGGGAAGCCAACTTTTAGTCACAATCGGACAAATTACTACCCTTGTTCACAAAAACATTGGTTTTCATTTGGCTTGCTTGCTTGGCGAAAGTCGAAAATCAAAATCAAACTAAAATTCAAAATCAGAGAGTCGTGTAGTACAATAATCTCTAATCTTAATGCGGCGGCCAAGTCAAAGCTGAGATAACTCTAGTAGACTCTAGTGATAGTAACAGACAGATTTAAATGGCGGTAGTATGATCAACAGCTAACAACAATACGGAAGAAGCAATTGAGAAGAGTTTCAAGATTCGAGATCCAGTCAACTTTGAAGAACAACTACATCAACCAAGGCTGTAGATCTGTCCTGCATTAGCTTTGCTACAGACTGGGCTGTACCTCCACAAGTATTAGCACCGCAATATCAGAAGTCATCTTCATTTTTTTACAATGGAGGAGCCAAACCTGCAGCGGCAAAAGAGAAAAGGTAGGAATCAAAATACACCTGCCAACGGCTTATCGACATCGTTTCATGTCACCCCACCTCAACACAAAACTGATGAAGCATCTACTCGTCTGTCGAAACGATTGAGGCACAAAATGGCCGCAAAAACGGAAGAACCCACCAATAACTGCAGACCAATGGACATACTGTCGAATGACACCCTTGCAAATATCTTATTTGGTGGGTTTATCGATCAAACCCCTAGACAATTGGCCAGCATATCATGTGTTTGCAAACGATTCAAGTTGGTGGCGGAGACATCGTTGACCTCATTAGATTTACGCAAAGTTAAATTGCCGCTACTCAATCAGATCATCAATCGATACACAAACTTATGTCATTTAGACTTTTCAAATATTCGAGAATTTGGTGACAGGCATATGCAACTCTTACTGCCGGTACGTGAGAAGCTTCAAAGCCTCAAGTTAAGAGGTACCAAGGTTACAGACCGGTCAATTGAGTCATTCTTTGGCTTGACCGCACGTGAGAGGAGCATCCCTGTTGAGATTCTTGATTTAAGCGGGACAAAGATTTCACAAAAAGGAGCTGTGACAATTGCTATCTGCTGTCCTCATCTCAAAAGTCTCAAATTATCCATGTGTCAAGGCATCACTGATGCCTTTATGGGATGTTTATCAACACATTTAACGAAACTGCAAGCATTGGATGTATCAATGTGCCCAATTACAGCAAAGGGATGCCGCAGCTTGTTTTGTGCACCATCACTTCGAGAAGTTGATATTAGTGCATGCCCAGAGTTGAATGCGCAAGCTATTCGAGCATTGGTTACGGGACAAATTGGATGTGATGACAAGGATGCACCCGATAGTGTTGATGTACTAGATGAGACTGAGTTGCTACGGAGAAGAGGCAATGTCAGTCAATTGATTTCAATATCTGCGCAATACATGAAGGAAATTGATGTTAACTTATTGGATGTCATGACAGCGTACGCTCCACATTTGAGAAGATTGGATCTTCGTCATTATCAAGAGATCGACAACACTGACCTATCGCCGTTCAAGATGTCACTTCGAAAGATGCAGCAAAATGGAGTTGAGGTGGCATTCTCAAGATAAGAACTTATATGTTCAAGGAGGTTGTTGCCAGCATTCAGGTGGCATTCTCAAGATCGAATATTGGCACAACATTGTTACAGCATTAATTCACATGCCGTCCATCTTATCTAGTTCAAGCTTCATCCAGCTAATCATTTCAGTAAATCGAACTTTGTCATTTATATAAGTGTATCCAAGAAGTGCTTCAAATGCAGTCGAATCTTGATACATTGATTCTCCTCCCTTTCCCTTCTTTCTTGCTGTTAAACTAGCATTCCGACCACGGGCTAGAACTGCTTGTTCTGCCGATGTTAATGTGAAATTATCGACAAACTTTTGCAACAGTTTCGACTGTGCTTCAGCTGCGCATATGTGATTGTTTTGTTAGAATCAAATCAAAATACAAAACTTTCTCTTAACACTCGCTTTGTTGTGCAGTACCTACTCACCATTAACTAATCCCACCACTGTATTCTGTAGAACTGGCATTCTTCTTTGTGGCCATACATAACGTGATCTTATGAACAGCTCAAACACAACATCACCTAAATACGCGAGTGACGATGCACTCATTTGATCCGGTTGTGCTGATGATATCGGAGACATCAACTCAATGAATAAAGATAGATCATCATTGTTCTCTTCTGATGAACCACCATCGTTGCAATTTGAGCTTGATGACTCATCAAGTGTCACAAGCCTATTTGAACGCTGTTTCAGTGGACCATGATGTATTTGATGCCTCGATAGTTTTGATGTTTGTGGATTGATTTGATAGATGTGTCCAGGAGGTGAAAAGGCCGAGACGTGATAGACAAATAATAAGAATTGTAGCCATATCAACTTCAAAGGCATATTGAGATAAGACATTGCCAATGAAATAAGGAGACACTATAATGATAATGGTGTCCCCTGTGCGTCACTAAATTATGATGGATTGCATCCAAGGCAGAAGGCGCAGCAATACAAGCAAGCTCGAGCCGACAGCCGACATCCGACATTTCAAAACTTGCCGCCGACAAATTATTAATTCATTTGAGCTGATACAGATACACCAAAGAGCTTGAGCAGTTGCATATATCCTTGCACTATCGTAACAAACTATAATGTGCCACTAGCAGCTGCATATCGCCATATTCACTGAATTACATATGTCATTGTGGTTGAATGTGGCGCTGGCGGTCAAAGCATTGAGCTTCATCAGGTCACATGCGAACCCCATTGCGACCAAACAATGCTTGAGCCGTGATGAAGATGCATCTGTACTATCATGGCCAGCTATAATGGGTCACTAGAAGCAGTTGATTGTCATATTCACATCGTGAGATACGAGATATATAGTGCTAGAGAGCAGGGAGTTTGCGGCCGTCTCAGGTGCCTCATCAGGTCACCTACGACG
>Ga0209652_1004090_pt1 | contig 10368 bp, 9 predicted proteins | sample SaaInl74LU_5_DNA_FD_184641 | JGI IMG/M metagenome (GOLD analysis project Ga0209652, IMG submission 184641) | Marine microbial communities from expanding oxygen minimum zones in the Saanich Inlet - ESP_74LU_5_DNA (SPAdes) (version 2) | ecosystem: Environmental > Aquatic > Marine > Intertidal zone ...
ATATTAACCACAAGATGTGGATCATCTACACCAAACAAAAAATATACCGCAGCAGCAGCATCTGCAATGAAAACTATCAATTCCATCACATCCAAAACGCAGCGTCAGCCATCGCTTCCAAACCTCTCGAGTGAATCTGCACTCATGGATAAGGAAACCAATGCTATTTATTGGCAGGGCGGATCAGATATCATATCCACATCTCTGACAAAGCCGTATCTTACTGAGAAAGGAGTGCTTCATGTGAAGGCTACAATATTATCGGGGATTCTTTGGCTGTGGATATGGGGAAAGGTTTCTAGATACTTGGTGTCCACTTATTTTGAATCATCATCAAATAATGTAGCAGACTCGTCTACATTGTTGGGTCAACATCAACTTTTCACAATGGCATTCACACATCCTTTGATGCAAAAGGTCGCTGCGTTTCTTGCACCAATTATACAATTCATTCTGTTACTGATTCACTCTCTGCTATATCTCCGCCTTCCAAGTTACTCACCCAAATTCCTCATAACGACAATACTACTCTACCTCATTGAGGCATTCAGTTGTAGCACACGACGATATCTCTCACATGCATTGAATGCACCTACCGAGGTAGAAGCCTATTTGGAAAGAATGAGGATAGCCAAACCAGTAGTCAAGTGGAAAGTGCGATGTTTTCATTATGAGGATCGATTACGTGGATTGAAAGAGTTGGGGAAGAGAGTTGATGATGTGAATGACAAGCTGCACAATGCACTTGACTCTTCTTCCTCTTCTCCATCGTCAAAGTCATTTGGTAACACACCACCGCTTTGGATGGCAAAGAAGGTCGTTACGCATGAAGCTGTTGGCACTTATAAATTCGACAATTGCGAAGACAAAACTGTTGCATCGTTATGGAAACGATCTCAATCCTTCTCATCAACACCACACGGTGCACCATTTAGTAAATTGGCCTTATCAAAACTACTCGTACTCAAGGATAGACGAGCACGAGAAGATTACTTTGCACAACAGGCCGCATTTGTAACTTTGGAGGGACGGAAGGATGTCTATGCAGAGTTTGCTACCAGTATTGAAGTGGAGGGTTTCCGGCCAAAGCTGCTTGCGGTTCGTCCAGTGCGCAGGGCGTCTCATGTTTCTGCTGTCCTTTTCCGGCAGCATATTTACGTTTTGTTCACACTATTGGGTCTATCACTTCCGTATCGAATATGGTTTGGCAAGCATTGTGATGAAGTGAAGGTTACAATATTGAAAGAAACGGGTAGTGGATCAGTTGTCAAAACGGAAGAGGCTGAGAGTGTAGAAAAGTCATCGTCGTGGTTTCGATGGGGCAAAGGAACAAGTGCTTCGACCCCAGGAGGGTTGGAAAGTCAAAGAGCACAAGAACAATTTCGAAAGAATATGCAGAGCTTTTCGTTGTATGGAGAGGAAGGTACTCCTTCGACGGTCGTAACTCCTGCGACTTTCGTAACAGAAGAGGATCCTCAAAGAGATGAAACTCCATCTGTAGATGCGTCCCAGGACAACTCAGAGCTTCAGGTAACACGTGATAAGCTCCAGATAATGCAGAATGTGACAGGAAATGTAGCAGATGAAGTTCCTGCAGGCGATGTGCTTGACGAACCAATTACGCAGCGAGACCAAGAAGCAATAACTACAGATGGCGATGCATCGATGAATTACGATGTTGCTAGCCCAACAGCAAACTCCACAATAACGTCGTCTCCAAAGACCAGCATGCTTAGTGACGAAAACGGCAGCGTTGACAATAATAGTGACGATGGCGCTAATCAATAAGGCATTGCTACACAGTATTGATGCAATACATACATGTCACAAATAGTTTGCTGTCGATTTGATCATGGCTATATAAGTCGCACAAGCATTCGTGAACGTGAAGTGTAAAGTATATAGTACTTTGGAACATCAATAGTCAATATTAAAATTTTATGTCTCATTCCTTCATTAAACGTAAAGATCCGCAGCGCTGTAAGTTTTGCCAGGGAAGTTCGAGTGCATTGGAAGGACCTTGTCCATTTCTGGACCCTCTTCAATCCCAAACCAAGTAGCCGTACCCTTCCACATAGCATCCCATGGATACGTCGGAACCATTCTACCACGGCTTAGAGCAATTGGGTTGCTCGGGGATTGTACGAAGTCATCTGGATATAAGCCTCGAACCTTTCCACCAGCGAGGCCACCGCCAATATGGAAGTGATTCGCACCCCAAGCGTGGTCACTTCCATTGCCAGTATTCGGGTCAAGAGTGCGGGCAAACTCAGAGAACTGAACCAAAGTGACAGAATCCCAAAGCCCTTGCTGTTTGACTTCAGCAACAAAGGCTTCGAGAGCAGCATTAAGCTCGGTAAATTTGTTCACCAAGTTGATTTGCATATTTGAGTGTGTGTCATAACCACCCTGCTCTACATAGAACATATCTCTGACCACACCACGGCTTTCTCTCGTTTTCATAAGCTGGGCAACCATTTTGAGTTGAGCTGCAATGCCACTATCAGGGAAAACCGTGGAAACATCAACAGCATCAAGCTCTGCCTTCAGCTGCTCATGGCTTGTCATTGCTTCAGATAGCTTATTTGCAAAAGTTTCTGCAAAGAATCCACTGTCCTTCCTCGTTGCATTGTTGAGTGATCGAATGACTGTATTCATGTCAGAGATGGAAGGACTCTTATTGAAATCGGACAGACCACTGCTACTGAGAATGAAAGGGGCCGCTCCTCCTGGTTCGCCTACGTTGACTGCTTGAGTACCAGAGATGCTGAATACATTCACAGGCATATCTTTACCCTTCAGAACATCAGCAATCCTTCCTTGGACACCCGTCCCAACAAATTCGTCGAAAATGTCCTCCTTCTGCGTATTGCGATTCATAGCATTGTGTGCGAATAGCTGCACAGGAGTCATCTGTCTGTAGTTATTCACATCCACAGGCTCTGCCATCAAGCCAGCATTCGCGATAAAAGCAGCATCTCCATCGTTGTACAGGGTTTGCAATATTGGAAGATTTGGATGGATACCAAATGTGGAACAAGGCTGATCGGGGTTGTTACCATCAATCACAAGCATCTCGTCCAATTTCATACCAATCCCTTCAGAAAGACTATTCTTGCCACGAATGGCCCTGAATCTTTCGTACACATTGATTGGTGCACAGGTATGAGGAGCAAGCAGATGAAATGAATCCAGTCCTCCGCTAATATAGAGGTAAACAAGACCCTTGTACGGCTCTGTGCTGGCGACAACGGTAGTAGTATCCACGGCACGATCTTCGCCACTCTTTTCCATCTTATTTGTGCTGTGGAACTCTGTAGAAAAGACAATCAGTTGTTGAATACAACGGAACTGTGCATCGTGGTCTGTTTCGGAGGAACACGCTGCCTCGATTGTATCCCTGTTGTCTTGGCTGAGACGACCAGCAGTGAGAAGAAGACTAACTTCAGACACCAACTCTGCAATGGTAGTTCCAGCAGGGACACGAGCCAAATGCCCAATAGATCGGTAATAAAGGCCGTCGTCTGCGGAAGAAAAGAAACAAAATTCAAGGTGAGCAACGTGGACACAATCAAAAAGAATATAGTGATAGTGGGGACAACACACTTCAATCTATTCCCATAGTGTTTGTGTCGCACTTACCTGAGCACCATTTGTATCCAGGGTAACTTGCATATCCATCGTTACAGTCAGACAAACCATACTTGATCAGACTTATCATTCCATTCTGTATCCCAATTATCTTCGGCATATCAAGAATCGTGGCCTCTGGGGCAGCAAGCTGTGCAGATAAAGCGGGCCCAGCCTCAGGGACATATTCTGGCAAAAAGAAAGAAAACACAGATGGAAAGTCGTGGGGAGATTGCCCAATCTTCTCATTCATCTTATAGAGGCGGACGTTGTAGAATTCTGCCAAAGGAGGCCCGTCCAACCCTACAGTTGGAAGAGTATTGGAGTACTCCATACTTCGCAGGAGGTTCATGACCATTATGATGGGCTCGCGGAGGGATCCAAATGCAGGGTCTTCGTAGAGGGCCTCGTCAGTTGCCTCCCTGTCAAGTACAATACATGCTGATAAGGCTTCCAGAGATCCATAGCTGCTGTCTCCAAAGCTGGTTCCACTAGATGTGTAAAGGCCTGTCTTGAAAGCTTCAACGCACGTTTTGACATATCTTGGGCTGGGGTTCGAAACTCCAAATCGCTGCATAATGCGGGTGGTCAAAAAGGGTGCAACGTTGTCGTGATAGACAAGATGCTCAAGCAAGGCATCAGTTTCATACTGAGCATCGATCATATTTTGTTCAGTGTAGCTGTTCTCCTCTCCAATCACAGCTGTGCACAAGGAAATGAGGTATTGAAATGGTTAGATGTGGAAACGAGCACTAAAACATGAGAATAGAAAGCATGGATGGGCTTCTTACCAACAAAGTGTGGTGGATTGCGAAATTTGGATGCAATTGTGGGTGATGGTAGTCCTTCAATCTTCAAGTAGTCGATAGTTGGTCTTTTGTCGTTACCAAATGGACACTTCACTTTGATGGTATTGACTCCCTCCACCAAACGCACTATTTTCCCTTCCGTAAGCCTCCAGTCATCATTAGTTCCTCCAGTTGGAAGGAATAACATGTTGTCAACGTCGTTGGGATCGACACAAAAGTCTGAGCTTGATGCTCCGTTGCAGCCGGGGAAAGCTGAACCTCCTTTGTTCACTTGGAAGCAAAACAAACCTGCAGCACAGTGATCGTCGATGTCGCAATCGCCCTGACATCTGCTCATGGGTTCGAAACCAACGGCGCCTTGGGGGTTGCCACTGATGTAATCTAGATCAATGATGGGATTAGCATTTGGAGACGTCCACTTTATCTCTTCATCATTGACGTACACCTCCATTTGCCTGCACAAGAATGTCAAGACGAAAATTAGTAATCAAGCCATATAATGATGACACAAAAGCAAGAGATCCAGGACCTTCTTTCACTTTCACTCACCTTGTGTATGTGTCCAGCGCATACCTTAATGACATGGAGTAGTCGCCTGTGTAAGACACACTTACGTCCCATGTCACAAAAGCTTCATCGGTTGCATCAAAGTCGATATAGCGTGCATTTGAAGCGGAAAGCTCTGTGCTATCCTTGATGGTGGCATTCTGAAGTACTGCTGCGTCTTCAGCCTCAAGAATTGTTGGCACAGCCTCCCAGCCGTTAAGATGAACTTCGGACACAATATTTTTCAAGAAGAACGTCCTTCCCTTGTCTTCTACTTCGAAGACGGTACTTGTGTCAATGAGACCATTGACTACATGTGCAGTAAACCCAGTACCACTGTTAGGAACGCTTGTGGCCTCAGGTCCCATGGCGCCGATAAACAGTTGACCCATGACTTGCTCTTTGTCGACATTCACGATAGAATCAAACACGGCTGACTCGGAAACGCTTGTTTTGCACACACACGAGCCATTGGGGTGTGCCTTGCATTTATTAGCAGCACATGAGTTCTCAGGGCTACTTCCAGGGAAGTCTCCATCCCAGTGAACTTTGAACCAGTTCAGCGTTTCATATTCGTCAACTTCAGCAGGAATGCCATACCTGTCGATCTGGTTTTTATACGAATTGTCGGCATCATGCACAACTGCAATGTAGCCCTCTCTGTAAGTGAGCAACGAGATTCAAAAATATGCAATGTTAGTGCAGGCGAGACAGGCACTTTGATAATCACTGACGGAACATTGGTATACTTACGAGTTCACCTTCACCATGATTTCGCAATCCTTGTTAGTCCAGCTGTATCCCTTCTTCCACCAATCATTGACAGGTGAGACGTTAGTATATTCAAACATACATAGGTCTTTCCCAGCATTTACACAACGATCCCTTGCAGTATTGTACTTCGTCCTTTCACCTTCATAAAAGTATGTCACGCCAGTCACCTTCGTTGCTTGTCGGACTTCTTGGTAGCGTTCTTCGCGGCAGCATGCTTCCGAGGCGTGTGCGAGGTTGGGATTTGCACACATCGAACCAAGATCTTTATTTTCTTTTGCGCGAATTTGCTTTCCGTTGTCATAAAATGCCATCTGGACACAGGGAATTTCCTTGAACTCATAGTAGACATCATCCACTTTGACCATTCGAACAGTGTCAACATTGCATTCGGTTGCAGTGCAAACAAGATCCTCGTCTAGCTCAACAGTAAGTTTGTATTGGCCGCCATTGTGCAAAAGCTGATATAGTGCTGAATTTGTATCCAACGCAAACTTTTCTGCACTGTCTGTTTCTGTTGCATACTGAGATGGATCTGTCCTGTATTCGGACAAAGGACTTGCTCCACGAAGAGTGTACACCGCTCCCTTCTTGAGGAATGACTGAGATGGAAGGTCGACACACCTCAAGTAACGGTCCCCAAGGAAGCCTCCAGCCAAATCTGCCTTTGGGAATGGATCTCTGTAAGCGGCAATCACTTGCATAGGGTCGATTTTATTATCGGTGCTGCCTCCCCTCCTCTCCTCATAGTTGCCACGGACAGCTTGTCTGTCAAATCCCGTCCATGCACGAGCAAAAGACTCGATATCTTCGTTTGTGTAAGTTTCTTTGGGCTTGCCAGTTGAGCTATCAATAACTTGTGTGCCGTCTTCGTTCAATACGAACAAACCAATGGTAAACAGCTGTATGATTGTTTCAATAAGAGAGAGAAGAGTTAGAATGGTACTGAACATAGCATGTCATGATGAGTAGGTCATATTTCTTACCTGCATGATCTCGCGAGCATAGTTCTCGTCTTGGGATTAAGAAAGAAGAAGACGAAAGATGTGAGTGAGAGACGAAGTTATGTAGATTCTCTTGGCGCAGCATACATCTACACTTACCAGGACTGGATACTCGCTTGTCTTCCTTTCGAAAAATGTAAGGGTGACTCTTGGATTTGAGATAGGTGAGATGCTCTGCCATAAGAGGCGAATATGAAACGAGTTTCATAATGTCTGCATAGTTGCCAAATGCATTGTTTACAAAAATGTCGTAGTATTTCGTATAGACTTCTGTGTAGGTTTCGGCATCAATGTTCTCGGGCACAATTGTAATTAGCTCGGAAAGGGCAAATGCCATTCGCTGGCGGAGCTGATCTTGAGCCCACAAACCAAGTTCGTACCACACCACATGCCTCTGGTTATCCATGACATCCGTGCTTGTCACTTGCTCCCCATTAGAACGAATTTCGAATTGCTCACGAAGTGCTGTACGGTCGTTTGCAACCTCACCGTGGGAGCCGCATACAATCGTCCCTGCAGCCTCGTTTTGAACCGCAGTTGCCCCAAAATGGTCAGCAATGCTGTTCGTCTTCAAGTTACTAGGCAGGTCGCGGTAGGCGATGCCATTTCCAAGCTTTGCCACAAACACTATGTATGGTTCTCCCTTGTTGTTATCCCAGCGGCTCATGGGATGTTTTGGAACTGACCTCTCTGGGACACCTGGGAATGGATAGTCAAGATACCAACCTGAAACGAAAATAAAGACAGAAAGAGACGCAAACGCAACAAGTTATTAGTCAAGGTCTCAAACAGTACTCAATTGTCACGTTCAAATATCAGCTACCACTTACCTGGTACCGGACCATCCGTATCATTGAAGCCCTGTGCCCACTTCTGGATGTTGTATTCTCCTCCTGGATGGTTAGAGACCCAACCAGAAAAGTCGTACACATTTTTGTGATCTCTGTGCACATGCGTGTAACAATCTGCGTCAACTTGGATTTGCATGCCAAGTTTATCCACATGTTCGTCGAGTGGATCGCACGACAAAGATACAGTAACATCTTTGAGGAGAGCATTTGGGTCCGTTGAGCTGGCAAGCGCATCTCCAAGAGCAGCGACGGTAGCGGCTCCTAGGGGAGTTGGCGAAGAACAAATAGTATTCTGCTCCACTTCCCAGCGAGACTGCGTATCCACGCATGCGTGCTGGTCGAGATTTTCCATGGCGAGTCCCCTGATGGCATACACGTATTTGTCCCCAAATTCATAAAATGCAGTAATAGAAGTCTCATTCAGATCAATGATCACCTCACCCAGCTCCCTAGTTGGAGAACATGCTGTACTTGACGTACTGTAAATACACGTGTCCTCATTCTCGAAACTACGTGCCACATTAGCACCTATGATATAAGCAAGCAGAATATGAAAGGTTAGGCGAGACAGAATATAATACTAGCATCAACTGAGATTTTGAAGGACTTACACTTCAACTTTTCACCAGTTTGAAGAAAGCTTTCACCCCCACCATCAATCAACGTATTGCTTGCCTTATCTCCAGGACTCGCATTCATCGAAGGTCCGTTTGACTCGAGCTTAATGATAGGACTCCATTGCAGCCATTTTCCTTCCGGTGTCTTGACAAAAACAGGAGAGCTATATTCCTCGCTGCTCGCAATTGTGTCACAAATTGGATACAAATTCCTATCTAGACCACTTGGAAGGACAAACTCTTGACCCTTCACAATTGGATACGCGTATAAATCCGAAGAAGTGTCTACAAACACTTCACCATTATTCAAAATGAAATGAGACAATGGGAGATGGCTCTCGTATCCGTCGAAGTTCAACTTTGGGTTGCCGATATCAAGATATTTTTCCTGACCAGTCACATTTACTTCCAATCTTCCGTACGGGTAACGGTACAAATCTCCTTCAATAACATTGGGATATTCTGTAAAGTAAACTGTCTGATCTGTAAAATCGAAGCCCCACTCATTAACCACACCAACGCCATTCTTTGCCACATGTCGCAACCACCCATTTGTCTTCATGAGAAGCGCAGGCGGACTCCCGACACGTAAGAAATCGATGTTCGGACCACCATTCTGGTCCCGAACGAGAAGCTTGATCGTGTTGAACCCAGCTGTTAGTGATACAGTGACCATTTCCGAATAGATCCAATACGAATAGGAATCCGAATAACTAAAATCGTAGACATCTCGCACAGTATTGCCATTGACAGAAAGAACACAAGGGCGGTTTCCATTGTAGCTTGAACTTCCTTGAGCGTAACGAAATGAGATGGGTACATCTACATCTTCGGCCACAGAAATAGTGAATTGAACGTAGTCGTCGTAGCCAGACATATCATAGTATCCATCGCCAGAAAACCCTGCATTGCCATCCGCGGCACTCCTTAGTGTACCTGTGTTAAAGGTAACATCGTCTTGGCTATCGGCTTGATAGATCGTGAAGGTGGAGTCAGAGTCCTCGGGAGCTTGCTCAAACGTGGTGTAGAGGTCTTCTTCAGTGTTGGTATCCTCTCTATCGTGTTTGATGTAAGCATATTCCCTCCATCGTGAATAGGGATCACAGGGGTGATCAGACCTAGCATTCTGCGTCGTGGCGTCCCATTTGGGGTTGGCGTTATGTCGAAAGTACTCCCTATGAGAAGACTTTGGCAGATCCATCTGCTGTCGAACTGCAGCCGCACGTTCGGTCTCTCCAAAGCTGCCAACATTCAAGCTCTCAATTTCCGAAAATATCGGACCGAAAGAGGTCATCTCCAAGAAACGAGCGATCTTGTCTTTGTCCTCCAAAGCACTTGTAGGCTTAGTCATGATGATATAACTTCCACTGCTTGGAGGAGGGAGATCGACAGTACATGCAAGATCACCGCATTCAATACCAGAGTAGGGCACAGCCTTGGGACCAGGCGATGGCTCCCAATCATTAGCACTGTAAGAACGAGCATAGGGTATCAAATCTCCAGACTCGAGTTCGATGAAAATTCCGCAGAAGGAAGTGGCCGTCGAACGAGCAAGTGTCTTCACCCCAGAAGTAGAAGTAACTTTGACTGACTTGATTGCTGCTGCTTCTGAAGGGCAATATACAATGTCGTTATCATTTGTTGGGAATGTTGGCGGAGATGTTGGATTTCCCGTTGGAGGCGCAGTTGGCTGTAAGGAATAAAAATTGTTCAGAAGAGTGAGTTATGTTTTGCGAATGAAATTATTGATATAAGATAGCACGAATAAGGACTCACATTCGATGTAGGAACATTTGTAGGCGGAGAAGTGGGTTCAGGAGTTGGCAAATTTGAAGGAGGAGCCGAAGGAGCAGGTGTCGGCTCGGAAGTCGGCTCGTTCGTAGGCTCTGGAGTTGGCACGTTAGTAGGAGGATTTGAAGGCGCAAGGGTCGGATCGGGCGTCGGCTCTGGAGTTGGAGCAGCGGTTGTAGGCTCTGGAGTTGGAACGTTAGTAGGATGATTTGAAGGCGCAAGGGTCGGATTGGGCGTCGGCTCTGGAGTTGGAGCAGCAGTTGTAGGCTGTGGAGTTGGCTGTGGAGTTGGCTCAGCAGTTGGGTCACGATATCTGCAATAGTCCTCGCCCGGCACTGGTTCGCCGACG
>Ga0209652_1004091_pt1 | contig 10367 bp, 6 predicted proteins | sample SaaInl74LU_5_DNA_FD_184641 | JGI IMG/M metagenome (GOLD analysis project Ga0209652, IMG submission 184641) | Marine microbial communities from expanding oxygen minimum zones in the Saanich Inlet - ESP_74LU_5_DNA (SPAdes) (version 2) | ecosystem: Environmental > Aquatic > Marine > Intertidal zone ...
ACGTCCACTCGTCCCACGGGCAGCCGTTCTCGCGCAACCACTTCAGCACCTCGAGGTGACCGTTCCTCGCCGCGTACGCGCACGTCCACTCGTCCCACGGGCGTTCCCTGCTACCAACCCAGCACTCCACCCAGTGCTCCCGCCTCCAGACCTTCGGTGGCACGAAGAAACGCGTTTCTTCTTCCCAAAAGTAAGACGGAAGCCCTCGCGTGCGCCTGTCCTTCAGCAAGCTCAGGTACCCGAGTTCCGCGGCTTCTAGGTTCGACAGCTTCTTGATCTCGCGCTCCGTCGCGTTCACCGCGTCGCGCATGTATTTGCTCACCGCGCGGAGGGACCTGAGGTCCCCGGGTTCGGGCAGGAAGTCAGATCTGAGAATGTGCGTGGAGATTACGTCGAGGGGAAGGCTCGAGAAGCCGCATGGCGCGGCGGCGGTCTCGTGGAGAGCGTCGTCGTCGGTCGACGCAGCTGAGGTCATCGTAGACGGGAAGTACGTGCGGTGTCGGTATCGTGCGTCCTGCGCGCGTGTCTGTGCGCACAGACACGCGCTCGGAAGTCGAGGCGTTTAGTTTTTCTCGGACGTTACGACATGACTGCCCGACTCGGGAATATCGATTTGCGCCGGCCTCGAAGATGCTTCGCGAAACCGACGCGACTCGTCCGTCTTCGGCGACAGACACTCCGCCATCGCTCGCGTCGTGGCCGCCATCGTCTCCGGGCACCGCGCCCAGAACAGCCGCGTGACTTTTTCGTGGAACCGCGCGTCGACGGGCGCGTTCGCGTCCGCGGGCGGCGTCGCGGAGACCACGACGACGGCGTCCGACTCCCACGCGTCGCGCGCGCGCCGCGCCGCCGCGACGACTTGGCTCGAGTCGTGCGTCGTTTCGACGCGGAACAGCAGGTCGGGTTTCCCGAACCCGTCGCGCATCGCGCCGACCAGCCGAGGCGGCGACAACGACGCGAAAGGCACGCCCGTCTCCTCCACGCACTCGCGCAGGATCGAAGCGAAGAGCTCCGAAAGCACCAGAGCAGACTTCGGAGCGCGCGAAGACTCGTCGTCGTCGGCGGCGGCGGCGGCGGCGGCGGCGCGTCCCGAGACGCAAAGCTCGGGCTCGGGGTGGCCGCTCGGCCCGTTGAACTTCCCGACGCTCCCCACGACCCCCGCGGCGCGGCGCAGGAGCACGAGCCCCCCGTCGCAGGTCTCGAGCGTCGTTTCCACGCCTAGCGCATCGCTGAGGTGCGCGGACTCCGAACCGAAGGTGGCGAGGCCGTCCTCGCGTAACGCGCGCCGCGACGCCGCGTCGCGGCTCGAGGTGCTGGTGCCGACGTGCTCCTTGTACGACGTGGACCCGACGCGAAGGACGACCGCCGGAGCGGCTCGACCGTCCCCCGTGGTTCCGCCCGCCGTCGAAGACACGAGAATGCTCGCGAGCCGGAACTTGGGCGCGTCCCACGTCCGCGGGGCGGAGAGGAGTTGTCGTCGCCACGCCTCTTCGATGCCGTCGTCCGAGACGTGCGGGACGCGATCGTGCTGCTCGCCGAAATCAACCTCCACGTCGGCCTCGGCCAGACCCGAGGGAACGCCCGAGCCGTCGTCGGCGCGGAAGGTCAACGTGTACGCCGACGCCTCCGGTTCCGCGCCGATCGCCGCGCCGCCGGCCGAGCGCGCGGCCGAGCGCGCGGCCATCGCGCGCTCGCGCACAGTGACGCGCGTTGTTATTTCCTCGGCCCGTTCTTCCGTTTCCGATGAACGCGCCGCGAAAAGGACTCGCAATGTCGCAAATGGCACGTTCTTTCCGCAGACGCTCCCGCGCACCCGGGGTCGGACGCCACGACGAGCATGAGCGGCGACGCTTCGTCTTCGGGGCAGCTCCATGAGGCGCGCCACTTCCAGTATTCGCGGCGGATGATCACTCCCACGCACCCGGTGGAGGGGGACTGGCTGAAAATCGAGACCGAGGAGGCGATCTTCGGGTTGCTCTTCGCGTGGATGGGGTTCTGGCTGTTCAAGCAGCTCAGGGGGCTGTGGCGGTACTGGGCGGAGGCGAAGGCGAGGGCGGCGGTGGACCCCACGGGCGTGGACGTCGTCGATGACTCGTCCAGCGACACGGAGGACGAGGACGAGGACGTCGACCCGAAGAAGAAAGACTGATGATGAGACGCGTCATGGGGCTCGGACGGACGCGACGAGAAGCGGCGGCGGCGTCGAAGTCGTCGCGCGAACGCGCGGTTCGTCGACGCGAGATGAAGCGAAGCGAGCGCCGCGCTTCTCGAAGAATTCGGTGTTCGATGTTTGTCGCGATCGTCACAAGAATCAATCAATCGTAGGAGCGTACGCGTTGCGTCTCTCGCCGCTTTTTCTTCGCGCGTCGCGAGACGCGCCTCACGACGGCCTGGCGGCTTTCATGCGCTGCACCTTGATGTCGGCATCCGCCGCGTCCACCGCGCTGATGTCCTGCGGCGTGATGAACAGGAACTGCTTCTCCGCGTTCAGGTCGTCGCGCGCGAACTCGATCAGGTTATCCATGGAAACCTTGCGGTTCACCGCGTCCATGAACACGTCGAACTCGTCCATCGCGCGGAACGGCGACTCGATCGCCTCGCCCAGCGACAAGGTAAGCGCTAAAGTGCTGTACGAGCGCTCGCCGCCCGACAAACTCCGCGTGTCCTTCACCGTGTTCCCGCTGCCCGCCATCTTGACGTCAAGCTCCAACGAGCCCGCGTGGTAATCCACCGTGATCTTGCCCGCGTTGCCCTTCTTCTGTAAGTACAGGTTGAACCGGTGCGACACTTCCTTCTGCACGTTCGTCGACGCCTCCTTCAAAAGACGCTGGCGCGCCTTCACGCCGCGCTGCAGCTTTTTGCACGGCTCGCGCGAGTTTTTCAACGTCTCCCTGAGGCGAGCCAGGAGGGTCCTCTGCGCGTTCAGCTCGCGCTGCACGCGGTCCTGGGGCCGACCCAGCCTCTGCTCTTCCTTCGCCACGCGCCGCGTGGCCTGGTCGAACAGCTTCTGCAGCTCGGCGGTGGCGAGCTCCTTGCCTTCCGTCGCCGGGTCGAGGTACGCCTCGGCTTTCTCGCGAGGGCACACCCTCTTGGCGCTGCGCGCGCAGAGCGTGACCGCCTCGCGCAGCTGCGCGACGCTGGTGTCGTTCTCCGCGATCGTCTCCGCGAGCTCTGAACGCTTGCCCTCGTAGTACTTCGCGTGCTCCTTCGCGGTGCTCAGCGTCTCGTTCGCCGAGGTCACAGCCGCCTCGAGACGGACGAGCACCGGCGCCTGCTCCTCGGCGCGCGCCTTGAGCGCCTCGTGCTCGTCGTGCGCCAGCTTCGCCGCCTCCGCCGCCGCCGCGAGCGCCGTCTTCAGCTCCTCGCCCTTGCGGCGCAGGGGGCCCTCGAGGTCCGCGACCACGGTCTCGAGCTCGGTCTCGAGCTCGCGCACGTCCACGCCGGCGACGCCGAGGTCCTCGTCCGCCGCGGCGCGCGCCTCCGCCAGAGCCTCCTCGACGCGGGCGACCTCGCCGCGCAAGTCTCGCGCCTCGCGGCGGTCATCCTCGCGCGCGCGCGCGACGCGGTTGGCGCGCTCGCGCGCCGCGGCGAGGTCCTTGGTGAGCACCGCCAGGGTCTTCTTGCACTCGGCGATGCCCGCCTTGAGCGTCGTGACGCGCTCCTTCTTGTCCGCCGAGAGCTTCGCGCGGAGGTTGAACCGGAACGCCGTGTCCATGCGGGTGTTCCCGCGCTTCGTAATCTTGCGGTCCCTGGTGAACGCCTCGGCGACGTTCGCGTGCTTCTCGACGACGTCCATGGCCATGTTCTGGCTCTCCACGAGCACCACGCGCTCCACCTGGCTGGTGTCTACCACGTTGTTGAACACGGCGTCGTTCTCGAACTCGAGCACGTCCAGCATGGTCTTGAAGCTCCGAGGCGGGCGCTGCGCGGCGGCGCGCTCCAAGTCGTACCGCTCGCGCCGCACGTTCATGGACACGATGGTGACGCCCTGCATCTGGCAGTCGTGCTTGATCATCTTGTTCAGGACGTCGCGGTCGCTCATGTTCCCCACCAGCCAGCTCCCCAGGCCCTGGCCGATGGTCTCCTCCACGGCGTCTGCCCAGTACTCCTCCTTGAGCTTGATGTACATCCCGATGGGCCCGATCGGGGGTTGCGAAAACTCGTTCGCGCGCTTGCGCACCAGATCCACGAGCTTGCGCAGTTTCTGCGGGCCGTTCTTCCCGGCCAGCTTGTCCAGAAGCTCGCCCTTATCCGCGCTCGCCTCTCTCAGCTTGGACTCCAGGTCGTTCAGCTTCTCGGTCTCGTCCTTCACGGCCATCTCCGCCGAACGCACCGCGCCCTGCGCGTCGCGCTCCGCGCTCGCGCGCGTCTCCGCCCGCGCGTCAATCTCCTCCACGCGCGCCTTGAGTTCGGCGCGCTTCGCGGTTTGCGCCTCGACGGCGCGCTGCAGCGAGTCGTCCTGCGCCTGCGACTGCTGCTGCAGAGACGCGCGCGCCTGCTCGATGGCGGTCTCCAGCTCTTTCCTGGAAGCCTCCGCCCTCGTGATCTCGTTCGCGTGCGCCATCACGTTGGTCTCCGCGCGGGTCTTCTCGCGGAAGAGCGTCGTGTGCTTCTGGTGCGCGGCTTGGATGTCCGCGATGAGGGTCGCGGCTTCAGCCTCGAACTCGGTCATGCGCCTTCTCGCCTCGTCCAACTCCGCCTGGCAGTTCGCGACCGTCTCCGCCTGGTCGCGGATGTTCGTCTCCAGCGTCGGCTGCAGGTTGCGCAGGTTCTCGCCCTCGTCCTCGGTCTGCTTCAGCATGATCTCCGACTGGTACACGTCCGCCCACGCCAGGCGCCGGCGGTACTCCGTCACCTGCTCGCGCAGCTTCTCGATGGCGGTGTAGCTCTCGAACTCCTCCTGGAGCCTCGCCACCTCCTCCTCCACCTTGGGGAGCTTCTCCTCCTGCTCCTGGATCTGCTGGTCCATGCTCTTGACGAGGTCCTTGATGTACGCGATCTTCTGCTGAATGTCCTCGAGCAGCGTCGCCTTGACGAAGAACTTGTACTTGTCGCTGTCCTTGCCCGAGTGCAGGAACTGCCGCGAGGAGTCCTGCGACATCACCACGATGGGGTTGTCCACGTCGATGTTGAAGTGGTCGGTGACGCGCGTCAGCGCGTCGCGCGACGAGCCCATCTCCTTGCCCCACTGGTTCCGGATCTTGAACGGCGCCGCGCCCGTCGCGTTGATGGTGCGCTCGACCGTGATCACGTTGCCGTACAGGTCCGGCTCGAGCGCGTCCTGCCCGACGTTACGGATGCTCACCTCCACCTTCGCCTGCGTCGCGCCCTCGCGGATGAAACCCTTCATCCCGCGGTCGCTGCGCTCCTTGGCGGCTTTCTTCATGCCCAGGCACACCGACAACGCGGTGAGCACCGCGGACTTGCCCGAGCCGTTCTCGCCGACGATGAAGTTGATCCGCGGACCGAGGTCCACCTCGAGGTTCTTGTGGCACATGAAGTTGCTCACCTTCACCTTCATGATCGTGCCGTTGCCATACGGGATGTCCGTCCCGGGCTCGGGCGCCTTGCGCTTCTTCTCCGACTTGCCCATGTCGCTCGCTCAAGGGGCTCGGACAAGGCGAGGCGACGCACTCGCGAGCGCGCGCGCGGGGAGCGCGACGACCGAACGCGCGCGATGCGACCTCCGACCGCGCTCGCTCGCGGTCGCGGGGAGGGGCGAGTGACAGACGGCGTCTGCTGCGCGCCGCGTGCGCACCCGTCTGAGGCGTCGGGGGGGTGCCACGATCGCGGAGCAGATCTGTGTCGAGGATTCGCGATTTGAAAAACGAGCTCGTGCTTGTATGGGCTTTTAGACTCAGGCTTCAGCGCTCAAAACGAGGTGTGCCTACCGCGTGGCGCTCGCTTTCGCGCATCAAACAGAAAACGCTTTATTTTTCTTCTCTCGCAAACCCTCGTCGCCACTCCTGGAAGCGCTCACCTCCGCTCCCGCGATGTCCTCCACGGTCGCGCCGTGCTGCGCGTCCTCCAACCCCGGCAGGCCACACGTCCGCGCGAGCGCAGCGCGGTGCGCGCATGTCCGCTCGTACAAGTACACCTCCCCCGAGGACTCGCTCTTCGAATCCCTCATCCTGCATCGGTTCTGGGCGTTCGCCGTGCGCGCGTTCATCCCCGAGTGGGTCGCGCCCAACCTGATGACGTTCGTCGGGTTCCTGCACGCCCTCGCCGCGTACGCGCTGCTCCTGGCGTACAGCCCCGCGCTGGACGGCTCGGCGCCCGCCTGGGTGTACGTCGCGTGCGCGGCGTGCCTGTTCGTGTACCAGACCATGGACGGGATGGACGGGAAGCAGGCGCGTCGCGTCGGGGCGGGGAGCCCGCTGGGCGAGGTCGTGGACCACGGCGCGGACGCCATCGCGTCCTGCGTCTACGGCGTGTTCCTGGTGGACGTCTTCGGCATCGGGTGGGACTTCAAGCACGCGCCGAGCCTCGGGCGGTGGCCCGCGGTGTTCCTGATCACCTACAGCCGCGCCGCGTTCGCGCTGGACTCCGTAGCCGCCGCGTTCACGGGCCGACTCCCGGTGGCGCGCCTCGACGCGCAGGAGCTGCAGGTGGTGATTCAGCTGACGTGCCTGTGGAACGCCGCGCACGGCGTCGGGTACTGGCACAGGCTCGTGAAGTTCGGCGCGCTCGGGCTGGACGATCCCATGCCTCTGGGCGTCATGGTGGTGCTGCTCGGCGCCGGCGCCGGAGTCTACGCGCGTCTGAAGAGCGCCGGCGCGACGCTCTCGCAAAAGACGTCGCCGCACCTTCCGGCGTACAAACGCGGCCCCGCGATCATCTACGCGCGCGTTTTGAGTTTCGAGCTCGTGCTCACCGCCGCCATCGCGCACTGCGCTAACTTCCCGCTGTGCCACGTCGTGACCACGGTGGCGTTCGGGGAGTGCATGGTAAGGCTCATGCACCTGCGCGTCGCCGACCCCGAGTTCAATCCCCTGTCCAGCGCGTACTGCTCGGCGTACGTCGCGCTCGCCGCGTGCGTGCCGGCGGCGGCGGGCGTCTCTAACGCGAGCGGAAACGGAAACGGGTGGAGCGAGGAGGGGCTCGCGGCGACGTGCGCGGCGCTCATCTTGGCGGTGATGTGGGAGTACGCCGCGCTGTTCAGCACGCTCGCGGCGCAGCTCACGGGGTGTCTCGGCCTGCCGGCGAACCCGTTTGTGCTCGCCGACGCGAGCGCGCGTCGCGCAAAACGCGAGTGACTCGACGAGTCGCGGGCACCTCAGACGACGACGGGAATATCTATAGCTATCTATTACTACTACTACCACCACACGCACGAACGACTACCTCCGCTACGCGTGTCGTTCCCCTTCTTCCGTCAGACTGATCCCGTTGAGTCTCGCCACCTCCTCGAGCTCGCGCGCGTGCGCGGCGTTGCGCTCGCCGAGCTCGGTGGACATGGACTCCAGCTCGTTCAACGAGACGCGGCTGTTCGCCAAGGCGTCCACCGCCCGCCTCGCGTCGTCCAGCCTCCGGCGGAAGGACTCCGTGTCGCGGATGGACGCCGCGGTATCTCGCGAGGCTCGGTTCGCGGTGGCTTCCCAGTCCTCGGCGGACGCGGCGGAGAGCGGGTCGTGCGCGCTCGGGCTTTCGTTTTCATCGCCCGCGGTGAACACGTCGGTGGTGGGCACAGCGCTCGGGGTCTGCACGTTCTCGCGATCGATCTTCGCCTGGATCACGCGGAGTATATCGTCGGGGTCGTCGGGGTCGTCATCCGAGGGGGAGGACATGCTGGTGTTTCGTCCGCGAGGAGCGAGAGCGCGGGGAGTAGTGTTGGGGCACTCTGGTTGTTAAAAAAATTTCGAAGGCTTGATGAGACAGGCCACAGGCGATCGAAAAAAAAAAAGGGAAAAAGGAAACCAGAATGACGTGTGGGCCCACCCTGGACGCCGACGCGCATATCTTCCGAGCCGCTTCGAGTTTCGGGACGCAGAAGGGCGCGTTGGATGCGGCATCGCCGGCTCGACGTCCCTGTCGGGCAGGCGAACGAAAAAAAAAAAGCTGCCTCCTCCGGGAATCGAACCCGGGTCAATTGCGTGGGAGGCAATTAGTCTACCACTAGCCCAAGAAGGCGCCTGTATGGGCATTGAGTTAGAACCTCTGAGAGAATTCCTTCAAGTCCCACCAGCACTCGTCTCGATCGACGAATCATGACCGCAGCCGTGATTCTCGAAGTACATTAAGGAGTACAGCACACGCGGTTGTTGTAACTGATTTCCATACGACTTTTTTCCAAGAATCGAATCCACCGCGCTTCGGTTTGTGACCCCGGAAACGCGCGCGACTGCTCGGAAACCCCGCGAAAACCTTCGAGATATCGTCTCCCGCTCAAATCCCGGGCGGACGCAGACGACGATAACATTCGCGAGGTGGTGGTTCGCTCCGCTCGTGCGTCGTCACACACGAGGTGCGCCGAGCCGGGTGGAAGGGCGAGGGTACCGAATCGCCGCGAGGAAGGCTGTCGCAGAAGGCTGTCGCTTCAGCGTGTCGCACTCGCTCGGTATTCAGGTCGAGGACACGACGACCCGCGCTACTCAGCGCACGACCCACGCGTGAGAGAAGCAATTTAAAATGACCACCACCACCACGACGGAGCCTTCGTCGTCGGGATCTCTGCAGCACCTTCCTCCCCGCAAGCGTCTGCTGGCGCAGATGATGGCGCAGGGAGGGACCGACGCTCACCCTACCGAGAACGAGCCTCCAGACGCCAAAAAGCCTCGCGGATTGTTCGCGGTCGTGCCTCCGCCCGAGGTTATGCACGTGTTGCATGAGAAGAACAAAAAGCCGAGGCCGATGATCCCCGAGTCGGACGTCATCAAAGCCGCGCGCGCACGCGCGGCGGCGGCGGGAGCCGAGCATCCCGCGGCGGTCGTGTCCGCCGCGGCGCAGGAGCCGCAGGCGTCCGCGAAGGCCAAGGGCGAGAAGGCCGCCGCGGCGAGGCGGGCGGCCGTCGCTGAGGCGGCGAAGGCCCAGGCCGCCGCGGCGAAGGCGAGCGAGCTCGCGAGGCTGGCTGAGGGGGCGAAGGCGGTGGCCGCCGGGCTGGAGAAGGCGAGGGCCTCGCGCGCGAAAAAGGACGAAGACCCGAAGCCGGATGTCGACGATGTCGCATCCGACGAGGCCGCGGCTTCGCCCGTGATCGTCGCGCCGCCGGCGTGAGGAGAGGCAGGCGCGCGAGTCCTTCCGCGCTAAGCGAAGCCGCGCGCCGCCGCCGACGACGACGGGAAATCGCGCTTCTTCTCTCCTCTCGCCGCAGCTGTAGAAACAAACGCACGCACGCATACGCGTTAATACTTACTTGTATTAATACTATCACTACCTACAACACCAAAGATCGCGCGACGACTGTTCGCTCAGCGCGCGGCGCCGTTTGCCTCCATCGTCTGCACGGTGATCGCGCGCGAGATGGCGAGCATGTCGGGGCACTCCGTCCCCCAGGTGGCGCAGATGGTGCACGTCTGCATCGGGGTGAGCACGTCGTCCACCACCTCGGACACGAGCACGAAGTTCTGCTTCTGCTCGGCGCCTATGTTCTCCCGAAGCTCGGAGATCACGCCCTGTAACCGGCACGCGTGCTGCGCGAATCCGGTGAGGGTCATCGAACCGCCCTGCTCGGCGAGCTCCTCCTCGTTGCGCACGCCGGAGAGCGTCCCGCTGCCGATGGACAGGAAATCCACCAGCGTCGCCACCGGGGACGAGCCCTGTAACATGAGCGCGTCCGCCGTGAGCTTCTTCCGGCGCTCGAACAGCGCGTGCAGTTTCCCGCTGTGGGCCTTCCACAGCTGCACGATCTGCGCGCGCTGCGCGTCGGACAAATCCAAACTCCGCGCGACTTTGTGCGCGCGCTTGAACACGCTGCGCGTCTGCCCCGGACCGGCGGTGGACACGTCCGACTCGGGGCTGGTGAACGCCTGCGCGGAGGAGCACGCGTTGCCGTCCACCAGGTACGTTCGGAACTGCCGAGACAAACGCAGCGCGATGCGTTTCATCTCGCTCTCGCTCGCCTCGCCAGCCTTCGCCTTGAGCTCCACTTCCGCCGCGTCGCGCTGTAACGACGTCGAGTCGTCGCCCTCGGGCGCCACCGCCGCCGCCGCCGCGTCCGCGCGCGTGGCGAGGGGCCCGCCGAGCACGCCGAACGGCTCCGGCTCGGTTTTGACCGCCGTCTTGGACTGCGCGATGTCCATGCCCTGCAGCGCGTCGCGGATGTCGTCCTGCAGCGCCGCGCACGGGGCGCAGTCCCCGGGGGGGGGGGCGATCGGGGGGACCTGGCCGGCGGAGCTCGCGGGGCTCGCGCTTCGCCGCAGCTCGTCGAC
>Ga0209652_1004092_pt1 | contig 10366 bp, 6 predicted proteins | sample SaaInl74LU_5_DNA_FD_184641 | JGI IMG/M metagenome (GOLD analysis project Ga0209652, IMG submission 184641) | Marine microbial communities from expanding oxygen minimum zones in the Saanich Inlet - ESP_74LU_5_DNA (SPAdes) (version 2) | ecosystem: Environmental > Aquatic > Marine > Intertidal zone ...
ATGATTCGTCCTCTTCTGACGATGATACAGCTGGCAAAACTGGACCTCTCAGCGGTCGGAGTGCTATGAACCGTGAAATTGCCGCAGAACAAGCCGCACTAAGGAAAAGAGCCGAAGCCGCAATGGCGTCGTCGTCCAAGATGGATTCTGCTGTGTTTGATTATGATGGTGAATATGATTCATTTGCATCTGGCAAGAAGAAGGAAACCAAAACACAACAAAGAGAACCGGCGGGGAAAGGTCAAAGTCGATACGTTTCCAACCTGTTACAGTCAGCTCAAAGACGCTCACAAGAGCAAGAAATTATTTATGAACGTAAAGTTGTCAAAGAGCACGCAGAAGAAAAGGAGTTTGAGGGGAAAGAAAAATTTATCACGTCTGCATACAAGAAAAAGTTGGCAGAGAGGGAGGCGTGGGCAAAAGAAGAAGAAGAACGAGCCAAACGTGAGGCAGAAGATGATGTTACTAACAAGAAGGGTGGAAGTTTTTTGTACGGGTTCAGCAGGAATGTTCTTATGGGTGTGAATGATAGCAAGAAAGATGATAAAAGTACTAGCAACGTGGCACGTCAAGATGATGCACTCGAAACAGCCGGCGGCAGAAAGGAAGAATCAACCTATACCGATCAACAAAGCTATCAACGCAGAGAGAATTCCAGACAACCAGAGAATCCGGTACCACCTCGACAAAGAGTTGATGCTAATAATTTCTCACGCAATCCACAGCCATCTGAAGGAGTAGAGAATACGAATACAAAAGCTGCTGATGAAACCAAACAGCCGCTAACTCGCAGCCAAATTCTTGCAGAGCGAGCAGTCAAAATTCGTGAGGCTCGTGAGCGCTACTTTAAGAGACACGGACTACCAAATCAATGACTATACTGAAAGTATATCAATTAAGACTAAGTTATCTTCCTTCTATCAATTTCCCACCATCTTCTTCAACTCCTTCATTGCCGCTCGATGCCCCGTCTTTGTCATTACAATAACACTGCACTTCAACTCTTCCTCATCTTCTTCAAACATCTTGGGTGCATCAAATGTATAAACGAACTCTGCATTCGTTGCGAAGATTTCATCATCGAAATACTTGTAGATTGCACTATTGGCACCACCGCCACCACCACTGTAGCATGGTGCTAGTCGAACGAATGCCCCAAAATCTAAGCTCTTCTTTTCATCCTCATCTCTTGCATTTTTGACTGCATGGTCCATGTCTAATACCAGCTGTTGATGCAAAACCTCTGTAATCTCAAGAGGTACGTTGACCATTCTCTCTTGAAAGAAGAATCCAGCAGGACGTTTCGTTTTCCCAGAAAGAACTGTTTCCATTTCAGGTTTGTGTTGTTGAGGACATTTATCAAGACATATCTTCTTCAATGATTCGATGCAGGTAGAGGAGCTGTTTGTAGTGAGGTTGACAACCGACGCAAATCCAAATACATTGTCATCTTCGTCTGTAGAAAGTACTGTACCGACCATGTTGTTTTCAATGACCAAGTCAGCCACTTGAGATGAATGAGGGGAGTGGACACTGTTCCGATGTACCAACGTTTTCAAACCATGAAAGAAGCGCTCATTCATATCACAGAATACAAAATCAACTTGGATTGTTTCAGGTTGATTGGATGTTTTCTTCTTTGTTTTTTTTCCTTTACTCTTTCCATTGTTAGTCTTTTGCTTCTTTTTCGATTGCTTTGCATTATCTGCCTCCTCCTCTTCTGAGCTGTAGTCATCGTCGCTATCACTTACATCGGGATTTCGTATGATTTCACCCTCAAGTACCAAATCATCATCGGACGACTCATCATCGCTGCTACTGCTTTCTCCGCCATCACCGTGTTGCAGCTGTGTTGTTTCTTCTTTGCCAGCCCCGCCACCGTCAGCTGCACTCTTGGATGTTTTGCGTTTAGTTGACATGGTTCTAATCTGTTGCTACTATTCTGTCGACGCTACTAAGTTATCACGCACCTCCTCATTGCAATCAAGTTGATCGGATGGCTGCGGTGCAAATGAGCACGTTTATATGACAGTGGGCACGTATTGTGTGTCACAGTGACAACATTCAACAAAAATTCAAAAAAATCACTTTATGTAGATAGCCAATAAACTCCTTAGTCGTCACAAATGTTTTTGATGTTGACTGCCTTGATACTGCTGTTGCTGGCTGTGCAGTGCAAAGGGTGGCTGAGTCCAGTCCCAACATACCGTTCTTCTACGTGGCTGAGAGAATCATTATCGTCAGCTAGTTCGATGGAATCAGCAGTTGTACTAATCGATCCCATCACAGATTGGAAGCAAGTCATCGATGCTGCTGCGTCTCTTGGGCATGTGGTCATCGCAGTGCAGCTTCCAGCCGAAGCGCTGCCTGCAAAATTTCAATCGTTTCTACCTACCACACTTGCTCTGGAAGAGGCGGGTGTAGACCACGTTCTCTCTGTAGAGCAACGAGATGTATTTTCAATCACGCAGCAGCTCCAAATCCTTGCAATAGAGTGTAATCTGAAATTGATGGGAGTTATACCGTTGTCCGAAATTGCAGTTGAAGTTTCTGATTGCGTTGCTTCTTGTTTAGGTCTCCCACACAACGTATTAGACCGCGTAACTGCAAGACGGGACAAGGGAATGATGAAGAGTGCAGTTGAATCAGCAGGTCTGCGTATTGCAAAGTATGCAAGAGTTGCGTCGATGCAAGATGTGAACGATGCAATGTCACGATTATCGCTATGCTATCCCATCGTTTTGAAGACTCCTGCCGGTATGTCGACTACCGATGTATTCATTTGTTCCAGTAATCAAGAAGCAATCAGTGCAATAGCATCCATAATAGGAAATACTAGCCCCGATGGAAGGCGTGTAGAAAAGGCTCTTCTGGAAGAATACATTGGAGGAGTCGAGTTTGCTATCAATTTGATGGCCTTTTCCAGTCATGACAACAACATACCACCGCGCATACTAGTTACTGACGTTTGGAAGTATCAAAAGACAAAGCAAGCACGATACGGCCAAGCTGAAATTTGCAACCCTGCCGATTATCCTGCTCTTCTTACATATGCAACAAACGTGGCTGAAGCAGTGGGAGTTAGAGTTGGTGCAGCACATGTAGAACTAAAGGCAGAAGAAGTACAAGGTGGATCATTTGCTAATCCAGTCATGATTGAAGTTGGAGCTCGTCTATCAGGTGGGCGGAAGTCTATCATGACACAGTCAGCCGTGCAAAACTGGAATCCTTTTGAAGCGTTGATTCAATCACATTCTATGCAGACTTGCCAGACCAACCCACAAAATACTAACTTCTTGACCCCAAACAAATTTGTGAGGCATATTTTCCTCCCTATTCTGAAGAGAGGACTCGTAGAAAAGATAGATTTAGAAGTCTCTTCGCTAGCAACGTTACACTCATCAGCTATGATCGTCAAAGTTGGTGATATTGTTGACGTAACCACAGATATAGTTTCTTGTGCCGGTTTCGTTTGGTTAGTCGGAGACAGAGATCAGGTTGACGAGGACACGGATGCAGTGATGTCGTCATTTGTATTGTCGGTGATAGATGCATAGCTTCATTATAGGCTGGCTAATGTAAAGTAAAAATTGTGATAATCCAAATCAATTATACTTATAACAACGTCGACAAATCTATGCACCCTCTTTATACTACCTATGCACATCAACATCAGTAAAACTTATGCTCTACCCATTCCGCTAAGAACAGCTGAAGCCGAAATTTCACTGTGAGCTCCGGGCATGAATCCCTTAGCTCTTTTGCTCAACGAAGCTTCAGAACCTTCATGATCTTTAGTCACATCCTTTAATGACCTGCCGCCAATTTCAGCTTTCCTTGTGAGCTTACTGTTATGAGTATTTGCGTCTAATATTTGAGAAGTCACTGCCATCGCAACACCTCCTCCTACATCTGCTGAGTACAAGTCTGTGTTGACGCGCAACTGTTTGGCAAAGTGGTGAGCACGACATTTGGCCGCTTGGTTAAAATTTGAGGACACTGCTTCTGCATCAGCAGTTCCTGCGGCTAGCGCCAGATCTCTAGCCCAAGAAGTGTATTGCATACACACATTACGCAACTTGTTCGGGTCCTTAGTTCTTGTTGCTCTTTGCCGTCTTTGCTCCTCCAGCGTCATCCGTATTGAAAGCATCACGGATTGCTGCCGAGCCTTACCCTCGGAGTGGGAGGCGATGTGTTCAAGGCCTCGACGAGAATGCCCAAATTTACACCACCACTTGTTACCAAAGCCATCACCCCCATCATCATCATCTTCCTTATCTTCGCCGACATACTTTGATAGTGCCTTGTTATACTCCTCAGAATCATTTCGCCCAGCCGACGATTTCTCTTTGTTTTTATTTTGTCGACTCTGACTCTTACCCCACGCATTACTTGAAGCCAACCAAATCTCACTCCCTCCACACTCCATTGCCTTGGAAACAATACGACCAGTCTTCTTGAATTCGTCATAGTCATGTTTCTGCCACCACACTTGGCACTTATGACTCAACGAGAAGTCCTTTCGCGAAGCAATGGTTAGCACGCGTGCCATGGGGTTGAATTTGATTGATTTCTCTTCTTTACTTTCCTTACTTGGACCGTAGGAAGGAAACAGTTGACGTTTCGAAGACATGTCATCTGCTTGTTTGGACATTTTCGCAGGTATAATAGACATGGTTCGCTTCTTCAGAATGCCCTTCTTCACAGGAGATACCTTCTTCTCTTCCTCCTTTTCAGTTGGCTCAGTAAAGGCAACTGCTTTAGTATCGGGGCAAACGATAGGACTATCAACGGAGGTCGACGAAGCGGTGGAAGCTGCACTTGCATCACTATTCGACTGCACAACATTGGGACTTGCTGGCTTTTCATGATGTTGAGGTATGCCTGGAGGATCAGACACGTCAATGGCAGCAGTTGACAAGGCTTCTTCAGGAGAGTGCGACGCTGTCTCTTGATTAGATGGTGTTGGGGCACTCGCCTCAACAGTAGTTGATGCATCATCCGATGACGTAATTGTCGTCACATCTCTATTTTCGGTCTCTGCATCATCATCCTTGGTATCTGCGTCGTTTGACTTGTTCTTAAAGAGCCAAGGAAACAAACAGCACAGAATGTTATCGTCACTGCTTCCTCCGTAATCGGGATAATCATAGTTGTATGATTCGGCATAGTAGTCTGTGTATCCCTCATAATTAAACCCTTGATAAGCTGTCTGCGAGCTACTATATGCATCAACGTTGTCGTTAGTACGATATGAATCTAATGATCGTGAATTAGTGGCAGAGACTTTGTATGGGGTAGGAGGTACCGCCGCCACTGGCGTTACTGGTGTTTTGGGAGCCAACCCATCATTCAACGATGTCTCAAACAAACTCGCAGACGCTGGCTGAGCATCCACTGTCGGTGGCTCATCCACAAGAAAGAGGAATTGGTCCTTATTCTCAGATCCCTTGTTTAAGCTTCCACTCAACCTTCTTGTAATCCTTGGCTGGTCCTCTTCGTCGTCTTTGACCAAGTTATTGAGACCAATCATGGAATCGCGTGCAAGACCACCTAATCCCATCTTTTATGTTAGGTTGACCGTCACAAACTGGCACCACAGATTCTTCTCCTTCTGCTAACGTTGTAAGAATTATTTGCACTACTATTGCTTTGTCTCCACGGAATTATCATTGCACAGAGGCTACTGGGATCGTCTTCAATAGAACAGGAGCACGTGCGTGTCGTCGAGGAACGAGGAACACAAAAGCAGATGATGATGAGCGCCCAAGCCAAATCAAAGGAAGGTAAAGTTCAGGTGCAGAATATGGGACTCCTTCACAGTGGATCTGTTCAAGTCTGTTTTTCAAGTCATTCAATGAATCATCGTCCATCCATTGTAACTACGTTGACGCATTGTACCGTGAATCAACTGGATTAAACTTTCTATCTAAGCTTATTCATGTGTTAACCAAACCTAATTGAGTTCATACTGTTTGCTTGGGTGAAGAATCTCTTTCAAAAGATCTTTCTTTGTACCAGACCTCATTTGTAATTACCTCCAGATACATATTACCTCCAGAGTACATATTATGTAGTACATCTACTTGAAAAATGGAATAACAGAGTACTTGACAGCATCTTTCCACTCTTCATACTTCGGCTGACCTCCATACTTTTCTTGCTGCTTGGCATCCAGCCTTCCCGACGATCCTAACATAATACTCAATATGGCGGCCAAGCCCAAGCTTCCACACAACCAAGCTACTATCGACTTTCCAAAGGACACACTTCCTGCACCGAACAATCCGACCCAAAAGAGTATCTCTCCCAAGTAATTTGGATGCCGAACAAGCTTGTACGACCACGTAGATGGACCCACAAATTTGTCCTCGGTTTCTTTGCTCTTGCGCTTTGCTTCATACTTATGCTGATCTGCTACAGATTCCAGCACCATTCCTACCGCTGCCACACTCGTGCTTACAAGTTGGACCTTTTCCCATACACTTCCAGCCTTGACTGCACCACGTAATGCAAACAGTGCAGGTGAGCACATGAATGCGTAAAGTAACGAAACACTTAAAGCGAGTGGTGTCCTCTTTAGACGAGGTGTCTTATCGAAGCTCTTGACTTGTTTGCGTTTTGAGTCAACGGAAAACTCACGAAGTAAAAGGAAAAGTGCTAGACGTAATCCATAAATGACAGTGGTGGCGGTAAGAATAGCTGGAGTGGAGGATGTCAGAGTTGAGAGACTAATATCAAACGACGATAAAAGAGTCAATGCCTGAGAAGTTTGAGGTGATAAGATATGAAGAAGATGAGTATGATGAAAGAGGCAGGAAACTTCATGGACGCGAAATCAGCGCAACCAGTAGAACAACCCCACAACCACATGTATTAGTGACGTACCATGGCAGCCACTGAAAATCCGTATCCAACCGAAAAAGAATAGCCTTGCCTTATAAATGTGAGAGGAACAATAACGAGAGATGAAACGGCCCACATGCCGCCAACAGCACGGAGAGGAGTGCCAGATACCAGTGCGGATCCGACGGCATCAGCTGCATGTCCCAATACGGATGATAGCGAACTCATGCTGTTGCCGCCGCCACGAATATTCAGAGAAGATTGTAGCTGCTTGGAATAAACCTGTCGCCGCTTCTGCTTGTTAGTATGATGGAGATGATGATGATTTGTAGGAGCAAAGGAGGCGGCTCCTCGAACAACTGCTCCCAACCAGAATGATGCAAGGAGGCTTGTCGACTTCATGATTTAATCTATGATGCGATGTAAAGGCTACTGACTTAGCTATTATTGTATGCATGAATGTGATCGTGATCAATAAGAGCCAGAGCCTGCATGCAAATCCAAGCAGCCGCGGCCCGCCTTTTGATGAAAATGAAAATGAGAAGGATTTTGAACACAATCAAGGGTTAATCACGGACAGGATGGGTGTCGCAACTAGCCTCCCGCCAAAATATGATAGGGGCGGACTCCTACGCGAGAATCGTGTCTGCAGCCCGTGTCAAGAAGCGCGCCAAAAGTTTCAGTTAGTATCTTTTAGACGTGACACGAGCTGCAGACACACTCCCGCGTAGGAGTCGCCCCTATCATATTTTGGCGGGAGGCTAGTTGGAACCCATCCTGTCCGTGGGTTAATAATTAACCCTGGATGAACAAACCCAGGCCCACGGTGGTGGTCTGAAGCTCGAAGCTACGCTACAACTACAATCTACATACAACCATGTGCAAGGCAGATGTAACTCCCTACTGGACTTGTGTCTACGATGAGCTCTCAAGGCAAGATCATATACCTCTTCCTTTACAACGACTCTTTCTTTGTTTGGTAGCAGCAGCGTACTTACCAATCATGTTTCCATTGACAGTGGGTCATTTTGTTGGACTCGATGATTCATACTTTGAGTTCGACGAGGAACATACTTTTAACTTCCTCACATTGATGAGCGTGACGACAGGACTATCACAATTACAATTATATGTATGTGTTAGTTTAACAGCTGCTTTCTTCGCAACACTTGTTTGGGCGGACATTACAGCCATTGAGCGACCATTTCGCTGGCCCAAGGTTTGGGAGACTGAAAATTACGCATGTTACGACGACATGTTTTGTGAACCGTCAAGGAAAGATAGATTGATACGTCGTCCAGGAAACACTCTATCAAACTTCTTTTATCTATTCTCCGCCATGATTGTTCTGACGTCGTCGTATTCGCGCGCATTCATCAGTGAGGAGAAGACAAGTTTTATATTATCTGATGCAACGTTCGGTACAATGATGCTTATTCTATCAATATCATCGACAGTTTGGCATGGATGCAATGCAATGTGGTCTCATGGTGTTGATCTTTGGTCGATGGACGCAGCGATCATTTATTTACCAATACGCATGATGTCGCTTGGGGTATTCGTTACACTCTGCAAGCACTCTTGGGATCCTATAATGGCATCACACATTGCGTCTGCTGCGTGTATGCTCATATACGCGGCGCATATCCTCTCAAATGGATCACGCTGGAAGAAGAAACACGATCAAAAATTCTGGCACAAACACTTTCCTTTTGCAGTAAGAAATAGACTCCTGCACTCTCCATATGTGCAAACAAAAAATGATGATACAATCAACTCATTGTCGCTAGGTCCAATTCCTCTCTATGAGGTGTACTTATTCGCTCTGATGCCAGTGATTCACAATATTCCGTCTTGGATTATGGCAAAGAAGATCTATGGATCCTTCGGATCGGTTTGCTTCGCAAGAATTCTGAACATCTCACTTGCAGTTGGATGGGCTTACAGAATGACAGAACGATGGGCTCTCGACGCATGTAGGCACATTAAGTTCTTTGGCGAGAGAATGGAAATGGCAAAAAAGAATGGAGAGCATATAAAGAGCTTTTCTTGGATGACTTTGGCTGCTGTCCTTAGCCCAACAGCTGTGCTTCACTATTGCACTGGGATTACACTCACCGCTGCATTTTGTCACGCAAGGTCGGTTGAAATCATCATGCTACAGAAGTTTCAAATATTGTAGTAGTGTACATAAACATAGAAGAATTTATTACTCAGATTCATAAGTTCCATCTGCTGTACTACTTGCATCATTTCCATCAATAATGTTGAAGACATGAAGCTCGTGGATCTCTTTTGTATATCCTGGATAGTAACCCTGGGGCATTCCAAGTACAATACGCATTCCCCTGTTTGCATGCACTATCATCTGATTAGTGGCAGTGTTGAAGTCAAGACCTTCAATCTCTCCATGGTCGAGGAAAGGAGGCACATCGAAAGCCTTCTCGAGACCAATGTAAGTGGCATTATTCAGGAGTGTCTCTTTCGGGACGAACCAGAGATTATCAGGCTCCTTCCGGTCGGCATCTCCGTCATCCGCAGTGATGAATAGATCTCCCTTGTAAAAAGCTAATCCCTGCGTCCACTCTGGTGTAGCTCTGAGGTGCAATTTTCCTACATATTCGCCATTATGGAGATCATACTTGTAGACGTAGTTGGAGTTAACCCAATCTGACATCCACACGAGTTCGTTGTCAACATCAATTGTAATGGCACTACACTCGACCTGACCCGAATCTTCATTCCATGGCACACTGCGGGAGTAGTCCAGAGTTTCGGCATCATACAAGACAATTTGAATATCTTGACCACGTCCTGCATCAAACCACTCAACTCCCGTGTAAAGTTGCCCTTCAAAATAGCCGATGTCTCCAAAATGATTCGCGGGGAGTGGAAGAGCATCAAATGGATTATCATTCCGATGCAATAAGTTTCCCTCAAGATCGTACATGAAGAGAGCAGTACTACTACTTACAAAGTAATGTGTGCCATTGGTAGCAATTCCTTGTCGACCGTCGACTTGAATAATTTTCTCTAGAGAATACTGTCGCCCACTAGTACTAGATGGGATATCAGGAGATGGATGATGCTCTACACGCGGCAAAGCTGCGATTGAATCCGCCCCGCGGAGGGAAGGGGTTGCAAGGGATAGGTCGAAGGGAGATTGCATGGTCTGTTGGGATATGAAGTTCACTTTATGTCAAGAACAAATTTATGAAGGCCAAAGCAGGCGATGCAACGAGCAGCAGCCCGAAGAAGATTGCAACCTCCGTAGGCACTATCGATTCCATCGTTGAACACGTTACCACAGGCGCGAACTGATGTCGGGAGAGCTTGACGCGTGTTGTTTGTGGGGTATCTAAAGTAGACTCAAAAAATGAAGAGCAAGAAAGAGAAGGCCCTGCCTCTTCTTTGGACTTAGGTCGTTCGTGATTGTGAGACTGGAGTTTGGGTTAAAAGGTTACTTAGAGTTAATGGAAATTGAGAAAGGAAAGATGACGTGTCCTCAAAATTGCTGATG
>Ga0209652_1004094_pt1 | contig 10361 bp, 2 predicted proteins | sample SaaInl74LU_5_DNA_FD_184641 | JGI IMG/M metagenome (GOLD analysis project Ga0209652, IMG submission 184641) | Marine microbial communities from expanding oxygen minimum zones in the Saanich Inlet - ESP_74LU_5_DNA (SPAdes) (version 2) | ecosystem: Environmental > Aquatic > Marine > Intertidal zone ...
CCGGGGTTCACGACGCCGCTCCCGGAGGCATGTTCGGACGCTGGAACGCGAAGCGGCGCGTTCTTTTCGTGGAGAGAAGCCGCCGCGCAGACCTCCGCGGCAAAAAGGGAAACGTCCGCGAACGACGACGCGTCGTCGACATTCACGACGTCCGTGTCGTACGCGCGAACCTCGTACCGCGCGTCAAACGCCGACGTCTCGTCCAGACTAGATACCCATACGTCGGCGCTCGCGTTGGCGACGCGCCGACGCGAAGTGCTGCGCCTGCTTTTGGCGATGGCGGCTTCGGAGGCGATGTACACGCCGCCGCGATGCGTGACGCGCACGCGGCGGTTCCTGGAAGCCCTCGGGGGGGGCGCGGCGGAGGGAGAACCGAGGAGGGAGGACGACGCGGCGACAAAAAAAATGAATTTCGTTCGCGCCGGGACGCCGACGACGCAGCGCGACGTGTTCCGCGCGCTGATGGATTCCATCGCGCCGACGCCGAAGACGTACGTCTTCGGAGCCGCGTCTCCCGCGCTCGCGCTCGCGCGCGACGAGCAGCGCACCACGGCCGTGCACTGCCTGCTGACGCTGCTCGATTACGAAAGAAAGCCGAAATCGCAAAAGCCTAAACCGGCCGAAGACGTCGCGTCGCCGTCGTCGGCGGCGGCGGAGCCCGTCGGCGCGCTCGCCGCGGCGTCCACCGCGTCTTGGTTCCAGTGGCTGGACGACCTGCTCGGCGGACTGTGGGGACCGCCCGGCGCGCCGGGCGCCGCCGCCGCGGCGGCGAGGGCGTCGAGCGCGTCTTCGTTCAGCCTGTTCGGGTCGATGGATTGGCTCGCGGGGCCTGCCGGACTCGCGGAGGAGCCGAGACTCGAAAACTCGTCTGAGACTCGCGGCGCGTTTCCGCCGCCGCCGCGGCAAAAGCCGAATCCCACGCGCCGCGCCGCTGTCGCTCCCGACGGCTCCGTCGTCGCGGTGGACGCGGGGGAGACGTCGGACGACGAGCAGCAAACGACGCGCGCCAGACTGAATGCCCATACGTCGTCGTCCGCTAACGACGAAAACGCGTACGCCTCCGCGCTGGCTTCGTTTTCGGACCACGCCTTTTTGCACGACGCGCTTCTGTCCATCTTCCGCGCCGCCGTGCATCACGACAGCGACTTGTCCGGCGTTAGCGACAAAGGCGCGCCGTGCTTCGAGGAAGCCGCCGCGTTGTTTCTGCACGCCTCGAGGGCGAACGAGGCGTTTTTCGAGTTTTGCGTCTCGGAAGAAGGAAGCAGGGGGCTCCCCTTGGTGTTTCACCTGCTCGGGCTGGCTGTCAGGCACAGGGGCGCGCTCGATAAAGGCGGGTTCGTGCAGTGCGCCTCGTTCGCGGCGCTTCGCGTCTCGAGCTCGGCGGCGTTCGCGAAAGCGCTCGCGGCGAGCGCTCGAGATCCGGCGGCGCATCCCGAACTGGAACTCTTCCGCGACCCGAGCCTGGACGACCCGGTGCCGGCGCCGACGGCGGTTGCCGAGGATGCGTCGTTCGAAACCGCGGTGACGGAGGCGATCTCGAGCGGCGTCGCGATCATCGGAGACGGCATCAACGGCATCGCCGAAGGCTTCAGCGGACTGGTGGGACTCGAATCGGAAACGTCGAAAACGAATGCGTCTACCTGGCGAGGCACGCACCTGGACGCGTTCGTGTACGCGGCGTACGCGTTGTTGACGGAGACGTCGCGCTCGACGTCGTCGGCGGTGGCGAACCCGCTGTTGGTCGCCGTGCGCAACGTCGCGCCGTTCGCGGGGAAAAACGCTCTGTCGCGCGGCTCGTGCGAGCGCCTGTGCCGCCTGGTCGAGCGCTACGCGTCGCACGCGTTGCTCTTCGCGCAGCCGGACGCGTACGAGGACCACGTCAGGACGCTTGCCGAGGCGACGCACGCGCTCGACGCCTGCGCGCGCGCGCGAGGAGACGACAAAGCGCTCGTCGCGTCGATTCAAAAGTCAAAAGACGTGTTTGAGCGTCTCGACGCGATGGGCGCCGAGAGCGACGACGACTCTGAGGAATTGGCGACTCCGGATGGCGATTCGTCCAACCTCTCGTCGTCCGACGGCGATTCCTCCGACCTCGACTCCGACGCCGACGTGCCCTTCTCGTCGCGGCGTGGAAGGAAACCGTCGCGGGAGTGGTTGCGCGCGATTCGAAGCCGGCTCTCCCTGGACGCGACGCTGAGACTGGCGCGCCGCGACGGCGAGGGCGGCGGCGCCCGCGACGCGGACGCCGCCACCGTTCGCACCGCGACCGTTCGTCGGTTCACGGGCGCCTCGCCCGAGGTGCGCAAGTGGCTCCGCGGGTACGCGCTGGGGCTGGTGTTGCTCCGGGAGACGCAAACGGCGGAGGGGGACATGTCCAGAACGTTCGCGCCGCTCTTCGACGCGAAACGCGTGCGGCTCTTCCGGGTCACGCGCGTGCGGCGGAGGAAGGATTCATCTTCGTGACGGGACGCGGCGAGCTCGCGGGGAACGACGCGCCACTGTAAAACGAGAAGCGTAGTGTCCGCTCATTACACACGAAAGTAGTTTTCATAACGGACGGGGGGGTCGCTCCAGGCTCGTGTGCTCGCGAACCTCCGAGGTCCGACCTGTTTCCACCGCCACATGCGTCATCACCGCACTGATGTCCTCTCCAGGATTGTTTGACACGTAGTTCTGGCAAAACCCGTGTTCAGCGCTTCTGCCGAGGTGTAAAGGCTGGACGTGAACAAAAAAAAACGGATCCGAAGTCAGACCCTCGGAGACGCGCTTCTGAAACCTTGGATCTTGTGACACCTGGAAGCCCCATTCGAAGTTCATCAACTCGTGCTTCGGCACAACCGTCACCACAGGATGGAGTCCGTCGTCTCCCAGCTCTGTCCGCACGTCGATGACAGTAATCGCGTTGCGGTTGATATACGCCGCGAGAGTCACGGCGCACTGCAACCCAGGGCAGCTGCAGAACCATTTGCGTACTGCGACGGCGTCAACGTCAGCGCGTGTGACACAACATTCCCTTTTGTGCCGCGGCCAGTCCGCTCGCTGACACTCTTTGCTGCAATAATAGACATATCGGCAGGCTTTGCATTTTTTCAACTCGGCAACCGCAGGAACGCTCTTCCTGCATGTCACACAGCCATTAACAGCAGTGAACACGTTTTTGTCAGGAGTTATTTTGAGCACGTCGTGAACGAAGGAGTATCCCTTCGCGTCTTCGTCGCCGCCGCGCAGAAGCCTCTCGTAGACGATCCTGCGTTTCTGTTTTTCGACATCTTCCCTGTGAGCTTGGAATCCAGATCCAGCTGTAGACGAAGTAGTCCAGATTGTTCCGGGCTTTTCGCATTCGTCCAACAGCTGCTCCGCGCGTGAAAGGTCCCTGTCAACACCATCGGCGCCGTGCATGTATGTAGAGATGAGCACGACAAACGCCTCGCCGCGGTTTCTATCCGCCGCCTTTTGAAGGTAGGCCAGACCATCTTTCCCAGTCATCTTGAGCGTCTGTTTGACCAAGTCGGATCGGTCATCGTCGATTTGCATAATCGACCCCAGAGTAAGCATCGCGTCGATGTGATCGCCGTCCGCGGCCCTTCGCAGCCAGTGAAATGGCTTGGAGGCGTTTCCGGTGCGAAGTACGCCCGCCTCTTCCGCCTCATATTTCTCCTTTAAGGCGGTAACCACGGAAACGCGAAAGGACGCCTCCGCGTGCCCGTCCAACGCGGCGGCCACCAGATGTTTTAAGGACGCGTCGAGATCCCGCGCTTCCTGTCGCATCATGTCGTAATCGTCGGGAGGGTACGTCCCGTCTGGTCGAGCGCTGTAGTACCGCCCCAGCCGCCACGCGGCTTCTCTTCGCGCCTCCTTGCCCGCCTCTTCTCCGACCTTACCGCTCGCGGCGACGCGCCGCAGCCTCGCGAGCGCGGCCGGGTCGAGCATCGCGCTTGCGTCGTCGAACTCGAGCTCGTCCGAAGTCATGGCGGTGGCGGGGTCAATCGCGATACACAGGGAAGGGCGGCGCGGCGGCTTGTGTGGAGCAGGGAGCTTCTCCTCGTGGCTTTTAAACTGACGGTTTTTCTGGGAAACGACAACGACAACGCGACGCGACGCGCTAATAAAACACTCTGAACGTCCCCGAATACGAATCGTCGTGCGGTGGTCAGACCACGCGTCTTCGCGCGTCTTCGCGCGGCTACGCGACACGCCGCGACCACCTTCCGCCCCCCCCCGTCATCCTGTTGGCGCGGAACGCGTTCTCGGCGCCTCCCGCCTCCTGCATCGCCGCGCGCGCGCGGTCCGCCTCGACAAACTCCTCCTGCACGGTCATCTGCAACACCTTGAACCGAGTCGGCGTCCCCTCGTTACCCTCGATCGGACGCAGGCTCAGCGTGATGCGGCAATCCTCCGTCGGCGGCGTCGTGTGCACTTCGAACAACGCGAGCTCCGAGGTGGGCTTATCCCAGGTGGCGTTTATGGAAAACGGCGCGCAGAAACACGCGCCGCCGCAAAAACCCTCCGCGACGCCCATGTTTTCGTACGACGCCAAGTACGCGACGGTGATCACCGAACCCTTCGCCCAGCCGGAGTCGTGTGTCGTCGCGCCGAGCGGGTCATCACGCTCGCCGCGCGTTCGCACGACGCGCGTGTCCAGGCTCACCGTCCACGCCGCGCCGGGCGTCGACGTCTCCACGCCCCATTTCTTCTCGCCCGTGTTTGGCGACGCGTCCGCGGCCAACGCCCAGCCCCCTTTTTCTTCATCCCCTTTATTCAAAGAAGAATCCTCCACCCGAGGCGCCACCGTCGCCGCCAGCAAAGACTCGGGCGAGTGGCAGCTGTCCACCCCCCCCGGCCGGTCCGCCACGTCGCCGCGCAGAGAGCCGCCGACGCCGCGGCCGCCGCGCGACGCCTCTAAACTCGACTCGGCATCCCGCGCCGCGGTAAGCGCTCGTTCCAAAGAGCCGCGGCACAAGTCCGGCGCGTGGTGCTCCACGACTCGGAACACGGCGTGTAACAAAAGCTCCGCCAGTATTCCGTGGCCGTACGTGGTGAGGTGTAAGCCGGCGGAGGTGAACGTGTGGTTCCGAATGTGCGCGACGTCCGCGGCGTTAAGAAACGCATCCGGCGCGAACGCGCCACCCGCGTCCGGGAACGTTTTCGAGTCGCGCGAAACCTCGGGCGCAATTGCTTCCGCCTGCGACACGTACGGCACGGCGTAGTGTTTAAGGGTCTCGAGGCGCGACCGCCACTGCTCGCCGGGAACCACCTCGCGCGAAAAAAAAACGCCGGGGTGCGTTTCGGAACGACGCGCGTCGGAATCTTCGCGATCTTCGACCATCTTCTCCTTCCAAATTTCGGCGAGCACGTCCAACACCGCCGGGCGGCCCGCTCGGTCCAGGATCTTCCTGTGCACGCGCTCGAACGAGCGGTCCGTGCCGTCGTTGACGTTCAGCTCCACCAACACGATGTCCGCGTCCATGCTCAAGTGGCGGTTGATGCAGAGCGCGAAGTACCCAGAGCCGGTCCCGCCCATCGCGCCGTTCACGGCGGCCACGGAGACGTCTCGTTTTCGCCGGCCCTCGCCGGCGCGATTGGCGAGCGCCTCGGTCAGACCCGCCGCGAACAGCGCGGGGTACGCCAGGTCCGGCCTCCGCGTGTCCCCGAGCGTCACGGACCCGCCCACCGCGCCGACAATCAGGGTGTCCTTCTCGCCGAGAACAAGCGGCGCGAGCTTCAGCAACAGGCGCCGCGACGACGACGCGGCGTTAGTAATCACGTCGCGCTCGTCGCTCGTCTCCAAAGTGTCGGTATCCGGTCCCGGAAACGACGGGCTCAACGCACGTTCCCTCTGCTCGTGGGTCGTGCGCGTCCACCCCTCGGGCCAACGAAGCTCGATCGGCTCGTCCCCTTCCGCGCACGCGATCTTCCCCCGCGCGTCGACCGCGGGATGCCCCGCGTCGTCCCCCCCGCGCGTTCCGTTCGCGAGCGCGACGCCTCCCGAAAGCGACGCGCGCAGCACCTCCTGCTGCGCGCGGATCGGGCGCACCGCGTGCACGCCGGCGAAGGGCACGCCGCACAGCGCCAACACCGCGAGCGCCCGCAGGCGAATCCACGAGGAGACGCCAAAGCGCGTCTCCCTGCCGCACCGCGCCATGTGGCTGCCGGTGGCGCCTCCGGCAGTGTTGGGGTCGACAGCCAGCCACGGATAGTGGGAAGAAGAAAGCAACTCGCGACCAAGACAGCCTGATGACGCTGACATCGACGTTCGACGATGTCACATCGTCGCGCTGACGCGGCTCGCTTTTTTCCCGTTGAGAAGCTGGGCACACCACGCATAGGCGCGCGCGCTTGAGCACAGGCGGCGCGTGCGCGAGGCGACGGCCGCTGAAGCTTCGTGGGGCCACGAGCGAGCCCCGCCTCCGCGCGCGCGACTCCCCTCGCGACGCGCGGCGTTGAGCCCCTCGTTCCCTCCGGGACGCCGGACGTCCCGGAGGCGGATCGCTTTCGAGGTCGCGGCCCGGTTTTGACCGGACGCGTGATGGGCAGCTGCTCGTCCAAGCCGGGCGAGGTGGGGTCCATGCCGCAGGAGGGCTCCGGCAGCGCCGCGCCCATGGACCCGGCGGCCATCGAAGCGGTCCGCGCCACCTCCAGCTCGCGAAAACAGCCGTTGGCCTCCCCCGAGAGGCCGGTCACGCCGTACGACCGTCGCGTCGTGAGCCACGACGCCTCGCGACCGACCCCGTCGAGCCGGAGCCCGCTCGCGCGCGAGCCGTTCGAGGGCGAGGGGACGAGCCCCCCTCGACGCGGCGCGAGGTCGTCCGCGACGCACGGCGCGATGGCGTCCAGCAGCGCGGCGCACCTCGCGGCGATGACGCACGGAGACGCGTGGCCGCCCCCGCTGGAAGGCGAGCGGGCGCGCGATCCGAGCCGAGCGTCCGCCGAAACCGAGCGTCCGACGAGTGTGTTTTCGCCGTTTCCCGAGTCGCCCGAGACTCGAGCCGAAAGCGAAAGAGCGAGTGACGCTTCGGTGGTGGTGTACAGCCTGGACGGCACGGTATCCACCGTGCGCGTGCCTCCCGTCGCGAAAAGGTCGCCCGGGGACCAAAGCCGAACAACGCCGAGCGACCGCGCGCTGCAGGGCCTGGGCAGCCGCCTGGGCGCCAAGAAGCACGCGCTTGCGCTAGGGCGCCTTCCCTTGTCCAGGCCCGTCACCGGCGAGCGAGGACGTTCGAGGCCGAGCACCAAAGAGGGCGGGCGCGTGACGGCCTCCGATGTGAACAACGCCATGGCGGGCGGGCGCGCGGCGGTCGTCGAGAGCGACGGCGACGGCGACGAGAGCGACGGCGCCGAGACGGCGAGCCGGGACGTCGAGGCGACTTTTCCGAAAAGTTCGGAGCCTTTCTCGGACGCGTTCCCGGAGCCCGAACGCGGCGCGGCGGCGTTCGCGTTCGGTGCCGACGATTCCGACGCCAGTTTCGCGTCGCACGAGAGCGACGACGAGCCGACGGAGACGCTCGCGATGGCGCGCGAGCGCGCCAGGCACGAGGAGCGCGCCAGGCACGAGGAGCGCGCCAGGCACGAGGAGCGCGCCAGCGCCGAGAAGGCGGCGGCGGACCAAAACGCGGAAAACGCCGAAACGCGCCGTCGGCGAGACGACGATTCGGGCGACGCGAAACTCGCGTCGTCGCCGCCGCCGCCGCCGCCGCGACCCGAGTCTCGGCCGGAGTCTCGGGTTTTGGATTTCGCGACGGACGCGCCGCGTCTGCGGATGGCCACGCTCGCGCCGGGACCGGCGCCGCGACCGGTGTCGCGCGAGGCGGGGCGTATGCCGCCGCCGGCGCCGCGGCTGCCCAAAAAGGAAGCGTCGCCGCTGTCGCCGCTGAAGCCCCCGCTTCGCGCGCCGGCGAATCCCGCGCCGGCGGATCCCGCGCCGGCGGCGAGCGAAGACGCCTCGCCCTCGCCGGCGCGGGATCCGCCGCCGCGTCGCGACGAGAAGAAGGAGAAGAGAAAGTCCCCGCTGGAGGAGGAGCTGGAGGCGTGGGGCGTGTCTCTCCCCGACTCGCCGACGAGCGCCAAAAAAGACGGCGGGTCCGACGGCGACTTGGTGGCGGTGGACGACGAGGACGACGACTTGTTGGCGGCGTTTAGCGCGGCGGACGATTTCGCGTCCGCGGCGTCGGAATCGTCGGCGCCGTTCGGTCCTCCGCGCCTCGGAATCGTCGGCGCCCCCCCGGTCGGTTCGGGTTCGTTTCGCGATTCGATTCCCGAGAGTCCCCTGGTGACGAGCCCTCTCGAGGACAGGGAGAGGCTCGTCTCGAGCCCGCTCCTCGCGAGCCCCAAGGATGAGCTCGTCGGCGAGAAGGAAGAGGCGCAGACGTTTGGCGTCGCGTCGGGGCCGACGAACGAGACGTCGCCGCCGCGCGACGCGCGCTCGGGCTCGTCCGCGGACGAGAACGCACCCTTGTCGCCGCGAGACGCTCGCCGCGTGGCGTCCGCGTCCGCGGACGCGCGAGAAACAGACGGTCTCCTCATCGGCGACGACGACGACGCGGAGTCGCTCGCGTGGCTCCGGAAGACGTCGCGCGACGCGGAGCACGCGGCGCGGAGGATGAAAATCCCGCCGAGCGGCGCGGAGCGCGCCGGCGACGAGCACGCCGGCGTGCTCCGCGAGACGCCGCTCCGCGCGGAGACGGTGGCGGCGTACGGCGCGGCGTCAGTACGAGACAGATCTCGCGCGAGCCGGCGGAAATCGAAAATCCCGCCGCCGCCCTCTCCTTCGCTCCGTAGAGAGTCGAGCGCGCTCGGCGTTGAGGCGGAGGCGGAGCGTTCGGAGAGCGTCGAGGGAAAGTCGGCGGCGCGGGAGAAGAGAAGCGCGCGGCGGCTGGCGAACCCGAAATCGAGGCTTCCGCCTCCGCCGACGCGTCTTCTCGACGGAGACTCGAAGGCGCCGGCGAAGGCGCCCGCGTCGTCCAAACGCGTCTCCTCGGTCGTCGGTCCCGGCGAGCCCGCGAAGAGCGCGGGGACGAGGCTCGCGTCGACGACGGCGGCGGGGTACTCGGCGGGCGCGGCGGTGGGCGGGACGGAGAAGGCGCGAAAGCCGACAAAGCTGAAAAACGGTTCGGCTTCGCTACCGACGCCGCCGGCGGCTCGTCCCGCGTCGACCGCGAGCGCGACGCCGAGCGACGCGCCGAGCGACGCGATGGCCGCGAGCGCGACACCGATCCCACCCGAACCCGAAGAGAGACGGAGACGGACGGAGAGATCGGCGGATCCGGGTTCCGTCCCGGTCCCGACGAACGCGCCCGCGCCGAAAAAGTCGGCGACGCCCGCCGAGCCGAGCACGGATTCGCCGGCGATGACCTTGCCTCCGGCCATGACCAAAGCCGAAGAGGCGCGCGCGCGTCTCCGCGGGTCCCGCCAGCGACGCTCGATCGCGGGGGTCGCCTCTTCCGTCGCCTCTTCCGTCAGCGTATCGAGCGCCACCGCCGCGGCGACCGCCGCGCCGCCCGCCGCGGCGGCGCCGCCGCCGAAGCCGGCGGGCGCGGCGGAGTGGGGCTCGGACCCGGCGGCGGCGGCGGCGGCGGCGGCGGCCGCGTCGAAGCTGGCGAGCAAGCTCGGAAGCGTGAGCGTGATGAAACCGCGCGGCTCTTCCGTCTCGAAGGAGAGCGCCGCCGAAAAAAAAACGGCAAAGGCGGAGCGGCGCGCGGCGGATGCCGCGCGGCGCGCCGAGCACGCCGCGGCGTTTGCAAAAGCCGCCGCCGAGGCTGAGGCAGCGAAGCTTGCGGCGGTTAAGGCGGCGAAGGAGGCGGCGGCGCGCGAAGCCGAGCATCGCGTCGCCGGCGTGGACGAGGCTGAGATGGTTCTGCGCGTGGGGTCTCTGGCTGACGAGAAGACGCTTTTAGGCGCGCGACAGGCTGTGCACCGCATGCGTTTACTGCTTGACGACGTCACGCGCCTGTCTCGGGAGCTGAAGTGCGAGCCGCAGCACGTGTACGGGCACGTGCTTCACCGGCTCGGGTTCCCGGTGGACCGCGAGTCGCGCGAGTTGCCTTTGGAGCGTTTAGTGGGGCTTCCGCGCGCGCGCGAGATGTGCGCGGGGGTCTCCGAGATTAGGAACCTGCTGCGCATCAAGGTGCAGGACAACAACGACCTGCGGCTGGCGCTGAAATATGCCATCGACCGCCAGGAAATGGTGGAAAAGATCCTTGCCGGCTATGGCACGATCGGGAACGACATTCCGATCAACAGCGCCTATCCGCTGTTCGACGACAGCATCCCGCAGCGGGCTTACGACCCCGACAAGGCCGCCTTCCACTACAAGAAGTCGGGCCATGACGGTACGCCGATCGTGCTGCGCACCTCCGACGTGGCCT
>Ga0209652_1004095_pt1 | contig 10361 bp, 8 predicted proteins | sample SaaInl74LU_5_DNA_FD_184641 | JGI IMG/M metagenome (GOLD analysis project Ga0209652, IMG submission 184641) | Marine microbial communities from expanding oxygen minimum zones in the Saanich Inlet - ESP_74LU_5_DNA (SPAdes) (version 2) | ecosystem: Environmental > Aquatic > Marine > Intertidal zone ...
GTTCAAATCAGTGACTGCGCCAACAACTTCACTCAAACAAACTCATGATGGAGATGAAAGTAGTGTGGTAGACTCTCTAGGCAGCGATAGCGATGAAGAGGATGACAATGACGATATTGAGATGAAGAATGGAAGTGACGACGAATTTGTACCAATTTCTTCGAAAAAGAGACGAAGCGCAAGTGCCAGTAAGAAGAGAAAGAGTGTCGATAGTAATGAAGACACCCCCGTAGGTCGAAAGCGCACTCCACGTCGAAGTGCAGCAAAGGCGGCCAAGGTGAAATATGTTGATGATGATAGTGACGTTGACATGAGCGATAATGACAGCGATAAGAGCGATGATGACAATTGTGGCAAAAGCCCTACGGTTACACAAGAAATCGATGACGATAGCGATGTCAGCAGTGTTGTGGAAGAGATTGTACCGAAGAAGAAACGAGCATCCGTTGCACCAGCAAGCAAGAAGAGGAAACTTTCAGGTGGTTCGTCTCGTAACGGAGATGCTGATGAATCTTCCTGCATTGTAATTGACAGCGATGACGATGACATCAAAACACCCAAGCCGTCAAGTAAAACAAATGGATCAAAGAAAGCAACTGGTTCCAAGAGTGCGACAGCAAAAGGCAAGGCAAAGACCGTACAAGTACAAGCGGCACCCTCGTCACCGCTGAAATCTGTTTCTCCTCGTCGCAGAAAGAAGTTGTCGCCGAACAAGCCATCACCAAAGAAACCGGTGTCATTGGATCTAGACGATGATCCATTTGCATTTCTATAACGATTCGCATAGCTGCATAAATACATAAGTTCCTAGTCTGTAGATGAGTTTATTGTTTTACCTAATTAGACGCTTCTTCGTTGGTATCTTTTTCCCCGTCTGCCTTTTGTTGTTCCTTCTTTCTGTGTCTCTTGCGTGCTTGTGCCTTCTTTGCTGTTACCTTCCTCCCAGGGTCATTCCAATGAAGACCGCCCTTCTCAGTGTTTTGTTGAGCAGTCAATTCCTTTCTGTCTTCTTTCTTTTGAAGCGTGCACTCTCCGTAGTCATTTCTCTCAAGTGTAGTAGCGGGCATTGTAATGTTTTGGGACTGTGCAACTTTACAAAGAGCCTTTGTCAGACATGATGATTGCGAAATGTCATTGAAGCTAGCACCATCATTTGTGCTAAAGTGAAGGAGGTATTCGGGTTCTCTGGCAAGTACTAATACCGAAGAATCCGAAGTAAATCTAACAGCAAGTGGCTGTGATTTGCACTCCAAAGTTTGCTTCTTGTGCAGTGAAACAAAATTAGATAGCTGAAAGGACGTACTCAACGACGATTTCTCAGCAACCGGTGGAATCGGGTGAATGTCAATCGATTGAATCTCATCTCTTGCAACAGCAGCAAATTTCGCATCTGGATGGAGGGCCACTGAAAGAGGAACCGCCACTGTGTGATGATCAACGCTTTCCTCCTCTTCCACATCATCAAAGTCTTCATCAAAATCGTCTTCTTCTTCACCTTCTACATCATTTTCTTCCATCTCATCTTTCTCTTCGGGTGTAGGTTTGCCTTCATCATCAACCTCTTCCATGTCGTCACCATTCTCCTCTTGTGCCGACTTTTTGATCACAACAGGAAGCATACCAACCTCCTTGCAAGTCTGATAATCCCATAACCGCGAAGTTCCATCCCCACTTGCAGTAAGACACAATGATCTTTCGTTCGAAATAGCATCCATGCAAGATATAAACGAGGAATGGCCAAGCAAGTATCCATGAATGATGTGTGTCTCTGGAAAGTAAGATATGCGAACCTTTTCATCTCTATCGGCAGTAAGTATGAATTGTTGCTGTTGGTCACTGCTCACAACGTTTAGTCCAGTGAGCATGGATGCAGTATGTCCAAGTAGCAATCGCTTTGGAGTAGACTTTGGTTTGACTGCTTCATTTTCATTAGATGTAGAAGATGGTGCATCAGTCGGCACAGGAAATGCAATGGCATCACCAGATAAATCACCTGCAACAATAACTTGCAAATTATCCACGCTAGTAAATGCAAGACTTCTTGCACGTTTGGGTAGGTTGTAAATTGCACTTGGATACAGTAACTTAGTCGTCTCCTCAGATCCTCCTTCTGTATTGCTTTCTGCAGGTATAGAATACAAACTCAACGTTTTTACTCCACGAGATACCGCAAACCACAAGCAGGAGCCGATTTTTGTACAGCAGACTGCCTGTATTTCATTGTCATCGTTAGGTTCGTCACCTGATTTGTCGTTTCCATCTGATTTGGTTTCTGCAGCTGATGATGATTTGCTGCTTGGTGCCATCAACTCGTAAACAATGGCATTCTGTGAAGTTTGATCAGATGACGACGATGATACTACTGCAAATGCACGATGATTTAGTGCCGCGACGATCACGTCAGAGTTGTGCGAGTGAAGCAGTTGCTTACTCATGGCTTGGACTGTTTTACCTCTCTACTTATGATGATCGTCGTGGTAGTTGTTTGAGACGCGTTGATGATATGAAACGATCTTTTTTTGTGGCTGTCGGCGGTTGACCCCGGGATACTACTACTTCTTGATTACAAGAGGGTACAAATCTGGTCGTTAAATTGAGAGCTATCCAAAACAGGGGGGTGCAATTTCTGTGAGAAGGGAAACCGGAAAGCTGTGTGTGTCACTTCGCCATTTTTGTTCCACAATGAATCTCAAATGACTGTCAAAGCGCAGCTCAAAGAAACCTTTGTTGACGTTAGGGACAGTATCTGTACTTGCGGGAGCCGTGGGTGTGGCAACAAGACCTAAGGTTGATGTTGGTTGGTTGTCGTCCTATGCATAAATTACTACGGGTCTGTTTAGTTTCAGCTGTGAATAGTTCAGCCCGCCTACTGAAAGACACACAATTCAAAATACATTAAAAAATGCAATCAAATAGCGGTGGTGCTGTCATTGGGGGCATTGATCAACTAGAGGTTGATCGATACCATGACCCAGAAGGGTCGATACTATCATCATTAATCCGTAATGACACCAACGATACACCCAGCGATGACGACACTGAAATGTCACTGGGCTGCCCTGCATTATTCCCCTCCTCAAATCTTGGCACACTGCGAACCGCAGGATGGATCTATCACACCACTTCCTCCAACAAGAATCCAAATCACACACCCTCCACAAGTTACATAAAAAAGACAAAGGGCAAAAAGCTGCCGCGGTACTTTGTATTACGGGGGAACACTCTCAGTTATTATTTGAAACAGCATGATGTCAAGGCCAAGGGGACATATGTCTTGACAAGTAGGTGTAAAGTTGGACCGGTAGTCTTTGCCTCATTGGATGAGCCATTGTCAACATATGAGCAGCAGCAACAGCAAATACAAGATGGGAAAACAAAGAAGAAGAAACGACAATTTTATTGTATCCAAATCACATGGCCAACGAATAGCAAACCGTCCAAGGATGAAACAATCATGGCCAAGGCTAAAGCAGAGGTTGCAGCCGAGCGTGAGAAAGAAGCCATGGTGGATATTTCTGGTGGCGTTTCATTCGATGCTGTTGAGCCACCAGCACTCGAAAATGATCCCTCCAGCCCCAAGTCTCGATCATCAAAGAAATTTCTTGGTTCGATACGATCGCCCAGATCGTCACTTCACAAAACAAGCAGTGAAGGAATGAACATCAGCTCTACAAAGAATTACGATATTGGGGTCATTAGCAGAGGTAGCATGACCCCTCCCCCGCCTCCTCCATCGCCTCCTATACTGGACAATAGAGATGATAAGGATACAAATGGTGTGCTTGGCTCTTTGTCAATGGCGTCTGTAGGAATGACTCCATTTGCAGGACAGAAAAGTAATCCAGAAGTCGATGGGGGCATTCACGAAACTGGCCTTGCCAAGCATTACTCGCAACAAATCCAAAAGCAGGCCAAGGATCGGCAAATATCGCAAGAGGAAACGCGGAAAGTAGAGCAACTCCTCTCTCGACAGGCCAAAAATGAAAAGAGCAAAAAGCGGATCATCCAAGGGACCAAGGTTGCTGCTGTCTCTGGTGCTGCCATTACAACTGGGATTCTTACTGCTGGGATAGGTCTTGCAGCGGGTCTACTCTTTGTTGGGATTACTGCCGCTGCAGGTGGCAGTGGTGCCGTAGTGGGTGGCAAAGTGTTTGATAAGGCAAAGGGAAAGTATTATAGAAGGGAGAGTCAGAAATTATTTCATTTAATCTTGGCAGCCAATACTCATGAGGAAGCGATGCAATGGAAAATTGCTGTAGAGATGGCCATCAAGGAACTGATTGGTGATGAGGATGAGTCAGCATCGTGGAGATTAAACGCCGTGCTGAGTTCTGAAGATGATTTCAGTCCTTCTGTTGCAAGTCCGAAGAGGGGAACTCCCATACAGGACAAAGTTGGCAGTGATGACTTGACATTTTATGATCCTTCGTCGAGATGGGCACCAATTCAGGGAGGAGGTTTAGCCCTATGGGGTGCACTAGGAGGCGGAGGAAATTTACGAATCTACCGTGAGGAAAGATCGCTGTGGCATCTCGAAGAACATACCAATTCAGCGTTTCCCACAATACCGCGATTTCGATCAGATGTGGGTTTTGAAGGGCAGCCATTCCCACCTCTCAAGGCTAGCTTGGTGCTAAAAGCCAAGTCTTTGGATGCATTCATGAGTTTGATGTGCAGCGGGAGAATTAGTACACCAACTACTCCTCCTGTGCCAAATTCAGGTCAAATTGCCTCGTTTCGTATTATTGAAACAATGAACGATCATCTTGATGTCATTCATCTGGTATTCCGACCACTCTACCTCTTTCCGTCTTGGACAGCCCCGCGAGACTTCGTGCTTTACCGATTTTGGAAGCACGACGACGATGGAACCTATCAAATTTACTTTGATTCTGTAGAGCATGTTGACTGTCCAACTATTGCTGGATATGTACGTGGAAGTATGCATAGTGTCTTCACCATAGCGCCTCTGAAACAAAGTAAGCCGAGGCCTGTAACATCATCGGTTGGGAGTTCATCATCTCAAGGGCCCGATATGAAAGAATGCTTGTTGAGTCAAACGGTTCAAGTGGATCCAAGAGGGTGGGTGCCAACTAAGATTTCCTTTCTCCGCAATCAAGGATACGGAGATGCGTTTGCAATCATGGCTCTGTATCAGATGCTAGATGTCCAAGAGGCATTGGACACTAGTCGGTTCGTAGCGGTTCCAAAATCCTTCGCAGATCCTTCCGAAAAACTTCAGCATGGTGTCCAACAAAAACGATTATTCACCGAAGAGCCTTCTGCACAGCTCGGTATGAATTCTGGTGATATCTCCGACGACGAAGAACTCGACGAGGGCAACTATGAGTTTCAGCACACAGACGTAGTCAATGATAGTGCTCCCATAACATCTTCAGAGATTGCTTTGAATCCGCCGCCGACATTAAAAGACTGGTGGATGGAGCCCGATGCAAACTCGTTCCGTGTGCGTGGCAAGAATTACTTGACCGACAAACACAAAATCAATGCTGGACCAAGTCTATTCCGCCTGTTTGCAGCTGACATTGTTGAAGTTGATACTCCAATCATGGGTGGCATGTGCCCACATCCTACAGAGCGCGTTCAGTTGGCTCTAGAACGAGAGCGAGTTGCCAAAGCACAAGGCTTACCATCGGATATGCCACCCTATGTCTTTGTTGTAAACATTGCCATGCCGCCATGGCACATGGTCTTTTATTATGCTGTCGATGACATGTCAAAGATTGATGGCACCGATGGAACTCCATCGTCAAAGCTTTGTCAGCAGTTCTTCTTTGGGGATGATGATGAATTCAGGCACAACACATTCAAATTGATTCCTTGTATTATCGAAGGCAACTTCATGGTGAGGAAAGCTGTTGGCAGCACACCCGCAATTATGGGCAATAAGATCAAGCAAACATACATCAAAGGAGATCGGTATTTCGAGTTGATGATTGATACAGGATCTAGTTCAGTAGGTGCGGGCGTGATAAGAATTTGTGTTGGCTATGCAAAGATGATTGTCACTGATTTGGCATTTCTATTTGAAGGATATGATGAGAGTACACTACCTGAGAAAGTGCTTGGTTGTATGCGACTAAGGAATGTTGAGTTTGGCAAGAAACTGCGATTTGTCCATAATTATGAATAAGTGTTGCTTTTTGTTTGCTGTTGTCAAATAAGACTTTCAATCTTATACTTTAAGATGCAGTGTATTGGGTTATTACCGTACATAGCCTCTTACTGCTTGAATTCCTGCTGCCATCACCATTGTATTGCAAATGAAATAACAAGGAATTGTGAACTTTGCTAATCCAATTTGCTTCAACTTCTTTCCTCCTGCTCTTTTGTAAGTCGAAGCATACATTCGACGCAACAGAACCCACATTAAGCTCAAGATGCCAGCAACCTTTCCATTTACTAATAGAGCGCACAAGAATGTTCCTACAATAAACAGCGGCATTTGTTCCAGCTGATTCGTCAAAACACGTTGCCTTAGATACACCTCCTCATCTTCCTTTGCTGGTAAGTCCTTGTAAGACTGCTCAAGAATGCCTTTGCGGCCCTTTGCCATACCCACTCCCATCACATCACAAAACTCGTAGCTAATGAGAAACCCGCACACTACAACAATAGATGGAGCAACTTCCTTGATAATATCATCCGGAAGGGTTCCAGGCTCACGGCCGAAAAGGAAGGAAAGTGCAGCTCCTAGAAGAGTGAACATGGTCACAAGTTTCATAATCTCCTGGAGCTCTTTCTCGAGCGGAACAGTAGGCGTCGTCTTCTCCTTCGGATCTGTCATGGTGGTTGTCGAGTTTGTAGCAAAGAAGAAATAATGGAAAGATACAAAGTAAAGCACCATGGTACAAATCGGCATGCATATGCAGTGTTGGAGCAAAGAAGTTATCATTGTACCATACTAATTCCGTCGTTAGTTGCGGCATCATTTAGCCCCCATGAAAAAGGACATCCGCGCCATCGCATTATCACCGCCGCATCATCTTGTTCAGCCAGGTGGAAGGTTGTTACTTGTTACTCTAGCAATCGAACCCCTGTTCACCTGCCTCCTCGTAGTCGGATATTGTATGCATCATGCATCTTAACATGACTGGCGTTCCTTATCTGATACTGGCAGTGCTAAGTCTATCAATATCCTCCACCCTCGCTGCCGAGAGTGGATGGGTGGATGCAGCCTTGAAATTCTTGGTAGAGGGAAATAAAGCTTTGCAAGTGGCTGAGGTAGGCAAGTTGGAAGAAGCAATTGAAGCCTATAAGCAGGGTGTAGAAACACTACCAGCTGAATGTGACAAGAGTTTAGACAAGAAGCAAGCGCAGATCATCCTCTCTCTCCATACACAGTTAGGACAAGCTCTTTCCTATGCAGGTGATTTGCAAAATGCAATCGATACATTCAGATCAGCATGCATATGTCAGCGGGAATGGTCTGAAGGAGGAAAAAATGAAGCCTTGGACCAACTTGCAAGTAAGGCCTATTTTTCGTTGGGAATGGCTTATCAGGAGTCAGCCTCATCAGCTACAGATGAAGGCAAACAAAGGGAGCAATTAGAACTTTCAGTCCGAGCGTACGGTCATGCCACAAAGTTGGACCCTCTGTACTGGAGCAGTTATGCAAATCTAGGTGTTGTCCTTGCCGATGTGGGTCAAGATGGAAATGGAAACAAAGTAAAAAGTTTGGAAATGTATGAAGAGGGCATCCTAGCTTATCAAAAAGCAATTGATATATTAACAGGAGCAGATGGAAGCAATTCAATACCAACAGATCCGCCAGAGAATGTAAGAGAAGTGGTGGCAGAGCTTCAATATCGCATTGGTCTGTGTTTAGTTCCTTATCTCTTTTCTCCTGATAATGATAATGAAACTGACGGTGAAGACAACGAAAGAGATTGCACCCTAACAATCGACTCGAAACCCATCACGCGCAGCTGTTTGGAGCTTGCCGCATACCAGTTCAACAGAGCAGCTCAGTACGATGCACTTCATGTTGGTGCGCAGAATGCGCTTGTATTGGTAACTGCAGACGCTTCATTCGGTATGTCAACAGATGTAAAGAAAGTAGAAGCTTTGTTTGAGGATTACGCTTCCAACTTTGAATCATCGCTCGTTGATGAGTTGGGATACAATGCATTTCATCGGATGCGTAGAGGATTCGATCGGGCTTTGGCTCAAGAAAATGAAGCTACAGAAAAGAAGTTTCTCAAAGTCGTTGATGCTGGTTGTGGAACGGGACTTGCGGGGGTAGAGTTTAGAAACATCAGTCAATCTCTTATTGGGATTGATCTTAGCCCGAAAATCATTGAGCACGCAAAGACGAAGAGACCAGGACTATATGATAGCTTTCAAACGGGTGATATCAAGCCCATTCTTCGTGACTATGCCAAACAACCAATTTCTCTACTTGTAGCCGCAGACACGTTCATCTACTTTAACGACTTGACTGATTTGTTTGCATCAATGAAGGATGGAATCGAGGAAGGAGGCTACGCTGTCTTTTCACTTGAGAATGTGTCAGAAGAAAGCGAAGCGAGGTTGAATGCGATAGTGCCTCAGTGGAGATGGCAGCTTACTCCCTCAGGTAGAGTGGCACATCGCAAAGAATATGTCGAAGATATTGCCAAATCTAATGGCTTTCAAACCGTTCTCTATGACAAGCTGGATAATTTTAGAGCAGAAAAAGGTGAAGGAGTTCGAGGTCATTTATTTGTACTGCGAAAGGACTCTTCCTTACAGAAGGATGAGTTATAATGTGATACTTAAGATGACTCTTTTCGTCAATGTAGTAGTGTAGGTCACTTTCTATTTTATCTATGCAACAATTTGTGGTCAAAAACACAATCCCAAACATGACGATTGAATTATGGCACCAAACAAACATCTCTAATCAACCACAATTCAAACCTGTTACTCTCTTTGTCGCAATCAAGTTATCACGTCGATGCTTCACGAATTGGGCTGAAGTAGGGATGAGACATGGCCTCCTTTGCCGACAGGCGCTCCTGGTGATCGTATCTCAGTAGCTTCGAAACAAAGTCAATAGCCTCATCAGACACCAAGTGCTGATTCTCATTGGTAACGAATTTTTGCCAAGGTTTCTTCGAATGCCTTCCCAAAATCCCATCAAAGTGAGGATCCAACTCCAAGTCATACGTATCCAAATATTGAAAGAGCTCCTCTGTCCCAAGAACTTTTGCAATCTTCACCAACTGATCATAGTTGTCATGCCCATGGAAGAATGGTTCCTTCCTAAAAATCATCCCAGCAAACATACAGCCCAAACTCCACATATCCAATGAATAATCATACTCCTGCAAATCCACCAACAACTCCGGTCCCTTAAAGTACCTACTCGCCACACGGACATTGTACTCCCTTCCAGGGTGGTAAAACTCAGCCAAACCCCAATCAATCAACCTCAACTCCCGCTTTTCATGATCAATCATGACATTGTGCGGCTTGACATCCCTATGCATGACCCCATTCGAATGACAATAATCCAACGCCTTGAGCAACTCAAATATATAATACCGAATATCATAATCCGACAGCGTCGGGTACAATATCTTGAAATCCGTATTATTCACATGCTCAAAAATAAGCGAGGGGGTCTTGGACTGCGGATCCCTCACCACATCCAACAACTGAATAATGTTGGTCCCCCCACACATATTTTGCAGAATTTTGATCTCTCGCTTAATCTTCTTCTTTTTGACGGGCTTGAGAATTTTAATGACGCATTTGGAGTTATTACCGACGTTGACCCCCTCGAAGACTTCGGAGTATTTGCCTCGGCCGATTTTGCGGATTACTTCGTAGCCTTCTTGGTCGCCCCAGTTGACGGTGAGGGCTTCGTAGTCCCAGTAGTCGCGGGGGCGGTGGACGTTGACGTCTGCGTAGACTCTGTTAATGTTGGAGTAATTATTGATTTATATTAGGTGAGGTGAGGATACTATAATCAATCACGCAGCATATAATTCAAAAATGATGGGCAAAAAAGTGACTTACTTGGCTCGGCTCATGGTTTTATTCCTGACACGAGACTTTGACGCTCCTCCAAACTGGCGAATGAGCGGACGGAAGGTGGTTGATGCGTTGCGCAAGATGGTGCCTGGCTAGAGAGGGTTGGAGAGGCGGCGGCGGCGGTGTTATTGATGGAAGGTATTGGCAATGTTTTTGAGAGTGCAGCAACTCTCAGTTTTTGCGGTCGATTTTACGTCCTTGCGTCACACAGCTACAAGTACAAAGGGATCGCTCGAACTATACCCCCGGAGGGTATAAGAATTTTGGCTAGACTGAGTTTTAGGGGGATATAAGTCGAAGTTGCCACCTGGCTTTCCCCT
>Ga0209652_1004096_pt1 | contig 10358 bp, 8 predicted proteins | sample SaaInl74LU_5_DNA_FD_184641 | JGI IMG/M metagenome (GOLD analysis project Ga0209652, IMG submission 184641) | Marine microbial communities from expanding oxygen minimum zones in the Saanich Inlet - ESP_74LU_5_DNA (SPAdes) (version 2) | ecosystem: Environmental > Aquatic > Marine > Intertidal zone ...
ACTTTCACTTCAACACCACTCCAATCAGATTAAGTAGTAGCAAGTGTTGTAGCAAGGAGGAAGGTGGAAGATACATAAGTTATTTGGAGGCGGCGGTGCCATTGACGACCATATCAAGATGATTCAATCTGCCAAGCTTTTCCGATTCCTCCTCTCCATCTCGGCCATAATCACATCATGCAGCGGTGACAGCAGCAGCGGGGGACGAACACTGTCTTCACAAAAGACCATCCGCTCCATTCTTGTCGCCGGTTCTCTCAACGCTGACACCTTCTTGCCCATCTCACGCTTCCCGTCCTCTGGAGAGAATTTAACACTTTTGCCTAACACACATCCACTTGTGGATGTGCCGGGTGGCAAGGGATGCAATCAGGCCATTGCTTGTGCCAAACTCTCTTCTTCTACTCAACAACAAATACAAGAGATACTACGTGTTGCATTTCTCGGTCAATTTGGAAACGATGCGGCTTCACAAATACTTCAATCGGCTCTTACATCCAACAATGTTAACATCGATTTATGTGGCAAGTCAAAACAGCACCCATCGGGGCGGGGATATGTCATGATTGTACCAGATTCTGGAGAAGTTAGCGCTGTTATTTCACCAGGGAGTAATTTCTATGGTTGGTCAAAATGGGGTGTAAACAATCCTACTGATAACGATCAACAACAAGCTACTGCATTATTGACTGACGACGAAATTAAGCAAATGATATCACCTCACTCATTACTACAACTTCAGTGTGAGATTCCAGATTTAGTGAACAAGCGATTGGCATCTGCTGCAAACAAGCTAAACATACCAGTCATTCTCGATGTAGGTGGAGAAGATAGACACATGGATCGAGAGCTATTGCAATGTTGTGATTATTTGATACCAAATGAAACTGAGTTAGAACGGTTGGCAGGACACTACACAGACGAAAATGAAGATGAACGACAACAGGGAGATGACAAGATTGAGACTACTGTTCAACAAGCTATTGATGAGATACAGCCGTTGATTGGGCGATCTCTTCATGTTCCAACATTATTGCAGCATTCTAGGCGTTTGCAAAAGAATGGAGCAAATAACGTCTTGATCACATTGGGTTCTCATGGCTCGCTTTTGGTAAAAAAGGATGTTTCATCGATACTCTACCAACCTTCTTGTCCACTACCGTCAGGATCGCGGGTTGTCGACGAGACGGGTGCTGGTGACTGTTACCGTGCTGGATTTGCCGTGGCGTTATTACAGCAGCAGTGTGGAAGTTCTAAGGATGTAATCGATGACGAGGTACTGTTGCACTGCATGAAGTTTGGGAGTGCAGCTGGCGCTTTGGCTGTGACAAAAAAGGGGGCGGTGCCTAGCATACCAACGTTGGATGATGTGAAAGCTTTGCTGAGCGTGAATGGAGAAACGACAATGAAATGCATCCCTCGAGGAGGTGCGGATGGCGACACTTTCCCGTTTATGTTTGGTTCCAGAATAAATTCAATGAAAGATCGACTTGACCTCGTCTCGGATTCATCACCCATGAGCTCTCCACGAGACTGGTTGCGTCGTCAAGCTACTATTCGTGGGCTAGGTTGTGTGGACTTTAATTATCCTCAACACTTTCACGACTGGGACGCGAAGGAAGCGAAGCAGGCATTGGACGAAGCTAACCTCGTAGCTGGTGCTGTGTGCTTACGTTATCCTTCTACATTTGCAAGAGGTGCAATGAATCATCCCGATCCAAAGCTACGCAGAGAAGCTATTGAAATAACGAAGCAAGCGGCTGAAGTAGCGAAAATTCTTGGCTGCAATGAAGTAGTAGTTTGGAGTGCTTATGATGGTTACGATTACCCTTTTCAAGTTGACTACAAAGACAAATGGAATCAGATAGTTGAAGCCTTTCAAGAATGTTGCGATGCATACCCAGACATCAAATGGTCTTTAGAATTCAAACCAACTGACGAAAACACAAGATTCTTCACTATTCCGTCGACAGGCGCTGCGATGCTGCTACTGAAAGATATTGATAGGGATAATATGGGATTGACACTGGATATGGGGTAAGGAAATATGGTATGCAATCGTTTCTTGTTCTTGTACAATAATACCTCTTCATTTACACATTGCTTGTTTTGAGTAGTCATATGTTGATGGCAGGCGAAAATCCAGGTCAAAGTATCGCAATGGTTGGTGACAAATTGTTTGGAATTCAGCTCAATGATGGTTATACAAGGCTCGCCGCTGAGGATGGTATGATGTTTGGCTCAGTTCACCCATCCCTTGCACTGGAAGCAATGTATCAACTCAGACAAATTGACTTCAAGGGCCATCTGTACTTTGACACATTTCCACAGAGATCAGACCCTGTCAAGGAGGCAGAATACAACATTCGACGAGTGAAAGATTTTTGGAGCGCTGCAGGAAGAATGAGCAAGACGGAATTGGAGAGGATTGCGAGTGAACACGATGCCATAGGCGCTCTTGAGCTAGTAAATCAATCATTGAGGGAGTGCTGAGTAGGTAGATATTGCAATCAATAATTAATATGATGTTAGTGTATAATCCGACAACCTGCAAAATGGTATATGTACTTGATGTTTTCGGTCACGGAGTAATTACTTTACGATCTCTGCACTAGTAGAGGAAAGAGAAAGAAGAGTAACGTTACGACAGCCGATATGACACTCGAAGTGACACTCAAGTCTTGAACGGAAAGATTGAATTTTTACCTTCACATTTTTGGATTGAAGGTGTGCGCTCTATCTTTTCCATTACCTATTCCGCCTTCGCTTATCTTAAGATGAAAATTCAAGCTGCAACTACCTCCTTGGCGCTTGCCATCCGTCCCATTCCCTTGACTCAAGCAAGCACTTCCTTGACGAGAGAAGTGGATGATTCTACGCACGAGAACAACAGATTCGTAGAGAAGCACAATCGTATTACGTCGACATCCTCGGTTGGTGATCGTTTTTTTGCCAAGGAACAGGCTCTTCCTGACGTAGGTGTGCTTAAGAGGAGAGCGCAGCGATCTAACAATAGCAAGCCTTCACTTTTCAAGAAGCATAGCCGCACCCGATTTCTTCAAGACAAAACTTGTCTCAAGCCAGATACGTGCGAGCCCAAACTCTGCGCGTGTGTGGCGAATAGTGGTGATGCCTATGAATGTGCTCACGAGCTCAATGCTGTTTGCCAGGGAGTGACGAGCACAGCTCGTAACGTTCACGGGCAGGCAGAGACTTGGACGATCGATGGCTGTGTAGACGAAAAGCGTGTGGATTACTACACAAATCTTTACTGTCCTTTTGCTGGATGCCTTGCAAATGGAGGTACATACAACCAATGCTCTTGCGATCATTTCTACAAGCCATATTGTGAGTTATACGGAACGACATTCGCTGAGTCGGAGACAGTTCAACTATATTGTGAAAAGGCCAGTTGCTGCTCAGCTGCTGGGGAAGATGATGCTGCAAGAGGTATTTGCCTTTTAGATGATGCATCGGAGTACAACAAATTGAGTGAAGATTTGTCGGATCCATCTCCGCTCGGTGAATCTCCTGGACCACTAACGATTCCAAATTCTGTAGATCAAACTGTGTATGTACCAAACCAAGCTGTACTACCAAACCAAGCTGTGCCAGATGTGCAAAATGTGCCAAACCAAGACGTGCTAAGCCATCCAGAAAATGGTGCCATCACATCTTTTACAAGCTTCGGATTGTCTCTTGTATCAACATTTGCAATCGTTTCTGCCTTTCTCTTCATCACTTGAGATTGAAGTATCATTCATCGAACTTCATAGCTGTTAGTTAGTGTATTCTCCGTTCAAAGTAATTGTAGAGCTGCATGTTTAAAGAAAATAAGACATACAAAGAACTATTTTATACTTGCACAACACTTCGTGGGAAAAGAACTCAACCTAAGAATTGTCGTTAGGAACGCATACGATGGTTCCATTTGATTTCCCCGTTTCTAGGTACCGATGCGCATCTGCCACCTCCTCGATTTGGATCCTCTCAGCAACCTTTGGAACCAATGCCCCGCTCTCAACCAAGAAACAGAGGTATTTTAGCTCTTGCTGATATCCCTTTGGATCAGTCGTGAGACATTCTGTCAAATCAAGGAACTTTGTGTTACTCATCAAGTACTTCGCCTTCATGGCAGCCCACTTGGAGCGATATTTAGGTATGTTGAGCCCAAAGGCATCGGCGCAACCACTGGCACATCCTTCTCCAAATTCATCGTGTCTGAAATTAAGAGTGGAGGTCATTCCTGTAGTGCACACAAGCACACCTTCAGGAGAGACCGCCTCCCAAGAAGATTCATACGAGTCGATACATGTGTTATCAATAACAACGTCCATTTTGCCTGCCACCTTGTGTAACCACTTGGTTGGTGAGAGAGGAAAGCACTTGACACCCAATGATGACATGTATTCTTGCTCGCTTGAGTCTGATGCAGTGACAAAGATGTTGGCACCCTCTAACTTGGCAAGCGCAACAACCGCTTGTCCGATAGGAGAAAATCCGTCTGTAATCAATATCTTTCTGCCAGTCAAAGGCATGCCATCTTTCTTTCCTAGACGCAGTGCCTTGTAAGCGGACATGTATACATCCACTAAACAAGCAGCACTTGCAGCATCGATGGTAGTCGAGATCATGGAAATATTCCCCATGTGCACCTTGGCATTTTTTGCATTTCCTCCGCCTTTAGTATGATCAAATGCTACAACTCGGTCGCCAATACGCCAGCCTTCAAGTTTGGCTTGTCCACCGAGATCAGCAATGGTCCCGACGATTTCACAACCAGGTGTGAAGGGGTACCTGGCCTTGTCTATGCCAACGCCTCGGCAGAGGAGACAATCACGAACTGTGACGGTTGATGCCTGTAATTTACGTGACAAACAAGTTGATCAGTACAGAGAAGAAGGAACAACGGTCTGGTTTTAAAAGCATAGAACATCATCACGTCACACTCACCTCCACCTGAATAATGACATCTTCCGGCTCTTTAGGTGCTGGTGTGTAATACATTTTCCTCACAACCAAGTTTTCTGCTCCCCCAGGAGCATGCATGATTACATCCTTGTTCATGATGGTATTCTTTCCCTTACGACCGCTCGTGCGCATTGTACGTGTTTCCAATTCTTCTGAACTGGCCTCGTCAATGGTATCTCCGTCTTCTGTATCAGTGCGTGAAATATTATTCATTTCATCAAGAGTTTCGTCTGCGGTGCCCATGGTTGATAGGGATCGAGAATCTCCTTTCCTCATGTCTTCGTCAGATGTGGCCATAATCTCATCAATCGACTCAGCCTTGAACTTAGACTTTGACTTTTTAGATTTGGTACTTCTGCTTGGAGACGTAACCTTCTCTTCAACGTCCTCCTCTTCATCTCTTCCCTCAGGAGCCTCTGCTTCCTTCTTCTTCTTTCGCCTGACGCTCTTGGAGGCAGATTTCTCAGCATTCTTCTTCCTCCTGATTTCCTCAGCGGCAGCGACCACCGCATCTACACGGCGAGCTACTTGATCCTCTTCACTCTCTTGGGAATCACCATCAAGAACCTGGGCGGATCCGCCATCGAATTCACTGACATCATCCGACTTCATTTCGGGGACAGCCAATTCACCAATGTTCAAATCCTTCATGATCTTATTCAACTCTTTATCTGCAGGAGTGTTTGATGGAGACTTCACAGCTGCTGAAGCGGCAGCAGTCGGCTCGGCGTTAGATTCTGAGATGACATTGACCGGAATTTGAACTGAAGTCTTGATTTCATTATCATCTGTAGTGGCCACTTTGGCCATGAACCCTTTGAGCTTCTTTCCGAACGTCCTGCTCTTCATCATCGTACAATATGCTCCTTCCTATACAATATGTAGCTCTAATACAGGTGTTTGTTGCCCTGCCTGTATGTTGAGCATTGATTGAGCAGAGCAAGGAGCATGTTATGTGCTTCTTGGCGAACCCGACCTTTTCTTCTTCAGACGAAATTGGCGATGAGGGTGGCGAAACGAGAGAAGAGAGAGGCTCTAGAGAGAGAGGGGAGTAGGGGAGTAGGTGGGTCTTTCGGTTGGCCATGCATGTGAACTGCCCCTCTCACTTTTCTCTGACTCATCAGCAAGCGGCACATAAGTACACCGCGTCTTGTCAATACATACAACATCATCTAAACAAGTTCTTTCTCTATCTCTCCATACAATGGCGATGAAAACTCTGTTGGCATTGAGCTGCCTCATCAATTCAGCAGGGGCATTTAGTACAGTAGCCCCTGCCACTGAAAGTAGCGGTGTAGTCTTTGATAATCTTCGCTCAACTCCACTAATCCGAGCATCTGATTCGTCTCCTATTATTCTACCCAATGAATGGCGATCCTCTACACCCTTTGGCCTCGGCGATGAAACAGCTGTGTTGGCCTTCCTGCGTCACTACGGATGATTCCTATGCTGGGAGCACGCGTCTAAACTACGAGACGATGTTTACCCAGCAGTTGACAAGATGTTCTTTGTTGGTGTTGGCACTGGAGAAGCCGCGGCAGAATTTGCAAAAGAGTTGGGGATTGATCCTAAACTTTGCTTTGGAGACGAGGGCGGTGTAGCTGGTGATAATTTGGGGCTCCAGCAGGGCGTTGGAACCATGTGGAATCCTCCTGCGGTATCTACGATGATGGAAAGAAATGATGAAGATTCTTTGAAAGCTTTAGGAGAGGCGTATAAGAATGCTGCCGATAACATCGGAATCCAGAATCTTGCTCCAAAAGACATCAAGGATACATTAAGACAGGGTGGAACGTTCGTTTTCAAGGGTGATAAACTTCTCCTTGAGCATTATGATCAAAAAGTTGGAGATAATGCAAAAATCTCAGACATCTTAGCTTGTGTGAAATAAAAATGATACTGCCATGCAACGAAGGCTTGAAAGACATGGTCTGACATCAACAATCTTGGAATGACGTGTCTGACATGTTTATTATAACGTTGCTGACACTGATGAATAAAGATTGTTGATCTGTTGTGCGCCAATGGATCTCAAGTTGTATTTGAATTCAATCGTACGATAAGTATACTTAAAGTAGATTGTTTAACTTGACATAAATGTTGCATATACAGTCACCTACAAATCAATCTCGTCATCAAGAGGTTGGAATCCACTGAAATTTGCCAATTTACCTGTGACTTTCTGTTGGGTAAAAGAAGCGGTAGCTGATCTGTAATCTTCAGTATCATCCTCGAGACTTCCATAGCCTAGCATCTTTGCCTCGTCCTTTCTCTTCTTCTTTCTAAGCTTTCCAAATAATCTCTTCTTCCGAGGCTTAACTGCCTTCTCTTTCATTTGACGCATGTCACTACTATCATTTATAAGACCCTGGCACATAGAGTCTCCACAAAGTATATCGAGAAAAAAGCTGTCAGCCTGAGCATCAGTTTCGTTTGCGAAGTTAGCTGCGTCCCAAGCAGATTCTGCAGATAGAGCGCTTTCCAAGGACTTGTCTTGACGCAATGCAATCTGACTCATATCAAGAGCAGGTTTCGTATTGGGGATCTTTGAGTCTTGAACTTGCTTCCTTGGTGCCTCCATCTGAAGGTATCCTTGAGGCTTGTTGTTTGTCTTGTTTTGATTAGGTAAAGTCTTCTTCACGACGAACAATGGACTACCGACATCGCCCCCTCGGTTGACAATAAAAGCGTGTGAAAACAAAGCGGATGCTGCAACTCGTGGAGGAGCATCGAAATTGATGCCACCGGTAAATGGTTCCTCCGTATCACTGTCCTCCATGCTGAAAATACTCTGCCCAAATGTGGCCTCTTTGTCCTCCTCTGTTTTGTTAACCTTGGGACCAGCCCACATGGTGACTTCAAATACGTCATCTTCCTCAATGATACTGGTAGGCGTCAAAGGCGGATCCTCCGATGATTCTGAAGTTGTAACAGTTTCCCTCGAGACGACACTAGACTCTGCATCTTTCATTTGAGATGGTACCTCCGAGACGGATGATACTGCAACATGGCTCGATTTGACATTTGGGTGTGTGCGGAAGTAAAACGAACTAGTTGGTCTTTTTTGCTCCGTTTCTGCACCAGATGCATCCTTCGAGGCTTTCAACGTAACATTGTCGGCGTGAACAAAAGACTTTTGAGATCCAGTGTCAGATGCTTGTTTGTTTTCATCAAGGATAAGTTCAGAAACACGAAGCTCAACTAGTTCCGACTTCAGCAAGAACCATTCTGGGCTAAACTTGGGTAGCTGGCTGAGTTCTTCCTCAATTTGTTGCCTAGTTCGTCCAATTTCGACTTCTTGCACCGGCTCTTCTTCGACTGGCAACGAGAAAGACGTCTCCTTTTCTTTTGTAGCAACGAACTGTTCTACTAGAGTCCCCATCACATCTTCTGGCTCTTCATCAGACGATTCACCCTCTTGTTCTACCGGGGTCATCATCACAGGCTCTTCCTCTGACTTCTCTTTCTCCTTGCTTTCTTCCTGCTGATGCTCGCTCTCGTCGTCTTGTTCGTAGCATCCCTTATCCATTGGTGAATCTTCTTCTATTTCTTCCTCTGGCGCTTCATCTGGCTCATGAATTGCTTCATCATTAGCTTCCTCAACAGCTACTGGTTCATTTAAGCTCCCGTTGTCTCCTTCCTCATCTACTTCCTCATCTACTTCCTCGTTTACTTCCATATCTACTTCAAGATCGTCTCCTTCATTTTCTCCTTCATTTGTGCTCTCTTGGTCTACTTCTTCTTTCACATCATCAACTCTCTCCTCAGCTTCAAGGTCTCCGTCTTCTTCAACTGACATATCGTGATCAGATGCTTCTGTTTCATCAGTGTTCTCTACCTCGCCTTCATCTTTTGCATCTTCCTCCACTTCTTGTTCCATGCTGTACATTGCACCGCTGTCTCCACCTCGTTCTCTCACGCAATGATTATCTTCAACAACTACTATGTCCAATGGTCGCCCAGCATTCTGCACAAAATATACCATATCAGCCCATTCCAATGGACCGATGAACTTGTGGCGAAGATCCACTCCTCCAACTTCTACAATAACATCTCCGACCTCCAATCGACCATTATCATCTCCTCCGCGACGCTTCTCAGATGCACTTTTTTCAACGTGCAATATTTGGACTATACCCTCATTTGGGCAACGGTGAAGCTTGACGCCAAGAGATTCGGTATGGAAGATGATGTTGCGCTCCATGCCGAATCGTTCTGGGTCGCTGTAGGGGTCATGAACTTGGATTGTTGAGCCCTCATTTCCGTCACTCATGGATGCAGTGTCAGAAGTACCATTACCAGGAGAATCGTGGTATTCTTCTTTTGAAGCCCCGTTCAGATTCAAGTTCTGCCACATCGACATGGCTTGTTTGACAAGGGAAGGCGACTGAGTGTTTTCAGCATCAGCATTCTTCTCAGGTACATTCACAACAGCACCCATTTTCTCCTCAGCACCCTCTTGTGATGCATGCTCCTCTGCAACAATAACTTCAATGGGCTTTGGAGCAACCTTCATCAATCCAGTTGTCAATCTCCACATGTGTTCAGTAATCGGACGTCTCATATTCACGCCTGCTATTTCACAAACAATGTCACCCGCATGTACCGTGCCTTCGAACATTCCATCCCCAGCAGTGGAAGCTATACGAACGTATCCATCATCGGAGTGTTCAATTTCAATTCCAAGATCTTCAGGGTCAGAAGAATAGAATTGGACCAGGCGTTCAGTCCCTAGACTAATGTTCTTTGGGGGACGCCGCGGCGACGATACTGAACTCATGTCGGCATAGGCAAATGAGAGCACGTCAGGGTTGAGACCCATGCTCTTTGTGGCGAGTACCATGTTACAATGCAATGTTGTTTACTCTGATTGAATTGTATGTTTGTTTCCTCTTCGGTAGGTGGGTGCTGGTTGCGGCTTGCTTTGGGGTGGGAAGAGTGTGAGAGGACAAAATCAAAAATTTTCAATTATCTTCTGTACTGTTTCCTACGTAGATATTTTACGTGAAGTCAGGTACTGATCTCAGGAAATGGTATGTACCTATTTTGAGATGTGTAAGTAGATGCACACTGTGGCAGAGAGTATCCTGTTTGAAAGGGCAGGTGGTGGCAATCCTATCACTGCTCTTTGCAAAGTTCTTCATGATATTATTTCAAGCCATCCGAGCTAGCAAGTGAGGAACTTTGCACATGATGTGTTCATCATAAGAAAGGGGAGATTGGTAAATTGGCTGTGCACTTGACTGAAGTTGATTATACGATACGATACTACCTTGCGCAACCATCATCTTATACTGGACGTGTGGTTGAAAGTGGTTGGAGAGAAGAGTTACCTGAAGATGATACTGAAAAAAAATAGAGCAAAAGTGCACCCAACATGCATGCAG
>Ga0209652_1004099_pt1 | contig 10354 bp, 10 predicted proteins | sample SaaInl74LU_5_DNA_FD_184641 | JGI IMG/M metagenome (GOLD analysis project Ga0209652, IMG submission 184641) | Marine microbial communities from expanding oxygen minimum zones in the Saanich Inlet - ESP_74LU_5_DNA (SPAdes) (version 2) | ecosystem: Environmental > Aquatic > Marine > Intertidal zone...
TCATTGTATTGCTCACCAAAAAGATCATGCAACTGTTTAAAGTGGGGTCCTTTAACATTCCAATGATAATTTTGAGTTTTCAAAGACAAGATATAGCTTGAGGCTAATACTTTCTTTAAACTTTCAGCTACTGGGTTATTACTCATATTTCTCCTTAGTTAATTGTTATTGATTGTGCTGTTGCATTAATTACAGCAGCAATTCTGATTGAGGATTGAATACCAATTTTTTCAATACCTGCTTTTTCAATTTCATGAACATGTGCATCAATACACATTCCACATCCATTAATTGCTGATATTGCTAGCGAATAAAGCTCAAAATCAACTTTATCAATTCCAGGATTACCAATGACGTTCATTCTTAGTTTAGCTGGTAATTTTGAGTATTCTTTATCGCTGACTAAATGGATAAATCTATAATAAACATTATTCATACCCATTACAGCAGCAGCAGACTTAGCTGCTTTTAACTCATTTTCTGAAATATAATCTTTGGCAAGCTCTTTAACTGCAGAAACTATATTATCATTTTTAGTTGCATAAGCACTTGCTAAAGCAATACCCATAATTTGATTTAATTTTAATCCTGGAGCACCATCTTCTGATAAAATATTTCCTAAATTAATTTTAATATCTTTACCAAAGTCACCAATATTTTCTTTTATTTGTTCTATATTCATTTTATTTCCTTTCAAATATATATCTTATTTTTTTCCCAAACATATTCATGAATTGAAAACACAATCATTTGTATAACTGGTTCAATCAATCCAAATCCAATTGCTATCTTGATGTTGCCAGTTAGTGCATAAGCAACTAACATGGCAACAATGACGTGAAGCAATCCATACGTAGAGGTCTTAATTGCTAACCGCATTTTGTTTTTCATTTTTTGCAGTCACCACATTCACATCAATGGTTTCTTCACCTTTTTTCCAATTACATGGGCAAAGTTCATCTGTTTGTAATGCATCTAAAACTCTAAGTACTTCTTTAGGGTTTCGACCTACATCAAGGTCATTGACCATTACAAATCTAATATTGTCCTCTGGATCCACTATATAAGTTGCTCTTTGTGAAACTCCTTCAGACTTATCTAGTATTCCAAGATCAGTTGATAATTGTCTGTTTAAGTCAGATACAAGAGGGAAAGGAAGTTCTTTTAGTTCCTTCTGTTCTCTTCTCCAAGCCCAATGCGCATGTTCACTATCAACACTTACACCTAAAATTTGAGCATCACGATCGCTAAAATCATTATTTAGTTCTCCAAATGCTGAAATTTCAGTAGGACATACAAATGTAAAATCTTTTGGATAAAAGAATATTACTTTCCATTTGCCTTTGTATGTATTGTTATCAATATTTATAAATACATTATCAATATTTATATCTTGTATCGGTCTTTCTGATACAGCTTTTAAATTAAAGTTCGGAAACTTACTACCTACGCCTAACATAACTATTCTCCTTTATTATTATTGTTATTTTTGTTTTTTGATTTACTAGAACATCCACAATCAATTTTAGCTTGATCAGGAGACAACCTTGTTTCTTGAGCCTCCATCAAACATCTTATTGTTGCTTCATCTAAATTGTTTTGTTTTGTAATCATGCTAGCTATATAGGTAATACCAATATATAAGTGAAATATATTGATTTTATAATTATTATAAGTAAAACTTATAGTTATGAATTTGAGAGATTTAAAATATCTATTAGCTTTAAAAGAACACAAGAATTTCAGCAAAGCAGCAAAAGCATCATTTGTTAGTCAACCAGCAATGAGTATGCAAATTAAGAAACTTGAAGAAGAACTTGGTGTTCAACTGATAGAAAGAGATAAAAAACAAATTTTGTTAACTGAGGTTGGAAGCAGAATTGCTCTTAAAGCTAAATCCCTTATTAATGAGGCAGATTTTATAAAAGAAATTGCAAAAACTTATCAAAACCCTTTTGCTGGCGAAATAAAAATTGGTGCTATTCCAACATTAGCACCTTATCTTTTTCCTAAGATTTTGCCTAATTTATCAAGGCAATTTAAAGAGTTAAAAGTTTTTTTGATTGAAGACAAAACTAATATTTTGTTAGATAAAATCGTCAATGGTCAAGTTGATTGTGGTTTTTTAGCACTACCAATAGATAATATTGATCTTAATAAAGAACTTATTTTTGAAGATAAATTTTATTTAGCAGTTCATAAAACTAATAAGCTCTTTAAAAAAAAAATTACGACACAATTTGATTTATTGGATCAAGATTTATTACTTCTAGAGGAAGGACACTGCTTAAGAAATCAAGCTTTAGCAGTTTGTAGTTTAAAAGGCATTAATGAAAACCAGGATTTTAGAGCGACAAGTTTAGAGACTTTAAGACAAATGATAGAAAATGGTAATGGCATTACCATTATGCCGGAAATTGCAATAAATAGAAAATCTAAAAACACAAGATACATTCCTTACGGTAAGCCACAACATTTTAGAAAAATTGTATTTGTTTATAGAAAAACTAGCGCAAGAGAAAAGTTATTCACAGAAATTAAAAAGATTAGTAAAAATACAAATTATTACTCTTAGAATTTAACTATAGATTTGGTAGATTGTATTCACATAAATGCAAAACATCTTTAAAAATAAATATCTTGATCAAAAAAAATTAGTTAAAGATCATTTTTATTATCTAGTTTCTAATTTTTCAGAGCTTAATCAAAAACAAATAGATAATTTATCAATAAATATTGTTAAAAATGCCCAAAGCTATAAAGCTGGAAGTCCATTTAGCAAATTAATTCATGAATTCTCACTTACTAGCAATGAAGGTATTGTCTTAATGTGTTTAGCTGAAGCTCTTTTAAGAATACCTGATGCAAAAACTATTAATGATTTAATAGAAGATAAAATTCCAATAGGAGATTGGAAAAAATATATTAAGAATGATAAAGATTTATTTGTAAATATCTCCTCAATAGCATTTTTATTAACAGGTAAAATTGTTCAAGAAAAAGTAGAAGAAAATAAAAATATTTTAGGCAAAGTTGTTAAAAATCTTTCTGGCCCAATTTTAAGAAATGCAATCAAGCAAGCAATCAATATTCTTGCTAAACAATTTGTTTTTGAAAGAGATATCAAAAAAGCCATTGACTTCAGCAACGAGAAAAAACATGACAAGTATACTTTTTCATTTGATATGTTGGGTGAAGCGGCAGTTACTTATGAGGACTCTGATCGATACTACAAGCAATATGAACAAGCAATAATTGAAACAGGCAAAGGAAAGAACCCGCATAAAAAAAGTATTTCTATTAAACTATCATCCTTACATCCAAGATATGAGAGAAATAAATTAGATTTATTAAAAAAAGAACTTTTTCCAAAGGCTTATAAACTTACTGAACTTGGAAGAGATAATAATGTTGATATTTGTTTTGATGCTGAAGAAGCAGATAGATTAAATCTATCTTTATTTATATTTAAAGAAATAATTGAAAGTAAACTAATTGATGAAAAGTACCAAGGTTTTGGATTTGCAGTTCAGGCTTATCAAAAAAGAGCTTTTTTTGTTTTAGACTGGCTTAAAAAATATTTAAACGAAGTTAATAAAAAAATTAATATAAGATTAGTTAAAGGAGCTTATTGGGATACAGAAATTAAAATTGCTCAAGAACAAGGATTTACAGATTACCCAGTATTTACTAAGAAATTTGCTACAGATATTTCATATTTAGCCTGTGCTCATAAACTTTATGAAAATGAAAATATTTTCTCACAGTTTGCGACCCACAATGCTCACAGTATCTCATATATTAAAACTCTTTTTAAAGATCGTGATTTTGAGTTTCAAAAATTACATGGCATGGGGGATGAAATTTATTCATATCTTGAAAAAGATGACAATTTTAAATGTAGAGTATATGCGCCAGTAGGTGGTTATAAGGATTTACTACCTTATTTAGTAAGAAGATTGTTAGAAAATGGTGCGAACACTTCTTTTATTCATCAATTAAAAACAAAAGATTTTGATATTTTAAAATTAGTTCAGTCTCCACTTACTAAAATAGATAAACTTGATGAGGACAAAATTAAAAAACCAATTGAAATTTATGGAGATCGAAAAAATTCCAAAGGTTTAGATTTAAGTGAAGAAGATGTAGTGGATAGTCTTAAATTCAATGGAAAATTTAAAGACATTAAAGCTTATTCATTAATAAATGGCGAGGATATCAAATCAGATGAAGTAATTGATATTAAATCTCCTCATAGTTCTACAACTTTAGGAAAAAAGTACTTTGCTGATGAAAAAATATCTGAAGCTGCAATTGAAAGTTTAAAAGAATATTCTTCTAAATGGAAAAATTTTCCAATTGAAAAAAAAGTAGAGATTTTTTTAAAATTTGCAGATCTAATCGAAGAAAATACAAATGACATTATTGAGATTTGTGCAAAAGAGTCTGGTAAAAGTATTAAAAATTCAATTGCAGAAATCAGAGAAGCAGTTGATTTCTGCAGATACTATTCAAAAGAAGCTTTAAACTTATTTCAAACTCAAACATTAAAAGGTCCAACTGGAGAACTCAATCAATATAGAATGATAGGAAAGGGACTTTCATTTGTAATAAGTCCCTGGAATTTTCCAGTTGCAATTTTTGTAGGTCAAACAGTTGCAGCACTTATTACGGGTAATGTAGTAATTACCAAACCTGCTGAACAATCATCATTTGCAGCTTACTATATTATAAAACTTTTATTAAAAGCTGGTTTACCTAATAATGCAATAGCATTGTTATTAGGTGATGGAGCCTTGATTGGAAAAAAAGTTATTAATGACAAAAAACTTAAGAATGTTATTTTTACTGGCTCTTTAGAGACAGCAAAAATTATTCAATCCACCCTTCAACAAAAAGAAAATATCCCAACTTTTGTTGCAGAAACAGGCGGTCTAAATTGCATGATTGTGGACACTTCAGCTTTAACAGAGCATGTCGTAAAGGATGTGGTGAATTCAGGTTTTGATAGTGCGGGACAAAGATGTTCTGCATGTAGAATATTGTGTGTTGAAGAAAATGTTTATGATCATACTAAGCATACTTTGATTGGAGCAATGAAAACGCAACAAGTTGGTAATCCGGAAGAATTATCAACAGATATTGGACCAGTAATTGATACTGAAGCATTTGAAAATATTAATAATCACATAAAAAAATTTGATAAAGTTTTTCAAATAGACATAAATTTAAATCAAGGCAATTTTGTTCCACCAACATTAATTGAAATTGAAAAACTATCAGATTTAAAAAATGAGGTATTTGGCCCGGTGGTTCACATGCTGAAGTATAAAGCTTCAAATTTAGATCAATTAATCGAAGATATTAATGATCTTGGATTTGGATTAACTTTAGGCATACATAGTAGAATAGATAAAACCATTGATAGAATTGTAGAAAAAGCTGAAATTGGCAATATTTATATAAATAGAAACATGATCGGTGCAGTTGTAGGTGTTCAACCTTTTGGGGGATATGAAAAATCAGGTACAGGACCAAAAGCGGGAGGTCCAGAATACTTAAAAAGATTATGTCACGAACAAAGTATTTCTAATAATACTGCCTCGATGGGTGGTAATGCATCCTTGTTATCTGAAGTAGAGGATTAGATGAAAAATAAAAATCTAGTTCTTCTGACCATTTGTCAGGTATTTTCTTTTACAGCACCACCAATAACTGTTTTTATAAGTGGTATTGTTGGATTAAAAATATCTCCAATTGCTTCTCTTGCAACATTACCAACATCTCTTTCAATTGTTGGAACTGCGGTATTTACAATCTTTGCAGCAAAAATAATGAGTAAGATTGGAAGGAAAAAAGGTTTTATTTTATCATCTTCATATACAAGTTTAGCAGCTTTACTTGGAGCTTATTCAATTTATTCAGAAAACTTTATATTATTTTGTTTTTCATGTTTTTTAATTGGAACAGGAATAGCATTTACTCACCAATATAGATTTGCTGCAGCAGAAACGGTTGAAAAAAATGATAGTTCAAGAGCGATTTCAATTTTGCTTCTTGCAACAATTTTATCTGCTTTAATTGGTCCAAATGTTGCAAATTTTTCAAAAGATATAATTACAGATCATCTGTATACAGGTTCATACATATCTCTTGCAGTTCTAACAATAATTCCTGTATTTTTTTTATTATTTTATAAAACTGAAAAAAATCCAAAAACAAACGAAGATATTAAAGGCAAACAAAGATCTTATATCGAGCTATTACAAAACCCTATAATACTTCAGGCAATAGTGACGGCTGCATTTGCCTATTCAATTATGTCTTTTTTAATGACTGCTACTCCAATTAGCATGTATAAGATGCATGGATTTACTTTAGGCTCAACAAGTATTGTGATCCAATCTCATATAATAGGAATGTTTTTACCTTCATTAATAACTGGTTCATTGATTAAAAAATATGGTCATTCAACAATAATATATTCAGGTGCAATAATATATTTGTTGTGTATTTTTTTAAGTTTTTATGAACAAACATTTCTTAACTATTTAATAGCTCTTGTGTTACTTGGAATTGGCTGGAATTTTTTATTTATAGGCGGTACCAGTTTATTAGTGCTTTGTTACACAAGCAGTGAAAAGTTTAAAGTACAGGGATTTAATGATGTTTTAGTTTTTTCAATTCAAGCAGTTGCAAGCTTAACAGCTGGCTATTCAATTTTAAACTTTAGTTGGAATGAGATTAATCTTGCTTGTATTCCTTTGGTGGCACTAATTATTTTGGTATCTGTTAGAGCAGATATTTATAAGAAACAATTAGCCTCTGCTAAATCTTAAATAGATCGTATCTAAATAATAATAAAGAGAAGTTGCCCTTAAAATCATAAATATACAAAGTGATATCCACACACCTGTATTTGAAAAATATTTTGTTAAGAAAATAGAAATTATCAAATAACAAAATACAGAGAATATCATTGCATTCCTAAGCTCTTTTGTTTGAGAAACCCCAATAAAAATCCCATCAAATTGGTAACAAAAAGATGCAATAAATGGCAAAATTATTAACCAAATTACATATTGGGAACTTAAAACTCTAATTTTTTCTATATCAGACATTAAGTTAATCACATATTGGTTCGCTAAGAAATAAACGACCGAAATTATTAACCCTGTTATTGAACTTAAGATAAATGAGTTTTTAATAATAGTTTTAAATAAATTTAGATCTTTTTTACCCAATGAGTAGCCAACCATTCCCTCCGTTGAAAAAGCATAAGCATCTAAAATAAATGCTGATAAAAAAACAAGATTAATTAAAATTGCATTTGCTGCAATATAATCTTCACCAATTTGAGTTCCAAGATAGGTGAACCATAAAAATGAAAAAGTCAGCAAAATAGTTCTAATAAATATATTAAAATTTATATCAAAAATATTTTTGATCTTATTGATATCAATCAACTCTTTTAAATCTATTTTTAGGGATACGTGTTTTGATAGATAATAAAAAGTATAAATTAAGAAAATTACAGAAGTAATAATCGCTGAATATAAAGTTCCATAAGCAACTCCCTTAATATTAAGATCATATTTTGCAACAAACAAAATACTTAAAATGATATTTAAAATTGAAAAAAATCCTACTGCAAGACTAGAGATTTTGGTTTTTTGTAAACCAATAAATAATCCAGTAATAATATAAAGAGTTAACTCACCAGGTGCTGAATAAATTCTAATTTCAAAATATTGAGTATAGAATTGCTGTGTTAACTCAGATAAATCGAAAATTTTTAAACTTAAGTTAAGAATAAAATATTGAGTAATAAGAATTAATAATGAAATAGTAAAAACAAATAATAAATTTCTTAAAATAATATTTAAAATTTCTTTGTAATTATTTTGCCCGTGTGCTTGAGAAACCATACCGACTGTTCCCATTCTTAAGAATCCAAAAGACCAAAAAATCATTGAAAATAAATTGGCAGCAACAGATGTTGCGGACAAATATGAAAGATTTCCAAGATTTCCCATTAAAGCAGTATCAATAATACCAACCATAGGTATGGCTAAATTTGCAAAAAAAATTGGTATAGATAGTCTTAAAATATAAGAGATCGATGATTTTTGCATTTAAGAAATATGCTTTAATATATTTCTAGCCGGGATAGTTTTTTTAATCCAATTTACAGGGATATCTTTTAATCCGTTTAGAGCTGCAAAATATGCGCCTACAAAATTTGCTCTAGAACAATTACATCCACCAGCTTTAATTAATTTTATTACAGCTGTTTTATAGTTTTTTGAATTTAATATTGCATGAATTGAACCTAAAAATGTGCCAGGATAGCTACAGGCCTTTCCATATTTCTTTACAGTTGGGATATGAGGTTTCTTAGCATCTCTAATAATTTTTTTAAGGTTCAAGATAACATCTTTGAAATATTTATTAGAGTTATTTTTTTTTACAAAAGATCTTACTGGATCTTTTGTGCCATCAGCAGCAAGTTTGATTATTTCTAATTTTGCTAAAGCATATTGTTCACTGATTTTAGTATTTGCTACACTTTTAATAATTTTTTTAACATTTGAGATTTTTTGGTCATATAGATAATAAGGCAGTACTGCACAAAACCCATCAGATTCATTAACTTTCTTTCCACCGGTAATATTTTTTTTAGATTTAATATTATTTATTGTTTCCATTATATTTTGATGGATCCATGGACCAGTCATTGGCTTAGTCCATTTGATTTTTTTATACTTTTTTCTAAGATTTAAATTTTTCCAATATTTTGAGCCAGGCCCAAAATTTTTAAGTATATTTTTTTTAAAAATTTTTAAAACTTCAAATTGATTTTTAGCCTCAATTAAAGACTTGAACATTACTTGACCCACATCGTTGTAGCCCGAAACATTACCTGTTTTGATGTTATAAAATGGACATCGATTTTTCTTAAGAAAGGCAATGTCTTTTTTATTCTTAATATAAGAATTTAATTTTTTTGGATCATAAACCCAATGTAAAGGCCTTGCAGCAGCATCTGCAACTGTTGCACCTAAAAATATATGATAATCAAGACTCACTAGTAATTAATACTTTATTTAATAAAAACTTAAAATGATTAAAATAAGTTATGAAATCAATTAAGAATTGGGATAATAAAACTTGGCTGTCATCTAAAGATTATATTAATTCTTTTAATAAATTTTTAATAAAACATTCAAATCTTAACTCAAACTCAAAAATTTTAGATATTGGTTGTGGTAGAGGAAAAATTTTAGGCAACTTATCCATAAAACTAAGATTAAAATCCAAACCTATTGGTATTGATATTGAGAACCACAAAGATAGAGATAAAAAAATTGTCTTTAAAAAAACTGATGCTATTAACTTTTTTAAATCGAATAAAAATAGTTTTGATCTAATATTGATTAAGCAAACTATTCATTTGTTAAAGATGAGTGAAATTAAAGCACTTATTAAACTTTGCAAAAAAAATCTTTCACTTAAAGGGGAAATATTTATTTTTACTCTGGATCCTTATAAAAATGAAATACCCACATTTAAAAAGATGCATGAAAAACTTCAACAGTCTCTCAGTAGAGATAAAAAAATTGTGAATTTAATAATGAATACCAACAAAAATATTATTAAAAAATTTATATATAAAGTTAAGATTAAAAAACAAAGATATTTAAAAATGGTTAAAGATAGATATATTTCAACATTACTAGATTTTACTTTAAATGATATTCAAATAGGTTGTGAAGAAATTAAATTAAAGTTTAAAAATGAGATTAAATTTAGAGATAAGTTAAAATGTATTATTATAAAAAAATAATTTTTGTACTTGTAATATTTATTTTTCCAAAAGTTTCTAATGCATTTGTTAATGAAAAAATTAATTTTGAAAAATTTTCCTTAAATAAATATGAGATCACCATTCAAGAGTTTAAAAAATATGCAATTGAAAACAACATAACCACTGAAGCAGAAAAAACTGGTGGTGGATATGAATGGGGCGCTGTTTGGGAAAAAAGAAATAATTGGAATTATCAAACACCTTATGGAAAAAAACCTGAATCAGAATTGGAACCTGCTGTTCATATTAGTCGTTTTGAAGCTGATAATTATTGTAAATACATAGGCGGACGATTACCTACTTTTGAAGAATGGTCTTTTGCTGCATACTCTCAATACTTTGACTCAGATAAATTTGAAAAAGGCAAAACATATAAATATCCAAGCGGAGATAAGGCAAAAGATATGAATTCTCAAGGTCTTTTGGATTACAACAAACATGTTGATGTTACGACTTTACCCAATGGAATAAACAATTTGATTGCAA
>Ga0209652_1004103_pt1 | contig 10346 bp, 3 predicted proteins | sample SaaInl74LU_5_DNA_FD_184641 | JGI IMG/M metagenome (GOLD analysis project Ga0209652, IMG submission 184641) | Marine microbial communities from expanding oxygen minimum zones in the Saanich Inlet - ESP_74LU_5_DNA (SPAdes) (version 2) | ecosystem: Environmental > Aquatic > Marine > Intertidal zone ...
TGGATGGTGATGAGGCCAAGATTATGGAATTGTGTGGATCTTCATCCTCATCATCGAAGGATGCTCGTGCCAAGCTATTGGTAGCAGCCAAGTCGGTCATTGCTGAAAAGTTGGATAGGGAAAAGGGACATCTCATCACTGATCACTCCGTATTCAATGCTCATGCAAGACAATATGAACGTGAATTCATGGAAGACATGACTGCATTGGGTATCCGAGAGCCAGACGTCTTAACTCGTGTGACGGAATATGTACCACAAATTATTGCCTTTGTGGAGACCATCATAGAGAAGGGATTGGCATACAAGAGTAATGGATCGGTCTATTTGAGTTTGGATTCATTCCAAGCTGCTGGACACAACTATCGCAAGTTGAATCCTGCTGGTCCTGGTGGAGCTGCTACGTCTGCTGCGGAAATGGCAGAGGGCGAGGGTGCACTGGGAGGTGGTGGAACAAGTGAGAAGCGAAATCCAAGTGACTTTGCACTTTGGAAAGCGAGTAAACCAGGTGAACCTGCTTGGGAATCACCATTTGGGCCCGGTCGTCCAGGATGGCATATTGAATGCTCTGTTGTGGCAGGAGATATCCTTGGAGAGCGTATTGATATCCACTCTGGTGGAGAAGATCTTAAATTTCCCCATCATGATAATGAATTGGCTCAGTCGGAGGCGTGCTTTGGTTGCAACCAGTGGGTGAATTACTTTACTCACACTGGACATTTGCACATTCAGGGGTTAAAAATGTCAAAATCACTCAAGAACTTCATCACAATCCGTCAGGCTCTCGAACACAACACCGCACGACAATTGCGCATTATGTTCTTGTTGCAAGCATGGGACCAACCTATGAATTATTCGGACCAAACTATAGACGATGCTCGTAGTAAGGAGGCTGCGTTCAAAAGCTTCTTCCGCGAGGTTGAGGCTCTAGTTCGTGATGATTATTTGGCCCAAGAAGTTGGGTGGCGTATGGCTGATCACGATCACAAGTTGGCGGATGCATATTTGGCAGCTCGTCAAACAGTGCATGAAAGCTTGTTGGACAATTTCAACACGAAAGATGCAATGTCGGCATTACTGAAGGTTATTAATGAAGCAAATACATATTTGCGTCTTCCTCAAGTGCGGCCGTCAGTCCTTCTTTTGAGGGCGATTGCGACGTATGTCACACAAATTCTCAAAATATTTGGTGTTATTGATGGTGAAGATGAATTCGGATTTGGAAGTGGAGGTGGTGATGCAAATGCCACAAGCAGTGGTGGTGAACAGTACATTGAGACATTGGTGTCATTTCGCGAGAGCATCCGTAATGCTGCATTAGAAGCTGCGAAGGGGGGTGACAGTAAAGCTGCTATTCAGTCCGTCCTTCAAATTTGTGATGCATTGAGAGATGAAGTGCTCCCCAAAGTCGGAGTACGCCTTGAAGATCGTCCCACTGGAACAATGTGGAACTTGGAAGATCCCGAGGTCATGGCGAAGGAGTTGGCTGAGAAAGCAGCTAAAGAGAAAGAAGCCCAGATTAGCAAATTGGAAAAGCAACTCATCGCTCGCGAGAAAGAATGTGAAAAGATTAAGAACAGCATGGTGAAACCCGAAGATATGTTCCGAACGAATGAGTTCAAAGAATGGGATGAATCAGGTGTACCTACCACATTAGCAAATGGTGATCCTGTGAGTGGAGGACAAATGAAAAAGAAGAAGAAGGCAATTGATAAGCAATCAAAGGCGTTTAAAGATCTGATGGAGAAGAGTGGCAACAACCCGCAGGAAGTCCTCAGTGCTGCACAAAAGGAAGTTGATAGCATTAAGGAGAAGCTCTCAAGCCTGTCATTGTGAATCGTCTAGATTAGGAACGGAGTGTAAGAGTAATATGAATTACATTATTCCATTATTCAACTTTTGGTGTAGTTCCTCGTATTGTATTCTTTGATAAAGTTGTTTGCATGTCATGAAAAAATAGAGATCCTGTCAGTGCTTCAAGTTTATTTGTTTGGCGAAGCCGTGACTTCTCCAGTCTTGTTACCTCATCCTCAGCGGCTCTGAGCTTGAGTTCTAGTTCCTTCATCGAATCCTCGATACATGTGTTGTGCTTCGTAATGAGTTTAGCTTGCTTCGTTAGCATCTTGTTCGTTGATTTGATCTGTAGCAAGAAGAGAAGGAAGTTAGAAGACAGAAATATAATACCATCACATGTGGAACCCTACAAACATTACTTACTTCGTTCAACTTGTTCACAGCAGTCAAAGCGCAATTAGTCATTTTGTCTCGGCTTCTTCTCATCGATACAGCTTCGTTAGCAAGCTTGTCGGTGTTAATGTCACCAGCCTTGACAATACTTTTCACAAATTCTCTCTCTTTCTTGAGTGATACCTGTAGCTCCACATTTGCCTTGGCTATTTTCCGCATATCACGACGCAGAATGCGAACTCCATTTGAATCGCCGATGATTCCTTCGCCTGCGGAGAAGACATCAGTTGGGCTCACTTCACTACCCTCCGAACCCAATAACTTGTTAAACAAATCGTCCGGAGCAAGTGAAGCTTCATCTTTGGAAATGAAGCCCTCGTTTTGAAGCAGAATATCGATATCAACCAGGTCACCCAGATCAATATCAGAGCCAATCATTTCAATTACTTGATCAATTGCCATCGTCCTACTGTCATCAGAGTCATTCTTGACATGCGATACCAGTGCGCGCAAGCATTTGATGAATTCAGTTGCCCTCTTTTCTCGGAGCTTCATTCTCTTGAGTTCCAAATTGATTTGTTCTTTCTCCAAACCAACGATCTTCATTTGTTGCCGCTCTTCTGCCAACGCATCCTCTGTAGCTTGTTTCTCTCGTAGCATTTTTTCATGTTGCTGCTTTAGAAGTGTCATCTTGCTCTGGCTATCAAGAATCATGCTGCGAAGTTTGTCATCTGCATCTGTGTTGTGGGCATCTTCAGTCTCCGCGGCGTTAGGATTAAGTGTGTTCCTAACATTTCGCACTTTCAGTCCGAGTTTGATTGCATCCAACGTGTCAGTGAACGTCGTTTTGCATGGAGATGCAGTAATCAATACTGTCGTGCTGCAATTTCCTCCCAAAGCATCCCGTAGAAGTGAAGTCATCTTTGATAATTGATATGGCACTTCCGCCGTAACGCCTCGAGTCAATGCTCCTACAACAAGATTAAGAGCTGCCGAGGACCTCTGATGAGGAACAGCAGCAAGGTAACTCGCAGCATTGGACTTTTTGGTTGCGCCGAAGCCAAACATTTCAGAGAGGAGTAGCGTAGCACATTTGCCGGCTGATGATTCAACTTTCAGGAGGAAGCACGTGTGGAAGAGGTCATTCTCCGCGCTAACTGCGTCGGATAGAATACTTTGGAATGACTTGCCTCTGCGAATCACATCCATGACATCTTCTTCTTCGGAGCAGTAGGATTCTGTTGCACCATCGAGTTTCAACCCTCCTGATGAATAGCTCGCAAATATTGTCTCTGTCTCAGAAGGTTGAGGTCTAATCAAATCAATAATTCTTTCGAGGTGGACCATAACAAATGAGCATTTGACAGTGTAAGACACCGTGCTATTCGATGCCCTCATCTTGCGAAATAAACCACAGGCAACATTAGGTAATACCCCAGCGTCTGTGGTCGGTAGAGAGCACTCGTTTGCTTTGGAAGCAGACGGAATTTCACCAAATAGACTATGTGATTTTCCACTTGACTTTGCTCCGGCTAAAATGAGGGCGCAATTCACCCCGTTCAACAGCTTGCTTGTAAATTGTTCTGTAAAGAAATCTGATACAGTCCGTTGCGAAGAGTCTTCCCCAAACACCTTATCAAAGAAAAAGTTGTGGGTGCCATACAGAGAGGAATCAATGCGAACATTGGGTGAATTCTCACTTGCATCGATACACATAGTACTCCGACGGTATGATTCCAGCTTGTTCTTTGGGCGCAATCGAAAGCAAACCTTTATGACCTCGTTGATTTGCTTTGCCTTTGGCTCAGCAGGTTTTGTTGGCTTTCGGTTTTCCACGGTCATGTCTTCCCTCTGTCGCAATTTCAGGTGAAAAATATCTTCCCTCGCCTTTTCAAGTTCTAGTTCTCTTTCATTGTCTCTCCTTCTCAGACTGTCCCTCTCTTGACGTAGTGCCTCAATTTCTGCTCGCATTTCATTTGACTTGTCATCTTTCGCTTTGATCATCTGAATCCCGTTACCACCTGCAGACGGATAATCTGGGAATCCGACCAGACTTGCAGACTCTAATGTTTTGGAGTCAGCTTTCAATGGGCCGTCATCGACAGTCTTTCTCGGCTTCTTAGGCTTCATTTTAGCACGAACAAGGTCGAGATTGTCGCCAATCTGGGCCAACGTAGCACGCCAGCTAGAATCATCATCATAGTTATCCAACCCTCTGTCCTCTTCGGTTTTACCAGGGGAGTTTGATGGTTGTGTATTCATCGGCATTTGAGGGATTTCTCGTGTGTCGTTTTCATAATCATTACTGAAACTGACACTTCTGTCCTTCTTCTTGATCGCCTCGGCTGAGTTTGACTGCGGTGAATCCATCGCTTGATAAGATGATGTCTCTGTCGCCGGTGTCGATTTCTCCTTGCTACTGTCGTTAAGAGAGTTGTTCAGAGTTTTGATACACTCGACGTTGCTGTCAGCAGCAGGCAATTCGACGTCACTGGAATCACTATCAGTATCCAAGACATCTTCTCCCGTCCAGTAATTGTATACCCACGAAATCGCTTCCCCAAAACGTAATGTTGGCAAAGTAATGTCATCATTAGTAGGATCTGCAGTCCCTAGTACCAGCGTGCGGCAGTTTCCACCGATACAACCACTTAGTAATTGCGTCAAAGCGTTTCGACGGGATGGCGGTGTAGCTACATAATTAGCTAGCTGTCTTGTTACCGTATTGAGTGCTGAGCATGAAGAATGCAATGCCAGGGAAGCTGAATTTGACATAGTCTCGTCGACAGTAGAAATAACAATTTGTCGTGTCAAGGCTATCTTTCCTAACGATGTTTGATCATCATGCTCGATACTAAGCAAGTAGACAGTGTGGGAAAGCTTTCCAAACATGACGTCTTCTCCATTCTTTCTCCTCTGTCGTACTTCTTCGGCTTTCGTTAAACACTCCAAAATCGCCGATTTGCTTAAACAGCGAACCTCTAGAGAATTCTCTACATATACGATTCCTGTGGCAAGGTCGTGTATAATATCCTTTGATATTGGGGCAGCAGAAGATTCTTCTTGGCTCTTTCCGAAATGGACTGAAACATCTTCCTCATCTGAACTGTGCTCTCCGTCTCCCCAAGAAATGGCACTTTTCATTGACGTATCATAAGTGTATCTACGATCTTGCTTCTTTGGATGGCTTGCTATTTCAGCTACCGGCCACTTTTCTGTTTGCACACATTCACTCAACAAGTCATGTGTTGTAGTTTCTCCCGATGCAAGGTCATCCACAATTTCAAAACAAGACACACGTACTCCAATGAAAGAATCGTTTCCCTGAGTTATGTACGCATTGTCTGTTGCAGTAGTGTCCATGGAGTGGGATCTGGAATATGGTTGCTTGGCATCGTCGTTGTTTTTTATGTTTGATGTAAGGAGGCATTTCGATGATGATTGCTCGCTTGGTATGACTAATGGCACATCTCCACCACGTATCCCTCCACCACAAAAACCTGATTGGGGATGATGATTACATAGCCTTTTACATATGTCTTCCATCAACTTTGGTATCATTCCAGTGTTTTTGCCAGCATCACTTAATGTATGAGCACCATAATTGTAAGAACCTCTCTTTTCCTCACCGAGACTAGACGATGACTCCACTGAGAAAGAAACTTCCTGAGGAATGATCTGAACCTTCGGACGAACCTGCATATCTATCCTGTTTTTGATATTTTGGACCTCTGAAACGCCCTGGCTTCCAATGGAGCTAACACTGTCATCGTGGTCGTCCGATTCTTGCCGTCGACGATAGGGATTTGCACACAACTCGTTGAGTGATGAAGATATATAATTATTGTCCAGGACCTCACTCTTTCGCTGATCTCCAAACAATGCCCTACGTCTACCTGTTCCATGAGCACCATGAACGATGATGCAAATATTCCGCTTCTTGTTCACAAATTCACGAGCAAGGGGGGACACCTCTGCTTTGTAAAATGAAGTATCATCAAAAAGTATTCTATGAAAGCCTGTAAATTTTTCTCCCATACACTCCACTTGATAGTTGGAAGAGTGAGGTGATGATTTATGAATAGATACGTTGCCAATTGTATAGGGGTGATTGCTCGATTCTAAGTGATCGTCGAAACTACGAGTGTTGACATCGCCGTCGGCGGTAGATAGCATAAGATAGGAGTGGATTGGCTCCAACCTTCGCTGCACTATTACCTCATCTTTATTATTATTTGCAGATGACGTGCCATTCTCTCTATTATCACAGTGATGACTGGACGCAGTGGTCGGCGCAGCAAACCGAGGTCGTGATTTTGATATTGAAGAAGATGTTTCATTACCGCGCCGGCGGCGAAGTTTCGAGCCATCATCTTCCTTCTTAGGTGCTAGGAACTGCAAGCTCGCCCAGGTTAAAATAGGATTATTGGGTGTTTGCTGTTGTTGTCGATGGCTCGAGCGCCATGACCATCCTGGAGTCTCCTTCATCATTTTAATGAAATCGGCACCATGCGATGGTATCTCGGAGTGTGCATTTGTGTGTTCAAAACCATTTTTGCTCGGGGTCATTAGCACTCAGGACACATCTTGTGTAGGCACACACAATTCTTTTCGAATGGGGGCATTACTCCCCCATGCCCCGGCTATTTGCGCTCAAGGACTCCCAATGCATATTCAACAATGCGAGGTGATTGAACTTGAAAGAGGGGGCTATCTGCGTCCCCCGCATGTTGAAACATCGAGGCAAAAGAAAGCACACAAAGGAATGACCGCAGGTTGAAGATGGACAAGAAGCTGGGATCAGCTCCGCGAGGCTCCGCGCGCACGACCAGAAGAAAGTTGGGTGTGGATGAGTGGCCTTCCCCACGCAAAAGAAAGCATTTGAAAAGGAAAGAGAGGAGGACGTTGCTTTTTTGTCCACATGAATGAAAAGCACGCCACACGACTCTTGCGATACGTGCTAAAGCCTCGTGGAGCAACTGCTGTCATCGAGAACTACTCAAGATGATGCCTGCTGATGATGTATATCGCGTCGATAATGTCGCGTCGTACTATGAAGATGACAGTAGCGACGACGAGATGATTATTGACCCACAACAACACCAAGAGGTGCCGAGCATGAAGAGGCCACCTCCCATTTCGACGGGTTTTGATACCTCCATTCTCGATGATGATGATGACGGCGGTGAAGAGGGGGGCGAAGAGGTCGTTATTAGTGATTTTTTACATGATGAAGAGAGGCATGTTCATTTCCAGGATCCAAAACGATCCCATCATCAAACGCCACCATATCCGGTGCAAAGTTTAAGAACCAGTCATGAACAACAAGACGCCAACAATAATGTTGACGCCACGCCAGCATTTCTGCGAAGGGCGGCGAGAGTTATGAACGGCAATGCCAATACAGCACCACGTGTAATCAACCCGCAGCCGCCCAATTCTCTCTCAATGCTACGTGAGAACAATAATAACAATGATGATATGCCAGACTCGTCCTTTTACGGAGCAGACGCATCAGCTTTAGATGGGACATTTGTCTCAATACGAGACTTGAATGATGATGATGACGTCCCATCAATTGACAATGAAAATTGGAACAACTCAACGTTTGATAGGCAGAGCGATGCAAGTAGCGGCTTTCCCACTGAAACAACTTCCTTGTTACAGCAACATCAACAAAAACAACAACAGAGGAACAGGAAGAATAACAGGAAACAGCTGCCATGGCAAGGAGGCTTCTTTGGATCACAGGTTGAAAAAGAAGATCGGAGAGAACGACGGAAGATGATTCAGAAGCGTGGATGGTTCCATGGTTTAGTTGGGCAGTTGCGCTCAAAAAAGAATGACATGATGAATCATCATCCCACTGGGGATGATTTTACTCCACGCAGGCAGAATATCACCAATTTTCACAAACCATACTATCAGCCACGCTCGCCACTGTCATTTTCCACATTCTTGACATGTGCACTTTGCTTCCACATTGGACTCTGTGGAATACATGATTTATTCATGAGATATCTTTCTTATAGAAACCCTGATAATGAAGCTGAAACTAGTTGGAATGGAGAAGGCACTTTTATCCCTGCGTATTGGTTCTCGGTTGAAGGGAGAATACACAATCCTCTTATTGGACCTGGTGCAAGAACATTGACAGCGTTTGGTGCATTGATACCAGGTATTGTTCTATCGAAAGGTCAAATATGGAGGATTTTGACGGCATTATTCGAAACAGCATCGTGTTTGCAACTAGTTTTGCAGGTATGGGCACTCAAAACGGTAGTGGGTGGCTCCATGACTGGATTAGAGAGGACACGAGGAACCTTGTTTGTCACACTGTTGTACCTCGTGAGCGCATTGATTGGAACTGTGTGGTCAATGGCTATAGAACCAGGACGTCTCGTTACCGCTTCTGAAATGGGCACGGCCGGTTTGTTGGCTGGGGCTATCATGCAACAATTGTTTGCTCCAGAGTCAAATAAAGATGATGATGATGCGACTGATTTTGAAAGTCACCGCAATATTCATGGCAATGACAATGACAATGGTTCTAACATGATGGCAACTGCATCAAATGAACAATTTACCTTTCAACCCGTTGTCCCAAAAAAGAAGAAGAGAATTCAATACAATTTCCACAGTCCTTTCTTTATGATGGTGCTTCAAATCATTTTATCTTGGTTATCAGCATATTCATCACTGATTGGAACAATTGCAGCCGGTGGGGCATCATGTGCTCTGCTTCTCTTGGTCGGAGCAGCTCACAACAATTCTAGTCAAAGTGTAAACAACGATCTAGCATTCAACGAAAACGCCGTACCACCGCCACCACCAACAACAAGATTTGATGAGGAAGGTTGGAATGACGACGAATCGACAGACACAAGTGTTGGCGCTGGTAAACAAGTGTTCCATACTCCATTGATGAGAAGAAGTATTCTTGCTGATGACGATGACGAAGAGGAGCCTTTAGGTTCAAGGTCTTCACTTAGGAAGAGGAAAGGAGATAATGCTGCTACATCGTCAACGCCTCGGGGGCTCAATGTTCATTCTATTCGCGGAAAACCAATCAATGCCTATCAAGTGCTCGCTCGCTTGATTGGAATATTGATGGCAACACTTCTTACTTTGATTCCAATAGTTCTCATTGCATCCAGCGGAGGTATTTCAAACGAACTTACACGTGCCGCGGTGCTTGGGTGCAAGCCCATGCGAATCGTCTACCAAGGTGATAGTGATGAGGAATCATTCGAATGTGCTGGCGGATGTGTGCCGATGTCTCTTGTCCGTGTGGCACGAAGAAAGGAGTCAATGAAAGCAGGTCGATGTGACAGTATTGCTTACCGCTGCTGGCAACAAGCTGGAACAATGACTTTACACAACTATGAAGTAGAAGTAGGTATTTATAATGTGCCAGAAGCAGATGGCAATTGCAGTAATGAAGCCAACGCAAATGAAAATGAAAACAACAATTATGATGCCGATGAAGGCGATGATGCTGCCGATAATGAAAATGAAGGAGAAGCACAAAACAATGCGGAACAGTGAGCATTAAACGTTTGATACTATGAAAGATGTCTATTCATCAACCAACGACATCAACGAAATATTCATAATTCATGTAGTCTTGATATATAACACAAGACTGAATATATATAAATATAATCAACCTTATCAAAAAATAATAAACACAAAGACAAAAGGATATTGCTGAGAGATAAACGAAACGGAAACAAAACAATAAAACGAGCAACTAGTCCAAGGACCTCATCAGGTCACCTGTGAGGTTGGAGTATAGCTGATATTGCTATGAAGAGCATGGATAGTGGAATATATCCTTCTATGATACGATCGTAACCAACTAAAGCTGTTGATAGCAATATTCACAGCGTTAGATACACACTTGTGCTGGAGTAGCGCAGGCGGCCATCCAAATCCTAAAGTAAACCTCATCAGATCACCTACGAGGCTGAAGCACGGCTGATATGTGAACAAAGAGCTTGAGTAGAGGAATATATCTTTCTTTGTATCGAAGCCGACTAAAATGGCTGACTAGAAGCTGATGATTGAGATATTCACAGCGTTAGATACGATATGGTGCTAGAGTGGTATTGGCAGCAACCCCAAATTAAACCTCATCAGGTCACCTACGAGGCTTTG
>Ga0209652_1004104_pt1 | contig 10346 bp, 7 predicted proteins | sample SaaInl74LU_5_DNA_FD_184641 | JGI IMG/M metagenome (GOLD analysis project Ga0209652, IMG submission 184641) | Marine microbial communities from expanding oxygen minimum zones in the Saanich Inlet - ESP_74LU_5_DNA (SPAdes) (version 2) | ecosystem: Environmental > Aquatic > Marine > Intertidal zone ...
CACCTGAACTGCTGCGGGAAAATGTATTGCAATCGAAGGCACGAGCTTCATGTTTGTCAACGGATCGGATGTGATGATGTTTAATCTGTGAGGGGAATTCTGTGTTATGAGCATAGCATCTTGGCTCTAGAGATAGAGTTTGATGTGAACGACACAATTGCCATACACTGAAGCCATGCTCTTTCGGAAGAGCTCCTTCGACGACGGACGCGTATTGCATTTAACTTTACAAAGATCACGACTTGCATCCAAACCTGCCCGTGCAATCTTTATCACCGTGTAAGTATTCGCTATTTCACGCCAATTATGTATGGTCATGGCCATATCTAAAGGCCCATACAACATGAAGCGCACACAATGGATGGATATGTTGGACGTCTATTGGGACTTGAGATTGAGATCAATTGCGTTTGCTAGCCCTAGCCTTACCCGATCATCAACTGATTGCAACAATAAGGGAGTGGAAGCTTCCCCTGCACTCTCCTACTTTCTAACTTCTATCATCGATTGGTAGTCATTGTTAGCCTGCGAGAACAAATTACGATGATCTGATGCGATGCTTGTATAATCATTGCAAATCTTCTTCTATACTAACGCAATAAGAAGCGATTTTTGTTGTGGGCCCTACAATGTATTCAATCTTGTAAGGTTTGAATGAGAAAGAGGCAAAGATACGCTTTTGTCTAAATGTACAAGAGACAGACCTTATGCTAACCGTAGAAATGGTCGAACATTCTTGACTACGATACTTGCGCCAGACGTGACCCGAAGCTCATTTCTTGTGCATGTATCATCACCCTCCTCAATTTCATCAAGCTTGACCTTCCAGAGAACGAGTTCAAGTAAAGTTGTAGCCTCCATCAATAAATGTTGGTGGCCAACTGTACAACTCTCCATTTTGCGGATAACTGATTCAATCCATCTTTGTATTGTGAAGGCCTTGTCACCCGCGTCGTTGGGAAGAATTGAATTGATTCGATGGATTTCTTCGTTCATTTCATTCTTCCATCTTTCCAGGTGCAACGAGGATATCGTTTTGTGCAATCCCCCAACGAGATCAACTGTTGTCAGTCTAATACAATAACGAAACTGCCAGTAATAATTTTCACCGTTATCCATGAGCATGTCGCTTTTCAATGGAATGGAGATGTGTCTCAGATTGTTGCATCCGATTGCGGCACATATGCCGATTTGTTCAAGGCATTCGGGGAAATCCAACTCTACCAGTTGCTCGCAACCAAAAAACGTCCCGCCCCCTATCGTCTTGATTGATGGCATTGTGATGCGCCTTAGAGAGCGGCAGCCTTCAAACGTGCGAAACGCAGTTTCTTCGAGCATAGGTAGATCCAGAACTTCGACTGAGTAGCAATGATGAAATGCTTTTTCTTCAAGAACCCGAACAGATGGCATCACAACGAATCTGAGACGGAGACAGCTAGCAAATGCATGTGTTTCGACGACTTCAACGCCTGGCATAATTATTTGCCTCAAATTTCGACAGGGACTGAACGCCCGTTTCTTAACTCTTAATACTCCATCATGGAACGTAACAGACTGAAGATGGGGGCATCGACTAAATGCGTGCTCATCAATCTCACTGACTGATTCGTCGATGATAACATTTACAACATGCTGAGGCGCTTGTCCGCCCATGTAGACAAAAATGTCGCCCTCTATGGCATGATCCGCCATGATATTATGTAAGGATAGTTATCAATTGCTACTGCGGGTCGCCTTTGACAGATATTGTACCTAGAGTAAGTTAGAGAGTATCAGCCTCAATAACGCATCATCTTTGTTAGCATCTCAGAAGATCTCAGAGGCGAGGTGTGTTTGTAATATTATTCGTGTATATATTTGTAATGTGATATATGATTGTGACATAATGCCGTTCGCCGGCGGCCGGCGCGCCCACAACAATAAAACAGCGTCACCATGATAGGCAATCTCGTAGCCCGCTCCGGCCTCCGTGCCGCTACCCAAACAGTGGCAAGAACTCAAAGGTGAGTATTACAATTTATGCGGCGTTTGCTGTATTATTTTCGGTCAATTGTGTTGCGAAAAGAAGGCACAATCATCGAGCAAATGAAAATAATATTATGTGTGGGAGAGAAAAGACACATCATTATATCAACTACCAATCTTCATCATGCTTCCCTCATTATTATCAATTATAACTATGCATCTCACTTGACATATTCTACCCATCTTACAAATATCCCATACATGCCATCAGGAGAAAAATGGGCGACGGTCCCTTCACCGACGCCATGCACGTCAAAAAGAATAAATACGTCGAAGAATGGAACGGCCGTCGTGAAATCACCGAAAAGGCATTTGAAGTTGGACCAAACAACTTGCCTGCGATATTTTTCTGTGTGTTTGTGTTTCCGTTTACGGTTTATACCTTTACTAGGAGGGAGTTGATTATTAAGGGCGATCCGAGATACAAGAAGAGTGGATTGGCCTAGAGTTGCAAGTGTGGGGCTCCCTGTTTGTGTAAAGGACTATGCTGTCGATGTTGAAATCGGAGTTGACAGGCATTTTTTTAGAGGAAGAGCAGTGAGGTCAGGGGGGACAGAGCTGGTGGGGGGGGCGGCGGCACCGAGGGAGTAAATAATGATGTGTCGTTGTAGCAGGCAACGATGCCAGTAGTATTAATAGCAAGAAATTGTATCATCACTTCCGTAGGATTCATTCTAGAGATTATATTACTTCAAGTTAGTGAAACCAAGTCTGGGAAAGCTTTCAATACATCCTTTTCTGAGAGCAAAATGCCATCAATATTATCGTCAGCGGATAATGTGTGAATGTTTGGAACCCAACTAATTTCTGATCCTACCAAACAATCTTCCACTTTGGCATCAGTGGCAATCCGTGACAATGCTCTACCTACATCTCTTTGACGGAGAATACCAAATGGCAATGGGACACTTGTACGATCGCCTTTGATCGAGAGAAGAATCGTAGCAAGTATATATCCACTTTTCTTTTTGTTGGAATTGGAATCCTTGACATTAGCGCCATCATGTGCTGCCTCCTCTTGCCGCTGCACCTTCTCCTTCTTGTGTTCCTCAGGCATCACGTTCTTCTTCCTCTTCTGAGTAGCTGCAGTTGCAGCAAACACTTGACGTTCCTCCTTTGCCACCTGACGAAACTCTTTCACCGCATCTTCCACAAATGGTACTCGAATGCTTTCAATATTACCATATCTAATGCAATTTGTATATTGTAGGAATGTCGATGCTACATTCGATACGTACCTCCCAAGAGCTTGCTGTCGAAAGGAGTATGCACCGCTAAGTTGTGGTTGTTGCACCCGCGGATCATCTTGTGATAGCATTGAGATATTTGTATACAACTCCTTCTCCTCCAAATACAACTTGTTCAACAAACGTTTGACTTCATCATTACCGTCAACTTTCAGAGCCATGCACACTCGAATCACAGAGACGCCATTGCCAAGAGGACTAACATTGCGGATGATTCCAAAAGGAGTGACATTTCGAACAACCTTGGATTTACGTAATGAGGCACGAAACGAACTAGCTGCCAATGTAAGTAGCATGACGAAAAGTGTTGTCCGTTTCACCTTTTGAGTTTGTGTTAGTGAAGAATTAGTGGTCTTGTTTCGTTGTTTGACAAATCTAGTTGTTTGAGGGTATTGCCGTCGTGCTGTGACTGTATTGGATTTGCTATTTGAATATGGTTGAGACGGTTGTGTTTGAATAGATATCTCGCTTCTTGCTGTTGCTTGCTGATGTGTAGATTGATATGGGTTACCTTGCAAGTAGTAGGAAGAGGGAGAAGATGCTGATGCTGATGCGATGGAAGGAACTAATAATATGGATGCAATTGTCAATATGCGTAATAATTTCAGTCCTTGTGACCATTTGTTCGTCATAAATTGCCGTATTCTATTCAATGCGTAGCGAAGTGACAGAGTTGCAGTAGTAGATGAGTTTGTCGTCGTTTGATGTAGTGAAATTGATGAAGCCATGCAATATTTTCTGCCAAAGAGGGAATTGTTGTGTCGATATTGATCATTCTGAGAGTGAATAGGAGCGGCGGCAAATGATAACTGACTTGATGATCTACGCCATTTGATTTTGTGTTCATCCAGTGACCTTAATGCATTTCTGCCAGCATAGCTTCGTCTACGATTAGGTCTGGGGTTGCAAAAAGCTTCTGAGACGGCTGGTGATGATGCAGACGACCGAATAGCCTCCAGTTGAAGGCAGCTAGAGATGAGCAGGATTGATAGTAAAGGAATCTTCATGGCTATAGATATGATGATAATAGTTTGATTGCGTCAATCACTACTGCATATGTGAGAAGTGAGCTTATCTCTTAGCTTGGAGAATAGAGGGAAAGAGGAGGAGGCAATTTTTCATTTTGAATGCACTCCTGCGTAGGAATCAATACACAAAATGGCGGATTGAGATTGGGTCCCTGCTCCTCCTCCCTTCTCAATCGACGTCAGTAGATCCTTGATAGCGTTGATAGCTGCTTGCTTTCTTATCTTCATCATCATAGTCTTCGACGTCAGTAGAGAAAAGTGTGCCGACCCTGTGATAGTGTTGCTACCTGCATTGCCTTCAGTATCTTCATCATCATTAATATATATAGCAGTAGTCAACAGCAACAGGTTGCTACTTCTTTCACAAGTGACGATGATAGCATTACTCTTACTAACCTCAGCACTTCTCTCGCCGACAGCACATGCATTTTCGGCCCAGCCCAATTCTCCTCAGCACCCGCAACGAGTAATCATCGTCGGAGCCGGTGTAGGCGGTCTTGCCACTGCCGCCCGTATCAAATCCACTTTACCTTCTACCACCGATGTCTTGATATTAGAAAAGAATGGACGGGATCAATTAGGTGGAAGATGTGGGAGTTTTGATGTCACTTCATCAGTGGATAATAATATCGATGGTGCATTTCGTCATGAGAGGGGACCTAGTTTGTTATTGTTAAAGGAGGAATATGAGCGTTTATTTGAAGATTGTGGAAAACGAGCAATAACAGCGATCAGTGACGATGGTGGCACTACACGAGCTACTACTGCTGCAGAAGCATACGGATTGCAAATGAAACAAGTAATCCCTGCATATCAGGTAGTATTTGATGACGGGGATGCAATTTCTGTAGGATTTCCTCGATCGAAATGCCAATCTGGCTTATCTCTTGAAGAGATGAAGGAGATACAAATCTTGGAGCAGGAGTCAATAGCGAAACTGAATCAGCTGGAAAGCAATGGATTTGAGAAGTGGCAGGATTATTTACACACATGCGCAGCATTTTTAGATTGTGGTCTGCCGAACTTTATTGAAGAGAGATTGGATGTGACAACCCTACCCGCGTTTATGGTGGAGGCATTAAAAGATGGTGCAAAGCGATGGCCTTTGCAGCCACATTCCGCCATGCTAGATGCCCTATTCGATTCTCCGAAACTAAAGGCAATGGCTTCCTTTCAAGATCTCTATGTTGGTTTGGAACCATACAATAACGAACAGCAGCTTGGGGGTGGTGTGCTACGAAAGACTGCACCTGCAGTCTTTGGCTTGCTAGCTGCATTGGAATTACATCCTACAAATAACAAGGCTGGTGTTTTTGCACCAGTTGGAGGGTTTCGACAAGTAGCGGAATCAATGTATGAATTGTGTCTAGATAATGATGTGGATGTCAAATTTGACACATCGGTTACTCGGATTAGTGATGATGGAGTACACTTCACATTAAAGGATGATGATGAGGTAGGGTTTCTACCTGCAGATTTGGTCATTTGTAATGCAGATGTACCATTTGCTACAGAAACTATATTATCGGCATCATCGAATGATGGTAACAACTATGACTGGAATGATAAGTTTGATTACAGTTCGGGTGTAATTGCCTTCCATTGGTCCTTTGCTCAACAAATCGAAGCGCTGAATACTCACAATGTCTTCATGAGTGCAAAGAATGCAGAGGATGCCGTAAAGAGTTGGAGTGTATTGCGTGATGGTCACGACTCTAAATCGATCAACAAATCATTGAAGGACCAGCCGTTTAACTTTTACGTCCATCGTGCTAGTCATACTGATGAAACCGCAGCTCCGCCGGGATGTGATTCAATCATGGTGCTAGTTCCTTGTAAGCCGCTGGTGAGGATTTCTGAGTTGGCTTCACTACCGAGAGCTGAAGCGATATCGAAATACAAGCAACAATTTGATGAAGACCTGGTCAATGACGTGAGAGAGGCGGTGATGAAAAGATTATCAGTACTTCAGGGATTGGAAAATTTACAAGACAATTTAATTGACGAAGTTATTGATACACCTGGGACATATGCTGACTATTACAATGTCGGAGGAGGTGTGCCGTTTGGACTATCTCATGGATTAGGTCAGCTCAGTCTTACAAGACCAGGTGCAGAACCCAGTACACACGATAATGTTTTGTTTGTTGGAGCAAGCAGTCGGCCCGGAAATGGTGTTCCGCTTGTGCTCATCGGTGCTAAATTGGTAGCGAAACGTGCCATCAAGAAGCTTCAACATAAAGGAAGTAACATCCAATGAACCATCTCTTCATTTTCATCGGAGTATGTGCAGAACATATGAACGCGTCCTTGTGGAATTCTTATCAAACTGCAGGAGTATTTGTACAACTTTTGCCTACCACTTTGTGTGCTCGCTACCTTCGTGTTCAATTCCGGAATCTCATCAATTTCCGCCAGTAGGTCTTCGTCGCTAACGTCGAATTGCTTCGTTGGGCGGTTACTTTTGATGAACACTTTGACATGCTTTGGGATGAGATCGAGGTCAGCTGGTTCGCTGCCGGCAATAGTTGAGATCTGACGAAATGCGGTAGCAAAGTTGCATTTGCAAGCTTGAAAGATAATGTCGATCGCCTTGCAAGACACTCGGGGGAACGTGTTCTCCAGCAATCGCTTTGCCTGGCTCCGGTAGGTTTGAGAGGGCATGGTTGTAGTGGCTGCTACGTGGTGGTTTCGGTTGTTGTTCATGGTCTCGATGTTTGCTTTGAAAAAAGTGAGCTGACAAAGAAAAAGATGAGCGATTCAGTCGAGCGCGATTTACCGGAAAAGCTCTAGGCTATCTTCGCGCGACAAAACACTTTTTATATGAGGCATATTGTACCAACTTCCGATAACGCTACACTGAATTTGGCAAAAATGATTTCAGAAGTACCATACGACTACCCGAGATTGCATGCGTCACGCGCATCTATGTGCTTATGCTCTCGTCTGAGGTGACAATCGATACCATTGCACAGTTACGTCGTAGCCAGAAAGAGCTAGTTTCCTCTGGTTGGTGTCCTCAGTCTTACCCGACCCGGCGCAAAGCCCAGACACACGAATGTTTTGTTTGTAATTTGTAGAGGAAGACAGCAATGATAAAGCAGGCTTAGGGGAAGAGATTGATGTCAATTTCATCAATGTGAAGCTGAATGCGTCACTGAAGAGATAATGGCTCGGCTTGAGGACACAGTTGATATCGACACTGTCGATAATGCTGTGAGAGTCTTTCTTTCGACAGCGAATGGGAAGGCAGAGATTCTATGAGAGTGATGTCTTAGGCACAGATGGAAATGATGTGTATTCTGAGACTACAATAAGAGGAAACAATTATGCCATTTTAATTGCCAGCGGGATAGGAAGTTGTTCTCTGGATTGGCAAAATAATCAGTCCCTAGGAAGAGCAACATGTTTGGAGTAGAGTTGACTCTTTCTCTTGGTTGTGGCTCTGTGCAACTTATGAATTCTTACAGCCATCCCTACGACTTAATTTTATTGGCTTCAGTCAACATAATCTTTTTCAGCGTTCAAATCCTCGGCAGAGGTATCATATCCATAACTTGGTAGAGGTCGAAATAGATTTCTTTGTTGCACGTCTCTACCCCTCCTTAGAATTCTTACTTCCTTTCGATTTCGTAGACTTGCTGCTACCCGCTGCCGCTGTTCCTGAAATGTCCTTAGATGATTCACTTTCCGTCTTTCTCGTCATTCTCATTCCTTGGATTTGGTCTGGCATAATACAAGTTGGATTGATATCTCGTGCTTTATCCCACATTGTCCCTTCTTCACCATGAATACTATTACAGTCATCATTCCTTTATCTTCACAGTGCTGCATCATTTTGCCTGTGAAGTAATCAGACTGATACCGAACAGTGACCTTGAGGTGGCCCATTATAGATGGTTACGATGGTATAGAAGGATACATGCCACTACTCAAGCTCTTTGTATGTGTATCAGCCATGCTACAGCCTCGTAGGTGACCTGATGAGGTCCAATTTGGGATGGCTGCAAGCAACACTTTAACATCGTATCGTATCTAACGCTGTGAATGTCGCAATGAACCGCATCCAGTGGCCCATTATAGATGGTTACGATTGTATAGAAGGATACATGCCACTACTCAAGCTCATTGTACGTGTATTAGCCACGCTACAGCTTCGTAGGTGACCTGATGAGGTCCAATTTGGGATGGCTGCAAGCAACACTTTAACATCGTATCGTATCTAACGCTGTGAATGTCGCAATGAACAGCTTGGAGTGGCCCATTATAGATGGTTACGGTAGTATAGAAGGATACATGCCACTACGCAAGCTCATTGTATGTGTATCAGCCATGCTGCAGGCTCGTAGGTGACCTGATGAGGTCAATCACCTCATTCAACCACCATTTCGTCCAACGCTTTTATGCTGCAATTTCATTTGAGAATCGTTCGTAGATGACATGTAATTTTGTTATGTGGAATTGTTATGATCATTTATGTGCTTGGAATGATTTAGTTGTGTTCAATAATCTAGGAGTGCTTTTTCACGGAGGGCTAGGCGTAGTAAGTAGACGTGGTTGACAGCACATCTCCTTAGTTTAATCCATGTACTCACTGCCTCTTCTCTCCTCTCACAGCTACACTACATTCTCTCGTTTGTGGATAGGCATTCTCCATCTAACCAAACGCAATCACCATGGCACCAACCTTCCCCATTGCCTTGTGGACAGTCAGCACACGTTGGAGCATCATGATTACCACAACTTACTTTTTCTGTTTCCTCCATGGCCATGGTCACATTCTCTTTTGCTTCTGGTTCTTGGATAGGAATGACATCTATTTTCATACGTTGGTCAACAAGATGCTGAACTGTCATATTGTATTTGCGTGTTGCCCAATCTACCCACTTTCCTAAATTAGCATCATCACTCGATGTCCCATATGGCGCAACCAGCATGCTATGCACCCAGCCTTCTCCCACAATTGTACTTGCTAGATTTCGCGTGAGACCAATAATCCAACCTGACATGAATGGTGCGATTGTACCATCACTTCCTTTCATACTTTCATACTCGTCGCCATTGAAGCGATATACCCCCATATAAATATCATGTTGGATGTTACCTTGTCCTTCTCTAATCAATTCTTTTACAACATCAATGTCCACACAATATTCATCATCTGTTTTCAGGATGAAATCAAATCCTTGGTCAACTGCATATCTCAAAGAACTTAACAGTTTCTCATTAATATCACGGTAATAATCTCGATTCGGAGTTACTAGAATATCTCCATACTGCTCACTCTCTCTCAGCAATTCCTGAGATACACGTATCTCTTCTTGGGTTGCAAGCTGTCCTTGAATATGTGCATCTGGTGGTCTTGAGTCATAACTAGGTTTTCCAACTGCAAACATGTGTTTGATTCCATGTCTATCATAAAGAGGACGGCAGACCTCCCGCTGTATTTTTCGTGCTTCATTGCCAGAAGGTTTGGTGAGGGTGAACACAAAAATCTTAAGGGGCGAAAGGGTACTATTGGTACTATTGCTGCTATTGGTAGCAGATGCATCCTCTCCAACAATTGCTCGGATCATGTTATGCTGTTGTTTTATCGGTGCGTCCATAGTAGTAATGCTCATGTTAGTACGTTGTTCCACATGTGTTTGTGTGACATTGTTTGTGATACTATCACGAGAAAGAATGATGCTGAATATACACAGCAATACAGTCAGCATCAGCAATATGACAATATTTCTTTTCTGCAGTAATTGTAACTCCGCCATCTCTTTAGATTATTTGGTTAGATTAGTGTTACTTCTCTTGTAGTGGCTTGAAGATGCGATGGCACAAAGATTGATGCATGCAGAACGCGTACTTAGTAAGAGCCGAAGGCACCACGTCGGGTTGCTTTTAGGCATATCGGTGATAAACAGAGGGATATGGCAGCTGATTTAGATACAACAGTTGTGTGCGTCCGTTCTTGTCAAAAATGAAAAGTTGGTGGCCAAATTTGTCGAAAAAGACGAGAAAATAGAAGTACGGCCAGACCACAGGGTCACGTGAA
>Ga0209652_1004105_pt1 | contig 10344 bp, 9 predicted proteins | sample SaaInl74LU_5_DNA_FD_184641 | JGI IMG/M metagenome (GOLD analysis project Ga0209652, IMG submission 184641) | Marine microbial communities from expanding oxygen minimum zones in the Saanich Inlet - ESP_74LU_5_DNA (SPAdes) (version 2) | ecosystem: Environmental > Aquatic > Marine > Intertidal zone ...
AATTCTTCTTACTGCAACTCTTCATCATCATCATCATCCATCATTCTTCACATCATGACTTTCATACTACAATCATCACTATTATCATCATTACTACTTCTTCTTCTACTGCTAACATCAACATCAACAGCAGCAACCTCATCACTCTATCAAACACTCTCCATCCCCAAAAGCGCCACCCAATCCGAAATCAAAAAGGCCTATCGAAAGGCAGCACTGCAACATCATCCGGATAAAGTTCCAAAAGAACAACGAACCAAGGCAGAACATAAATTTAAGGAGATTAGTAAGGCGTATGAGTGGTTGAGTGATGAGAAGAAGAGGGAGTTGTATGATCGGTATGGTGGTGAGTGGTGATTGTATTGAACTTTTGTGTGTTTGTGTGTATTGATTTTGTAGTGTGGTGTGGCCAATGATGAACAATTACTCTAGAATTACTCCGAGAGGATATATATATATATATACTCTATGCTGGACAACTTTATCCAACCTCAGGCCTATCTGTTTGTCGTTTGCGTTTTGAATCACATCATATCGACTGCTTGCTCAACATTTATCTGTATACATCATTCTTGCTCGCTGCTTTATTTTCCTTTAGAGAGGAGTTTAGATCCAAATTTCAGTCCATTGGGTGCTGGTATGGGTAGTGGCGGAGGAGGTGGTGGCGGAAGTGGATTCCATGGGTTTCCTGGAGGCAGTGCTGGTGGAACTAAAACGTATTCCTTCAACAATGGTGCAGGTGCCACTGGTGGATTTCCTGGTGGAATGTTTGGTGGTGGCATGCCCGGTGGTGGAAACTTTGGAGGCTTCTCCCCTGGAAGTAGTGGTGGAAGTGGTGGTGACTTTTCCGAAATTGATTTGAATGAGATATTACGACAAATGATGGGAGGTGTGCCAATGGGTGATGCCAGAGGGAGTCAATTCGATGGTGGTGGAATGAACCAGCAAAATCCATTCTTTGGGCATCAGGGTACACCGCCACGGCAGCAGCAACACCAAACACATCCAAGAAGAAGTGAGCAACAGCATTACACTCGACCAGTGCACTGCTCTCTTGAAGATTTATGCAATGGTACCACAAAGAAACTTAAGGTATCATTCCCCTCCATCCAATCCGAAAAGATATTTACAATCAAAGTTCAACCGGGGTACAAGTCTGGGACCAAGATAAAATTTCCACCATCACGATCGGTGGATGCCAATACTGGGATAGAAGTGGAGTATCCTGCCATTACCTTTGTCATTTCCGAGAAGAAGCATCCATTTTTGCAGCACAAGATTGGGGATGATAATTTGTATTGGAAATGTAAATTGACGTCTCGGCAGGCGGAGCGTGGGGCGAAATTGAAGTTGCCATTGCCGGATGGGAGTACGCTTGAGGTGGTTTCCAAAGCGGGGACCAGGTCGGGTGAGAAGATGACTGTTGAGGGGAGGGGTATGACGTTGAAGGGTGGTGTGGCGAAGGGCAATGTTGTTATTGAATTCGTTGTTGGTCATTGAAGGGACAAATCTAGGTGAGTGGTTATGATGGTTCTGAATGATTGTTTGTGCGTGTGTGTGACTTGAAGGGTTGATTTCTACCGACGTCGAGCATATCAGTCTCGTCACCGGATTGGATACCCAAAAGAAATGATGACGTTAGTCTAGTGGAAATATAGGACATTTCCATGCGCATGCCAAAACAGCAGCTTTGTCATTTGCCAATGTCTCCGCTTCGCTGTGCCTGTATACTACATATTTGGATGATGTTACGCTTGGTGTTTCGTTTGCTAATATCATTCCTTTGTTCTTCTTCCGAAGCTAGTTTCTTCTTTGCTTAGACTATATGCATGCTATTCGGGACAGATTACTTCTTCGACATTACATCATTAGCTCCTTCTCTTTGTGAACAGTAATTTTGTAAAGAAGCTTTAAGCTTTACATCATTAGCTCCTTCTCGATACGAGATCTTGCTGCATGCAAGAAATACAGTAATAATTTCTATAATTATCATGTTGTTAGTTAGTAGCCTCAGACCCGCTCGCAACTCTGTCATATAATATGTTATTCACGTCCAAAAACCATCATCCACTAGAAAATGACCGTGTCCAACATGGTCCCCAAGCACTGAATAATATTGCTACTCATCAAATCACTCACACACCCCTCCAAATGCTTCTTCGGATCCACCTTCCCTACATTCTCCACCAATATCTCCTTCTCACTCTTCCCCTCCTCACTCACAATCCGCTCATTATAATCCGCACTCAATTTCAACATCTTATCCACCACACTCGCATTATTCTTGGATTGTTCCTCAAACGGACTGACCGTGAGCCCCGTCGTCCAATTTCGTTTATGTAAATTCATCAACATTTGTTCCTCCAATTCATTCTTGCGATAGTCTATCACAATCGAATAATAATGACGATTCAACCCATGTATCAATGCCTGAATCGAAGGTTTGTTGAGATGCCCAATATTACTCGTACTCTGACGTGGCTCATGTCCCAACATCATCAACTGCGGATTAATCAACCGAAAGCAATCAATCACAACTTTCCCCTTGACACTCTGAATAGGATCCACCACCAACGCCACCGCTCGGGCATTGAGCGCCTCAAACGACGATTGGGTATTGATATCCGTACTGGAAAGCCAGCATCCAAATCCGGGGTGGGAGTGATACCATCCCACGACCATTTCGCCACGCCCCGTCTGTTGGAGCATATCGAGCATTTTGGTCTGAAAGACGGGGTCGACTGCCTCGACACTTACGGAGGTACCGCTTTGGGGCATGGCGAAGACATCGACGCAGTTTATGGTGTAGTCGTCTACGAATTGACCGAGCATTAGTCCCATGACTTCCATGGGGACACCGGCTCGGCCGTGTTTGAGCATTTTGAGTAGGGCGAGGGAGGAGACGTGAACTTTTTCGGAACAGTCGGGGGTGGGTGAGTCGGAGGGGGGGCCGCCCATGCCTCCGCCGGGCATGCCGCGCATTAGTTGTTGGATTCGGTCCATTGTTTGCTATTATGTATTTGTTTGTAGGGTGGGTGACGTGATGAGTAGCAACAATGCTCTAGCGTCTCAATGAGATCATGGAGTTGATGTGATTTTTGATTTTCTGAGCCTTTCTTTTGGATTCTTTTGATCTTATGATTTCACCCGTTTGAGGGGCGGGTGGAATTAATGCACGCCTGTCTAATGGGTCTGGTAGTAACGTGTAGTAAATATCCTAAGACTCTCTCTTAGTTGGATGCAATAATGCAAGCTATTGTACCATATTGGTGAGATGTGAGATGCAATCAAGCAAGCACTTGCGATGCTGAGATAGGGACTGCAGTGTCATAGTTGTTTAAGTTATTCACTAACTTCAATGCAAGGTTTCCCGTTTGCAAGTATGTGCTTATAGGGAGGGTATCAGGGTCCTGCTCATATTAATCTCCTCGATCCTTTCATAAACACATAACAGATACGATTTATATTATCTAGTAAAGTTACTAGAGCTCGTCACCAGAATCATCCTCAGAATCATCCTCATAACCGTCACTACTCTCATTTTCAAGTTCCTCGAGTCCAATAACCTCAATCTCCTTATCACCTTCATTTTTCTGTTTCTGAGCAGCTCTGACTGCAGCTTTAAGACCATTCTCCAAGGCTTTGACATAATTATTGATTGTTTCCCACTCGAAATCGTCCACATCGCATTGCTTACTCAACTGAGTAACCTTCGAAATCTGGATTTGTTCCAACATCTGTTTCATTTTTTTGACATCTTTGGCAGTGGGCTCCTTGTAAACCCATTCAGTGACAACAGGCTTTCCATAGCCCTTACCCTTGCCACTCTCCTTCACATTTTCGTCCAAACGATATCCGAACTCCATTTCTGAGAAGTAAAAGCTCTGGGGCATCTGCTCCACAAATCCATACTCGCGTAGAATATCGCCTGTGCCATACTCAAACTTTCGGTTTCCACAACTCTCGCACATATTGTAGGAAGTATGAATCTGCTCATTCGCCTTGATGTCCCTGCTGGCTGTTACTTCCACATCTATAGTAGTGTCGTGTACATCACTGTGGGCTGTGTTCAACCAACGCCCATTTCCGTGACTCATTGTGTCAAATACCGGGATCAGTTTATCGTCCCAGCTCCTTTGGATGACAATAAGAGCTGCATATTCTTCAAGAGGATCGTCAGATCCGTCGCAGCTCTCGTGCCACTCATTTATCCACTGAAATTGACCGTGAGGTGGGAGATCAACTACCTTTTTGGGCTGTCCTGTGACACTAGAGAGGAAATTCTTCCCGGCTTCGGACCATTGGGGCGGACTCAACTTGTCTACCCAGGGAAAAGAATCGGATGGAGTTGTGATTTCAGTGAATAAGTCCTTGCCGGCCTTGGACCATGCGGATGGACAACCAGGAGGTTGAGTATCTAAAAGATAATTGACGTATGGTGCGTACTTGGAGTCGTCCTTCAACTTGAGCTGGTCGATAAGATTACGAACAGTACTACAGGTCATACTGGCAATGTCAGGATCTTCTTCGGTACTATCCAAGACCATGTTTCGGGGTATTCTCAAGATAACTTCGCCTTTGGGGATGGAGTCGTTCACGAACATACCAAAGAAGGAGGTAGGATCGGAGGGATCCACACGACGCATTTGAAGGTTTGGGTGGAAGTATCCGCCTTCTTTTTCGAGCCAGGAGATGAGTGCTTCGGCGTGTTCTTCATCCGACTTTTTACTCTCCCCAAATAACAGTGCAGTCTTTTCCCTAAGACCCAACTCTTTGTTATCAGTAGCAACACACTTTTGCTCATATTGTCCTAACCATCCTTTGCCCGTGTAGGTCTTCTCCTTAGGCAGCTCATACTTTCTGCTTTCATATTCGCGGCCAATGTGAACACCTACCGCTGCTGTAAAAGAAACGATGGCGGCACAAAAAAGCGTTTTGATGAATATAGAGAGGTACGATCCTGTGAATATGACATCGCAGAAGTCATCGATGATACCTTGGTCGTTGTTTGATTTTTTGGTGGCGGAGGAAGCTTGCCCTTTACGCTTAATTTCTGCAACGATTTTTAACGCTGGATACGTGTTCGTCCAATTCTCTCTGGAGCTGTAGGGAGTGAAGAGGAAAGTATCATAATTCTTTTCACGGAAATGATTTGCTGCCGTGTGCCCTAATTGGGTATATTGGAGCCACATGTGAATAGTTGGTTGTTTGGAGGTGGAGTCAATGGCGTGGAAGACTCCGTGGGTTAATTTATCATCGTTTTTCACATCGCATGGGTATTTAGAGCGGCGGATGAAGATCGCAGGATCCTTTAGCATCTCCGGAGATGACGGCGCCGCCGTTTCAGAAGAGGGTGTTTCAGTTATGGTTGGTTCGTGAACGGCAGGTGCGTCCTCCTTTGCGGCAGGGTGATCGTTGCGGTTGTCTTCGGCCATGATGGTCTCTGTTGTTTTATGTTTTATGATGTCGCGGCTAGCTTTGAAAAGACACTTCGACTGTGCACAGTGAGAAGGCGCCAAAAGAAGACTCCCTTTCCCTTGGATAATTCACGTCGGAATTGGTGCATACTTAATTTATGCCAATACAAGATGTGGGAAATATTCCAAGCTTCGTATACACTGAAATCAAGTTCATTACAACCCAAACTTCTTTCAATTTTCTTTTCATAAACTTCATAATTTTATTTGTAACGAAGCGAAGCTTGCATTGGTCCCTCCGCTTTCCGCTTTCCTCGATAATTTTGGCACTCCTCACAAAAGTGCAGACCTGCAAGCTCTTCATTCAAACCCCGTTTACGTTTACATGTGTCTGCTGTACAATACAATTTAGAGTAAAATAAGTATCGGATGCTTTCACTTCTCAAAGTATCACCGGTATCATTGAGAACAACATAAAGCTGCATCTACCGGCCGAGATAAGTAGAGTCAAGGAGTTAAATGTATAGCACAACGGGCAACGGGCACAACACACAAATGAAAATGAGGATTAATAAAAATTCCCCACAACAAAGTCAACGGACGCTCCGCAGGCGCACGAAGTCATCTCCTCGTTTATCCTACAGTGTTCGCGGCGCTTCCACCATTTTGATATCGCTGTTTGTGGTAGTCGGACTTTGCTTCTCTAGCTTTCAAGTTGGAGTTTACATCCGCGACAAAAACCTTTGGAAGAGCTTTACAATTCCAGATATGTAAGAACACTTTAAATGTGAAGAAGCCTTTGCCACTACACGACCATGGTGGACATCTGATCAATGGAGAGAAGTGCGTGACTTATACCAAGCCTTTGCTCAAGAAAATAAAGGAACATATCAAATGGCCGATGATAATGATACATTTGATTTTAGTGAAATTGCAGAGCCATTTCACGTCAGCGAAGAAAAGGGGCGAGGACTCAGGGCGGCCAGAGATATCCGCGAAGGAGAACTTGTACTCAGAATTACCAACAATACGATCGTTATCACTGATGGTTTTACTTACAGAAAGTTCATGTTTGCTGTGGAGGAGCGCTTTCCTACATTTGCTTGCGACATCATGACATGGAACTGGGCGCAAGACTTGGATGACGAAGGAGATACGTTTGGTATGGTGGTTGATTTGAATGATAACTATCTACTCAATGCAGGAGATGAAGAAACGGGTGCTAATGTTTGGTGTGGCACATATGGAGAAGAAGATAGCTGTGATATGAAAAATCTAACGTTTTATGCCGCAAGGGACATTCGCAAAGGAGAAGAATTGCTGGGTGATTATGGCGAGTTTGTGTCATATCACTCGCGGGACGAATTGGGTTTGTAGTTGGTAGAGTTGCTAGAGTATGCTAGAATAGAGTCAAATAATATCAAACATACTTATGAGTCGATGGCATCGGCATCGATGGCTAAAATGGCTATAGCTGCAAGCCTTTTGGCTTTGTGTTTATGGGGCCTCATCAGCTCACATACAAGCCATTCTTACCTGATTGCATTACTCTTCTATGCATTCATAACGCAACTCGCTAGGATTAGTGTTTACTTCGGCGCTCTGGGGCACTTGATAGTATTGTACAGCATTGCTTGAGTCTTGAGTTTGCTCGCAAGTCAAGGGAATGAAATACCCCAAATCGGGACACCGGGCCCTTTACCGTCCCCCACTGCCCACAATTCTATTTTTTGATTAGCACCATGTCGAACTCAGCAGTAGGTGGCGGCGGCGGCAGCGTCATGGACGTTCTTGATAGAGTCATTGGACTCCCCGGTAGCAGCGGTGGTGCTAACAGTAGCAGCACCGGTGCGTTGGGGGCCAAATCATTCACACCCTCAAAGAAGTTTAGCGGCTCCAAGCCCGGCTATGTCTTTCGATCTTCTGATTTAGGCACTGGATATTACCTCGATGAACAACAAAATCAACTGGATGATGATAACAGAAGAGAGAAAAAACGACCTCGATTCGAAGCAGATGATCAAAATAACGAACAACGCTCAGTCCGTTTCGACGCATCACGAGATACCACCCAACTCATCCCCAACGTGAAGCGTAGTAGTGGTCGTCTCACCGGTTCCGAACTCCTCGCCCAAGCCGAAGCCCAACAATCCCAACAACCCACACCCATCAAAACAATCCACGATCTCTCCTCCCGCGGCATACAATCCTCCTCCACCTCGTTTCTCAAAACCCTCACTAAAAATCAGCTGCTGCGAGCCCAACACATGGACAACCCAGAAAAGTTCATGATGAATGAATTGGCATTGAATGATGAAATTCAACAATTCAATTCGGTAGCGGTGAATATGAGGAGTTATTCGTATTTAGTGCAGTATGAAGTTATGGAGGGGTGGTTGACGTGTTTGAATCATGAGAATAGTGATGTGGCAATGAGTGTGGTGAGTGTCTTGGTGGAGTTGATGGATCCACTGTTGTTGCAGGAACAGGAGTCTGGTGGTGAAGAGGAGGAGGAGGAGGAGATTGAGGGAGTGATGATGACACCGATGGAACGGATGGATCATATGAATGCATTGGTGACTGAATTTGTCAAGGGGGGTGGATTAGATCTAATCACATCCAATTTGGGAAGATATGATGAAAGTGTCGAGGAGGATGCCAAGGGGGTGGAAGATGTTCTGACATTGGTGGAATCGTTACTTGATTTGGATAGAGCGGGTGTGTTGCAATTTGATTATAGTAGCAGTACTACTACAGAGAAAGAGGCAGGGAAGGAGATGAATGGGTCAATGAAAAATATGCCCTCGTCAATTGTATCGTGTATTTGTCAACAGACGACATTTCTATCGTGGTTGTTTCAACGTATTGAAAAGAGTAATGATGGTGACAGCGATGAAGCAACTACAATAGCAACAGATTCGTCAATTTCACCAGCAGTAATAAAGCTGCATTCGTCAGAGATTTTATCGGCAATTCTTCAGCATGAAGACTACTCAGGTCAAACAAATGATGGTTTGTGCAAATTATCATCTTTGCCAAAATATTCCTCCGCATTTGATGATGATGACGACCCTGATAGAAAGCCTGCTGCTTCCTCGACAGAAGGAGAAAATGGAACGAAACAAAACACAATAGACGGAATGGAAATATTACTATTAGCAATTGCCGCGTACAGAAAACAAGACCCACAAGTAGAAGTCGACTGTGAATTCCTCGAGAATGTCTTTGATGCATTGGCTGCATCCTTGTTACGAGAAGATAATGTTGCCGACTTTGTTGACGCCGAGGGTATTGAACTTATGTTACGGTGTTTGAGGCAGAAGGTTCATGCGGGTGGGGGGGCGTTGAAGGTTCTCAACTTTGCCTTGTCGGGTGCATCGTCTTCTGCGAATGTATACAGAACTGCTTGTGAAACATTTGTGAGTGCTGGTGGACTCAAAGTTATCTTTCCTTTGTATATGAGTCGAAAGTCGGCAATTCCTTGTCCTGCGGCGTGTAGTGAAGGTGGGAGCAATCTTGCAAAGAAGGGAGGCAAGAATGGAAGTTCTTCAAGTAAACGTGCCAAGAGGGCAGCACAGGCAAGAAAGAGGTGGCTGGTGGAGATCGAGCGGAACTCAATCAATGTAATGTACGCTTTGACGAGACATATCAGCCAAGATTCAAAGTATGACGCTCATGCAAGATTACTAGTGAAGTTTGTCGAGGAAGAATGTGAAAAATGTGATAGAACTATCGAACTCTGTCTGAAATATGACGAAAAGGCCCGAATTGGTGAATACCAATACTTTCGTAGCGATGCAGCTGAGGAGGCAGAGCAATTGGGAGTAGACATTGAATTAGCCGCGCTTGACGCCAAGTTGAGGGGCGGTGGCGATTTATTTCACCGTACATGTGCCATTCTATCATTTGCATGCGTTTTCTCGAAGCGTTGCCACGGGCACGTGAGAGACCAATTGAAAATGAAAGGATCGGGTATTACCGTGATAAAGGAGGGTCTTACTGAGTTTGCCGCATTGCTTGCAGATGGACACCAGAAGTCGCAAATAGAGCGTTTCATTGCTGAGATTTAGCTTGCTAAGCACGATAAATCTAAACAAGTAGCCACATTCCCGATCAAACAACACAAAATTATCGTCCGGAGAGTTCTGTCGTTTGTTTTGCTGGTAATGGTGTCTGTTAGTCCATAGACGATCATGCCTTTGCAACGATCACCCCCAAAAAGATACTTGCCATCAACCTTGGAACGAGCTCGGCAGTTGCATTTCCTATCCTCGTCCTCGTATTCTTGATCACTGATGCCTTTCACACTATGCTTTGGAGGTCTGCTTGGAGCATCTCTCCCAGATTAGAAAATCTCATGTGAGCCATCTTGATGCGGAGCCACGGTAGGTCATGTTTCTTTATCAGTTTCAGTTGTCAATCGTGTAGCTCGCCGCGTGCCCCTTCCAGAACTCATTTGCCACTCCTAGGCAAAAGTGGACAGAACGCTTATTGTCTTAGGCATTCCTTGCCTTTTCTCTTCCCTTTTTACTGAGTACATCGTTCGGATATGGCGCGCCCAAAAATAATCGATAATCGATTAATTTTTACTTTAAACAGTTATAACGTTTCTAAAAAGCCTCGTATAGACTATTTAAAGTGCATATTCGTGATCAGCATCAAATTCTACGTCGATATAGACTCCCAAAATATTGGTTCAATGCTAGCATAACACCATCAATACATACCAAACATACTATATGAAAATAATCGATAATCGATTATTAGCTGGGGTGTGTGTACCTGGTATGTCTACAAAGGAACTCTATACACAAATTTGCGCCACCCACCACCATCCACATCCACTAACAAAACTCAAGCAATACCATGGAGACTCAACGCTAATGATAAAACAGCGTAGATGATATTCTTTTGCCGCCTATCGTCA